>ODAJ012146187.1_pt1 | contig 38240 bp, 39 predicted proteins | sample 1539241 | NCBI WGS metagenome assembly ODAJ01 (sample SAMN02144231, study PRJEB22623) | gut metagenome | biome: sheep rumen | host: Ovis aries | place: New Zealand
TGATCCATCGTTATTGTTTAGTACAAACCAATACCTGAAAAATAATAAGATAATACTTGAAAAGGAATTTAATCCATTGGTACATTACTGGCAATTCGGTTTTGAAGAAAACAAGTACGTTAAATTCTATTCAACACTATCCGAACTGAAACAATTCAGGGAAAAAGTGTACACTTCAGGTTTATTTGATGAAGAATATTATCGAAAACAGTTTTCTAACAACATAGAAATGGATTTGATAACTCATTATCTAACGGTAGGATATAAGGAAAATAAAAAACCTTCAATATACTTCAATCAGGAGAATTATCTTAAAAATAATCTTGACGTATATTACACATACAAAAATCCTTTGATTCATTACGTACTCTTTGCTCTAAATTCCGGAAGACTGATTAATCATGATTTGAGTCTGTCAAATTATAAACTCTTCAGAAATTTTGTTTATGAAAAAGGACTTTTTGACGAAGAATATTACATGTCCTCATTAAATGATGATGAAACAGTCATTGACCCATTGGAACATTATCTTGATAAGGGTTATAAGGAAGGTAAAAATCCATCATGGCTATTTAACACAAAAAAATACTATGAATTACATCCGGAAATTAAGAATACGGATACTAATCCATTAATTCATTATGTTAAAGAAATAATGGATGTTTATAAAGTTATTTCTGATTCCGGATTATTTGATGAGGAACATTATCTAAAACAGGCAGGTTATTCATTTTATATAACCAATGACCCTTTAATGCATTTTATCACAACTGGATCAAGACAGGGTTTGGAACCTAGTCTTAACTTCTCAATAAACAAATATAATGAGATGTATCCTGATGTTGAAGAATCCGGCATAAATCCGTTATACCATTATCTGAAAAGGGGTAAACGTGAACTAAGAGATAGTTTCATGACCTTGAATAAGCATATGAAAAAGTTTGACAACCGTTACAATATCAACACTTCATTAAGTATGCTGGATGCTTTAGAAAATGAAGTATCAATAATCATTCCAATATACAATGCTTACGAGGAAACAAAGGATTGCATAACCAGTGTTCTGAGAAACACAAACATACCTTATGAATTAATATTAATAGATGACTGCAGTAGTGATAAACGGATAGGGGAGCTGTTGTCCTCATTGGAGGGAATACCAAACATAAAAATAGTGAGAAATGAGAAAAATCAGGGATTTGTCAAAAATGTTAATTTGGGAATGAAATTAACACAAAACGATGTTTTATTGTTAAACAGTGATACTATCGTAACACCTCACTGGTTATCTCATATAGTTTATTGTGCATACTCCTCAAATCATATTGGAACGGTAACACCATATTCAAATGCGTCAGATATTTCAATTCCGCAATTGGGGGCAAAAAAAGACTTTAAATTTTTAAATAAAAGTTCATATCAAATTGATAAGTTGTCCTTCAACAGCAATATCGAAGCACCTACAGGCAATGGGTTCTGTTTATTCATTAAACGGGAACTTATCGATGAAATAGGGTATTTTGATGAAAGTTTCGGAAGAGGCTATGGTGAAGAAACTGATTTCACATTCAGGGCATACAAAGAGGGATGGTTAAATATCAGAAACGACTCTGTATTTGTATATCATAGACGTCATGCATCATTTAATGAAGATGCATCAAACAAATTAAAATCAGAGAATAAAAAGATATTAACGGAAAGATATCCTGATTTATATGATTTGTGGGATGAATTTGCAAATTCTGATAAAATAAAAGATTCTGTTGGAAGAATAAATTTCCTATTCAAGGAGAACAAAACATCAGAAAGGGTGCTGTATGTAACAAGTCAAAACAAAAGCAAGGTTCTTCTGGGGGAGGATTACCTTAAAATCGCAGAGGAATATGATTGTATCATATTGGCATTAGGTTCTAAGGACATAAAAATAGGGGAAATGATTGACGGTCGTTTCGTATTATACAATAAATGGGTAATTGATTCCCTATGGGATAAGAATGAATTCACAAAAGCTTATGTTAATACATTAATCAATTTAAAGATTGATTTGGTCTATATTAAATATCAGTATAATTTCTATAATCCTAACAATCAGGACTTTTCATTGTTCGTAAAAATGCTGTCTAAATTTGAAATTCATGCATTGTATGAGGCAACAACAGATATAAATGAATTAATAGAAACAATTGATGATAACTTACATCCTATGGATTCATTGGAAGAATTAATAGCTAAAAAAACCATGAATTTTGACTTTGAAAAGGATAAACTTGTGGTTTACACGGCCTTAACAGGAAACTATGACAATTTGGTAACTCCATCTGTAATTAATCCTAACTTTGATTACATCTGCTTTACTGACAATCCTGAATTGAAATCCGACTTTTGGACTATTAAGCTAATGGAAGAAAGTACTTTGGATCGTGTCAGAAAGGCAAGGCGTCATAAGATACTTCCTCATGAATATCTTAAGGAATATGATTATTCTCTATGGATAGATGCAAACTTTGACATAATCGGTGACGTGGAAGAATACATAAACAGATATGCTAAAAATCGTAAACTGATGGTCATAAAACATGACAAACGTGATGATATCTATGATGAGGCAAGAGAATGTATACGATTGGAAAAAGACGACCCTGAAATAATCAACAAACAGATAGAAAGATATGCCAAAGAAAATTATCCTAAAAATAATGGATTAATCGCCAGTGGTATTATATTCAGAAATCATAGTGATCCAGAAGTGATAAAGGTAATGGAAGACTGGTTTAATGAGGTTGAAAATTACAGCAGACGGGATCAGTTAAGTTTTAACTATGTTTGTTGGAAAAATAATTTCAAATATGATGAAAGCAAGGAATTCTATTTCAAAAATCAATACTTCCAACGACTCTTACACACAAGTGATGATTTGTTAAAACTAAAATATGATGATAAAACAATTGACAATATCCTAAAATCATTTGAAGAGAAAACATCAATAATCATACCGATTTACAACGCTTATGATGAAACAAAAGCATGTATAGAAAGTGTAATAAGATACACGAGCATAGATTATGAGCTGTTGTTAATCGATGATTGCAGCACAGATGAAAGGATTGGAAAGTTGTTGTCTGAATATGAAAAAATGGACAATGTAAGGGTCATAACGAATGAAGTAAATCAGGGTTTCGTTAAAAACATCAATCTGGGATTTGAAAATACTGCACACGATGTTGTGATACTTAATAGTGACACGGAAGTTACTCCAAAATGGTTACAAAAACTGAAAGTAACATCTTATACAAAAAATAACATTGCTACAGTAACGCCTTTATCAAACAATGCAGGTGCATTTTCAGTGCCTGTAAAGGATGAAGACAATGAAATTAATGAAAACATAGGTATCCTTGGAACAAGCAACATCATAGAAAAGATGCCTAAAAGAGACAAAGTCTATGCAACCACAGGAAATGGATTTTGCATGTATATCCGCAGAGATGCAATATACGATGTCGGATTCTTTGATCAAATATACGGCATGGGATACTGTGAAGAAAATGACTTTTGTATGAGACTCTTGGAAAAGGACTGGCTGCACGCATTGGATACTTCAACATACATTTATCACAAGCATAATGTTTCCTTTTCTTCTCAGAAAGAAATATTGTTTGAAGAAAACAGAAAAATATTGGATGAGAAGTTTCCGGAATACCGTTTGAAACTATTGGATTTAACTAATTCGGTTGATTTGAACATAATACGTGAAAACATTAGCAGAGCATTGGATGATGATAACAGTCAATTCAACGTAAAAAGAATCTTGTATCTTATTCATGAAGGAAATGGCGGAACATTACATACTAGTATTGAATTAATGGCTAATCTGTCTGAAAACATTGAGCCATACCTTTTGACTGCAGGTAAAACAGAGATTAAACTATACAAGTACTCAAAAATATCTAATACAATCAGTTCGGATGATAATGCAGACAACGAATTCCTGCAGCATCTGAAATTGTTGGCTAAATGGGATATTAAATCAACATACACCATTAGAGAACCATTTAACAGGGAATTTAGAAGAATTTATTTCAACATTCTGCACCTGTTAAAAATAGATCTGGTACATATAAGACATTTGATACGTCACTCCTTCGACATGCCATACGTAGCTCATACTCTTGGAATTCCTGTTGTACTGTCATTCCATGATTTCTATTACATTTGTCCTTCACACAATTTGATAGATGATCAAGAGAATTATTGTGGCGGTCATTGCAGCAATGTAAACTCTAACACAGGACAATGTGATATAACCGGTGGTTTAAACGCACCAATACTCAAGTCTTTCATACAAACATGGAGAAGTCATGTTTCAAGGATGTTTAAATATTGTGATGCATTTGTCACCACTTCCAAATCTGCACACGATTTGTATTGTGAATTTTATCCTGAGCTTCAAAAAGAAGACTTCAGAATAATAGAACACGGTCGTGATATTCAAACACCATCTGAAATAGTTGTTCGGGAATTTAAGGAGAATGAACCTATCAGAATATTATTCCCTGGACATATTAATGTGAATAAGGGTGGTTGGCTGATTAAGAAAATCAAGGAATGTGATGTTGACAACAAGCTTGAATTACATTACATGGGTAACATTCATCCGAAATTTAATTTGGAGGATATAGGTATTCACCACGGTTATTACAAACGTAGCGAATTCTGCAAGGAAGTAAATAAAATCAAGCCACATTTCATAGGATTATTATCAATATGGCCGGAAACATATTGTCATACACTTACAGAAAGTTGGGGTTGTGGAATTCCGGTATTGACTTTGGATATTGGAGCGTTAGGTGAACGTGTTCATGAAAATGGTGGGGGATTCTTCATAGAAAACGATCCACAAAAAGCATATGACAAGATAATAAGCCTATCCAGAAGTCCGCAGGATTACGAAAAAGCCATTATGGAAATTCCTAACATAACATTCAAAACAACAAAACAAATGGCACAGGATTATACCCTACTGTATAATCAAATAGAAGAACGTGATAAAAATCATGATAATCATTTCAATGGTTTACAAAAATCAAAACATAAAATAAAAAATTTTATTAATAATATCAAAGAAACATTATAATAATATAAACAAAGGGAAAAATAAAACGGTTGATATAATGGAAGCAATAAATATCATGTCTTATGAACATATCGTAGGTGGAATAATTGCTGGTATAATTTCTTTCCTATTTACAGTTAAAGGATTGTTACCAGTTACCAATGAAATATTAGGTGTATTAATTTCACTTGTTATTGTATATGGTCTAGGAAAATATGCGGAAAAGAAATACGGTAGAGAAGAAATTAGTTTAGGTTCCTGGATATCCAATGGGGTTTTACCATATTACTTCATGTGGATGACTGTTTGGATTATGTTACTAAATTACGTAGTAATTTAAATTTATAACCCCCACAAAATAACCTTTTTTTTTATTAAATTTTAAGGAAAAATTTTAATGTGTTCTATAATTGGAATTAAAGGACAAAATGTTAATGAAAAGTTATATGAAATGTTAAATACCCTAAGCCACAGGGGTCCTGATGCCAGGGGAATTTACTCCAATAACAAAATATATTATGATGATGAAATTAACCATGATATCGAAAGTTCAGATTTCATGTTAGCCCATAATTTACTTTCCATAGTAGGAAATAATGAGATTCAACCTATAACAAACGGTAATCTGGTACTCATAGCAAATGCGGAAATATATAATTATTCGCAATTAATCAAGGATCATGGATTAAAAGATTTCAAAAGCAATTCTGATTGTGAAGTAATTCTAAAATTAATTGAAAAGTATTATGATCATGATTTAATGGATGCAGTTAAAAAAACGATTCCGTTATTGGATGGAGATTATGCATTTTGTGTAACAGATAATAAGGATTTTGTCGCTCTAAGAGATAATGTTGGTGTAAAACCATTGTATTATTCAAATGATTCAGATACATTCTCTTTTGCAAGTGAATCAAAAGCATTGACGAGCATAAAATTAAATAATATTCAATCATTAAATCCAAGAACTGCCATTTATAATGGTAAAATAATAAAAATTGATGATGAATTTACCCGATATGAATCTGATACACCTTATGAATCCTTGAAATCCGAACTTAAAAACAATATTTTGTGTGCAGTCAGGAAAAGAACCAGAAATTTAAATAATGTTGCTTTATTGTTTTCTGCAGGTGTTGACAGTACATTACTTGCGGTATTGCTCAAAGAATTAAATGTCAAAACCACACTTTACACTGTTGGAACACAAAACAGTCAGGATCTTGATTTTGCACAAAGGGTTGCAAAAGATATAGGGTTACCTCTTAAAACATGGATAATCGATCAGGAAATCATAGAAAATCATTTTGAAGATACTGTAAATAGCATTGAAGATACAAATCTCATGAAAATAGGAGTGGGAATGACCATTAAGTTAACGAGTAAACTGGCGAGTGAAGACGATCAGAAGGTTATACTTTCAGGTCAGGGTGCCGATGAGCTATTCTGTGGATACAACAGATACAAAAATAAATATGACTCTCCAGATAAGTTGCTTGAAGAATTAACTTATGATTTAAATAACATGTATCATGTTAATCTTGAACGTGATGATAAAGCAACCATGAGCAATTCAATTGAGTTAAGAGTTCCATTTCTTGATAAGGATGTTATACAGACTGCATGTAAAACACCGATAAGATATATGCTGCATTCTAATGATGATAATATGAGAAAGCACATATTAAGGGAAGTGGCCAGTGAAATGGGAGTGCCTGATTACATTGCATTCAGACCAAAAAAGGCAGCACAATATGGTTCGGGAATCGATAAAGTTATTAAAAAGAAAATTTTAAAAAAAGAAGAATTTAAAAAAATATTGGAAAAATAATTGGTTTAAATTAAGTATTTTCTTAAATTCTAAAGATATTTAAGTTAAAATAAACATAATAAATAACATAAACGAAATAATGTGTATTAATATAAAAATACTTTTAGGAGCATACTATTATGGAAATTGAAAAAGAAGCAGAAAAAATATTAAATAAGTTTTCAGAAGTATTGGATAAAATACCAGATTCAGAAGAAACACGTTACATTGTAGATAACCTTAACAGAACAAGAGAAGATGTAATGGAAGAAAAAAATCCAGAAAAAATATTGAGAAATGCACATGTTGACAAACAAGGTAGTGTAGTAGCAGAAAAAGGGAAATGGACGAAATGAGATTAAAATTATTAGTAGAATTACCGGACACTCCAGGACAATTGGTGAGTATATTACAACCATTATCTAACTTCGGTGCAAATGTTTCCACAATCATACATGAACATGATAACAGGACTGCAGACGGCAAGATTCCTGTACATTTCACTTTAGATGGTTCTAAAGATATACTGGAAAAAGGAATAGAATTCATACGTCAACAAAATGTGGATATTGTTCAGATTGATGGAATATTGGAAAAAGATAAGCAAACTTTCTTATTGTTAGGTAATCTTCCTGCCAGTGACATTATGCAAACAGTACATAAGATTGATGAATTAGAAGATGTTAAAATTTCCAGCGTTGATTTGAATATTGGAAACGATCTTCAGGAATCAGTTTGTAAAATAGTCATTGAAACAAGTGAAAATAAACGTTTGGAAGCAACACAAGAAGTTCAGAAAATTGCTGACAGTGACAATTTATTATTAATTAAAGAGATATAAAGGGAGATTAATTCAATGGCTGTAAATAAAATGAGATTATGTGTTCTTGGTTTTGGAGCAGTTGGACAGGGAGTAGCCAATGTTGTAAAGAATAAACATGATGAATTAATTGAAAGATACGGTTTGGATCTTCAGATAACTGCAATTGCAGACAGGTCTGGAGCAGCAATTAATCCTGATGGTTTGGACTTACAACTGGCTTTGGATACCAAGGAACAAAGTGGAAAAATAAAAGACTACCCTGAATTCGGGGTAAGTGATGTGGATGGATTGGAAGTATTGGATTTAGCCGAATATGACTGTCTTGTTGAGGCTACACCAACAAATATTGATGATGGTGAACCAACCCAATCAAACATATTAAAAGCAATGAACGATAAGAAAGATGTGGTAACTTCAAATAAGGGTCCATTGGCTTTGAACTTTAAAACATTAATTGATGCTGCAAAAGAAAACAACGTTAAATTTAGGTTTGAAGCATCTGTAGGTGGAGCTATGCCAGTTATCAATACTGCCCGTCAATCATTGGCCGGTAATAAGATTGAATCAGTTCAGGGAATATTAAATGGTACTACAAATTATATCCTATCCCGTATGGCTAATGAAGGAACGGAATACGAACCAACATTAAAAGAAGCTCAGGAATTGGGTATAGCAGAAACAAATCCTTATCAGGATGTTGAAGGATTGGATGCAGCTTGTAAAATTGTAATCATAGCAAATGCTCTGATGGGTTGGGATGTAACTTTAAAAGATGTTTCATTACATGGAATATCCAGCATTACGTCCAATGCCGTTCAACTAGCTCTTAAGGATGGGTATCTTATAAAATTAGTTGCAGAAGCAAAAGATGGTAAAATTACAGTTGCTCCGATGTTGGTTAAACAAGGTTCACCATTTGCAGTAAATGGAACTTTAAATGTAATCAATTTCAAAACAGATTTAGCGGATGATGTGATGGTAGTTGGTGTAGGTGCAGGTTCAATAGAAACAGCATCAGCAATTCTCAGTGACATCATAAGTATTGGAAAAGCTAATGCCAATTAGGTATTAGTTTCTGCTTCACTTTTTTTTTAAAAAATTATTATAGAATTATCGAGGGGATATTATGGTAATTAGTATGACTGTTCGTGATGGAAAATATATAGCACCACCATGGATTAAATATCCGACTTATCCTGAACAATCTTCATTTTGGAAAACAGGCACCGGTGCTGAATATCTTTTGACTTATAGGAAAAATGTAGATGATATGGACGAATACTTGAAAGTTTTTCCAAAGGCTCCTACATTTACTGAGGATTTAACTCCTGATGAATCACTTAGTCAGCAAGCTAGGGATTATCTTACTTCTTCATCAAAACCATTATTTATCAAGTTGTGGAGGGAAGATGCAAAACCAAAGTATGACATTGATGTGAATGAAAACAAAAACATTATTTTCATGTTTGATTCATTGCTGTCTGATAAATCAACACATATCCATATTGGAACTAATGCTTATTCTTCTGCCAATGAGATACTGGAATTAGCAGAATCCCAGTTAAGTGAAAAATCTCCACAATTATGGGAAGAGTTGAAGTATACAGTTCTTTTAAATGCCGTGTATTACAAATTTGTCACTGATATAAATTTTATAAAGGAAGTTATTAAGACTAAAAACAATATAATAGTTTTCAAAAGCAATAACCTTGAATGGGGAGTTGAGCAAACAGACGACGGCAAATATGTAGGAAAAAATTTATTGGGTCTTGCCGTGATGGAACTTAGGGATGTTCTTGTACCTGTTTATGAAAATTATAATGATATTGATTGGAATTTGTCTGGTGATCCTTTCAGTGAAGAACATTGTACCTGTGGACATGTACATACAATTTAAGTAAGCCTAAAAATTTAGAAATTTTTATTAGTTATTAAACATAATATAAAAAATAATAAAAGCACGTGATTAAAATGAAATATGTAATAGTAATAGCAGACGGAATGGCTGATGAGCCATTAGAACAATTAAACGGAAAAACTCCCGTTGTCGAAGCAAATACTCCAAACATGGATTTCATAGCAAAAAATGGTTATACAGGTTTGGCAAAGAATGTTCCGGACGGCATGACTCCGGGTTCAGATGTGGCAAACACATCAATCATGGGTTTTGATCCATCAATGTTAAAAGGACGAGGACCATTGGAAGCTCCAAGTGTGGGTGTATCTCTCGGAGATAATGACGTTGCTTTCAGATTAAACTTCATCAATGTTAAAGATGGAAAAATAAACGATTTTACCGCAGACCACATTTCATCCGAAGAAGCAGCAGAGTTAATAGAAGCATTGAACGAAAGCTTCGGTGACTTAGGTACTTTTTATCCTGGAGTCAGTTACAGAAACCTGTTTGTTATTGAAGATTTGGAAATGGAAGAATTAAAATCAACCCCACCACATGATGTTGTAGGTCAATGTGCAGAAGAACATTATTTAAAACCAGATAATGAAAAATCACAACTTATCAATCAACTAATGAGAGATTCAACAGAAGTGCTGGAAAATCATCCTGTAAACCAAAAAAGAATTAAAGAAGGCAAATTACCTGCAAACATGATCTGGTTATGGGGACAAGGTGCAAAACCTGTAATAGGTAACTTCCCAGAAAAATACAATATGTCCGGAGCAACAATAACTGGTGTTGACTTATTAAAAGGTATAAGTACCTATATTGATTTGGATGTAATAGAAGTGCCTGGTGCAACAGCATATTTCGATACCAACTATGAAAACAAGGTAAATTATGCATTGGAATCTTTAAAAACACATGATGTGCAGTTTATTCATATAGAAGCACCTGATGAAGCAGGTCATGAAGGTAATTTACCAGAAAAAATAAGGGCAATAGAAAATATTGACAGTATTATCCTTGAAAAACTATTAAAAGAATTGCCTGAAATAGATCCTGAGTACACAATTGCAGTATTGCCGGATCATCCAACTCCAATCGATATAAAAACACACACCATGACTCCAATTCCATTTGCAATATATTCCACAAATATTAAGGAACCTGATGCAACTGAATTTTACTCTGAAGACATGTCCAAAGGTAAGTATGACACTATCATAGGACATACTTTACTTAGTGAAATGATAAAAATTAGTAAAGAATAAAAAAAGTGATTGTTTAATTTTCGATAATGTTTAAATCGGCGAACAACTCTCTCCAAATTTTTCTTTTTTTGTTGAATGTGAACTCTTTTTGAATTAACTTGTATAATTTTAATCCGTGGCTGGTTAAACGGTATATTTTAACTTCTTTCTTTTTATGAATTCCATTATATGATTCAATCAATCCATCTTCTTTCATGGTTTTCAACAGTGGATAAATTTTATTTGCTTTTGTGGATTTCATCAATCCTATTTCTATTTGTGGGATGAAAAATTCATCAATCTTTTTCATCAGCATATATCCATGCATGTCCTGTTTAGATAAAAACCATAATACTAAAAATGTTGAAAAAGCTTTGCTTGCGCCTTTATATATAATTCCATTATCTTTTAACATTAAGAGAGTTTCTTCATATTCATTATTGATATGTTCAATGTCAGTTATATCTTTCATAGTATATTATATGTTTTAACTATTTATATAATTGTTGAAAATTTTTCAACAATTAATTTAATATGTGTTCTTTTAATAGTTTTATTAGATGAAATATGTAATTTTATTAATAATTTTTAAATAATTTGCTTTTTGTTTAGTTGTTTATTTGGAAGTAATTATTTTTAAAATGAAAACTCTAAATAAGATTAAAAACATAATTAGTTCTATATTAAATTTTTTAAAGAATTTATAAATATTTATATTGTAAATTAAATAAATTATAAAATAATTATTATTATATTGTTTAATATATGATAATTATATTGATAATTTTATAACATTTTATAGGGAAGAATGGTAAATTGTCAAAATATATTGTAGTTACGGGTGGTGTTGTAAGTTCCATTGGAAAAGGAATTACATCAGCATCTATAGGAAGAATATTAAGATCATATGGTGTTAATGTAACAGCAATAAAAATAGACCCATATTTAAATTGGGATTCTGGAACATTAAACCCATATCAACATGGAGAAGTTTATGTAACCGACGATGGAATGGAATGTGACCTTGATTTAGGTCATTATGAAAGATTCCTCGATACTGAACTATCAGGAAAGGCAAACATCACAACAGGAAAAGTATATTCCTCAGTAATAGAAAAAGAAAGAAAAGGGGAATATCTGGGGTCATGTGTGCAGATTATTCCACATATCACTGATGAAATTAAATTAATGATAAGAAACGTCGCAAAGAAAACAAGAGCAGAAGTTGTAATGCTTGAAGTCGGAGGAACAGTGGGTGACATAGAAAGTCAACCGTTTATAGAAGCTGTTCGCCAACTAAAAAATGAGGAAGGACATGAAAATTGTATGTTCGTACATGTAACATATGTTCCATATCTTAAAGCTGCAAAGGAATTTAAGACCAAACCAACACAACACAGTACTAAGGAACTTAGAGGTCTAGGTATAAATCCGGACATGATTGTTTGCAGATCAGAATTACTGCTCGATGATAATCTTAAAGAAAAAATTGCTCATTTCTGTGATGTACCTAAGGAGGCAGTTATTAATACCCCTGATGCTCATTCAATTTATGAAGTTCCTTTAACGATGTATGCTGAAAATGTCGGACAAATAGTTTTAAATCGTTTAGGATTAGAAGTTCCTGACAAGGCAGACTTATATGAATGGAGTCAAATCGTTGAAGATTTAAAAATCGAGTCACCTAAGGTTAAAATTGGTGTGGTTGGAAAGTACATTGAATTGGAAGATGCATATATAAGTATAAGAGAAGCTCTAAAACATGCCGGTGCAGCAAATAAGGTTCAGGTAGAAATTGACTGGATTAAAGCAGATAATGACTTTAATTTGGACACTCTGTCAAAATATGATGGATTGTTAATACCTGGAGGATTCGGTGAAAGAGGTATTTCCGGAAAAATAGAAACAGTGAAATATGCTATTCACAATAAGATTCCAATTTTCGGTATCTGTTTAGGTTTACATGCAATGTCAATTGCCATCGCACAATTGAATGGTCATCCTGATGCTAACAGTACGGAGTTTGAAGAGGATTGTTCCTGTCCTGTAATTGATATGATGGAAGAACAAAAGAAAATCAACAATATGGGTGGTACCATGAGGTTGGGTGCATATCCATGTACAGTTAAAAAAGATACTATAGCATACGAAGCTTATAAGGAAGAACAAGTATCAGAAAGACACAGACATAGGTATGAAGTGAATAATGAATACCGTGATGTTTTAACAGATTATGGTGCAGTTATTTCAGGTACTTCTCCTGATGATTTCCTGGTTGAAATGATTGAACTTAAGGATCATCCATGGTTCTTGGGATGTCAATTCCATCCTGAATTTAAATCAAGACCAAATTCTCCTCATCCAATATTCAAATCTTTCATTAAAGCAGCAAAGGATAAAAAAGAAAACAATAATTAATCCTTCTTCCCTTTTTTTTAGAAATATATTATGAATTTAGATTATATCAAGATTTTAGCATTATTTTTAGTAATTATATGTTGTTTAATTGCAACATATACTGATGTAAAACACCAGATCATACCAAATAAATTGAATGTATTCCTGTTTTTTACGGGAATAGTCCTGGTTACAATTTATTTCCAGATAATACATGTTTTTAATTATTTTTATTATCTTTCAATAATCCTTGTTTTTGTCTTCTCATACATTTTATGGCATTTTGGAGTATGGGCAGGAGGGGATGTAAAACTGTTGACGGCAGTATCTACTATTTTCATACCTGAATTTTTAGAAGTCATCCCGACTTATGTCTGTCTGAATCTTGTATTGCCCTTTAATCTGGGATCATTTAAAATTCCAACATTTTTGTTAATTTTCAATAGTGTTCTGGCAATAGTTCCCGTGATAATGATAATTGTATTAATCAAAATAATTAATGATAAACCTTATTTAATCAATGATTTAAAGAAGACTTTGAATTATAAGGAGGTATTCCTTTCATTAAATTCACTTATAATTTCATATGATATTATTCAACAATTGAATGTATATGACATATTCTTAAAAATCATTTTTTTACTGGTTGTTACAGGTATACTGATTAAAGTAATGAAACATGATTTCTTTTTATTAATTTTGTCTCTACTTGTGTTAATTAAGGAATTCTTATCATATACGATTATAAGTTACACATGTGAATTTATTATTCTGATGATTTTGATAAGCATAAGAAATACTATTCGAATGGGAATATTCAGGGATGTCTTTACAAGGGATGTTGATAAGAATGAGTTAATGGAAGGAATGATTTTAGCATATCCCTTCTATTATGAAAATGGCCGATATTTATTCAAAAAAAATACTACCCTCCAGAACATGAGGGATATTTTTTTAAATAAAGCAGAAAAAAATCTGATTTGTGGTATGAAGTCTGCAGGTTTGTCTTCGCGAGACATACTTTTAATAAAAAATAATTATGAAAAGGATGTTGTTAAAATTAAGGATGGATTGTCATTTGCTCCTTTCATATTCGCGGGGTTATTAATTACAATATGTATAGGAAATACTTATGAATTAATCTTATTATTCCTGGGGATGATCTGATGGATAGTAAAGGACAAGTGGCATTGGAATATTTGTTGATGTTTTTTGTATTTTTGATGATTTTATCCATTATCACTATTCCATTAATATTCAATGCGGTGGAAACTTCAAATGATGTAATAACTGCAATTGAAATAAAAAGTTTGTTAGTGGAAATTCAAAAGAATATTAAACTGGTATATTCATTGGATGTTGAATCTAAACGTAGAATCAGTGTATTCGTACCCTGTGATATGAAATTGTTTTATGTTGAAAATGCTGATAAAAAGTTTCTGTCGACTACATTAACATTTTCTGATAGTTCCGTAAAGAAGTTGAATGTTGAAGTTCCATGTGATGTGAGTTTTAATGGACATGTTAATAATCATTATGTCTATTTAAAAAAGTCGTGGTATCATAATACGGAGGTTAAATATATTAAGTATTCTAATGGTACAGGTAGTATAAATGTAAATTTTAAATAAAGAGGATTATTCCTCTTTATCACTATCACATAATTCTCTTAGTTCCTTGTACATCATTTTTTGATCTTCTTCCGAATAGTTTTTGTTGAAGACAATTTTTTCTATTTCTTCCTGTCTTTTTATTATGGAGTTAAGTATGTCTGTAATTGGGTCAGGTATTTTTCCGTGTTCTAAATCGTGTGTATTCTTATTTTGATTTTTAATTGATTCTAATGTTTTTCCAGGAATACCTACAATGGTTGAGTTAGGTGGTGCTGATTTTGTGACTACAGATCCTGCTCCTATTTTACAGTTTTCACCAATTTCTATGTCTCCAAGTACTATAGCTCCTGTTCCGACAACCACATTGTTTTTTATTGTTGGGTGTCTTTTTTCTTTTTCAAGACTGGTTCCTCCGAGTACCACACCCTTATATAAAAGTACATCATCACCTATGATTGTTGTTTCACCAATCACTATTCCCATTCCATGATCTATGAAAAATCTTTTTCCTATTGTAGCACCGGGATGTATTTCAATTCCGGTTAAGAATCTGTTTATGTGTGAAATGTATCGTCCTGTCAGGTAATGATTTTTTTTCCAGAACCAATGTGCTATTTTATGTAACCAAATGGCATGTAATCCTGGATAGCATAACAATACTTCAATAGTACTTTTTGCGGCAGGATCGTTTGAGAAAACAGTGTTTATGTCTTCCTTTATTCCTTCAAACATATTTTTAATTCCGTTCATTCTTTTTTTTAAAATTAAATCTCTTTATATATCTTTATTTTTAATTCTATTTATGTATATACTCTTCAACTAATAATATAACAATTGTTATATTTATATATTATGTAATTCAATTATTATATGATGGGATTAAAAATAAAATTTTTCAAAATTAGTTTAAAACAGTGATTTTTAAATTTAATAAATTATATCACTGTTATGTATGTTTATATTTATTAAAAAAAGAATTTATATAAAATAATACTTTAACAAATGAAAAATAAATTAATAATTAACGTATAATAAAAAAAGGAAGTGAAAAAAATGGCAATAGAAAACATAGAAATACTAAAAAAACCAATAGCAAACGATATCACTGAAACAATAGGAAATACTCCATTGGTTAAAATAAACAAATTAACAGAAGGTTTGGATGCGGAAGTATTGGTGAAAGTTGAATCATTCAACCCAGTTAGCAGTGTTAAAGATAGGGTAGCAGTGTCATTAATTGAAGAAGCAGAAAAAGAAGGAAAAATTAACAAGGACACAGTACTTATAGAACCAACAAGTGGAAATACAGGAATCGGTTTGGCTTTTGCAGCAGCAGCAAAAGGATATAAATTAAAAATATTCCTTCCTGAAAACTTTTCAGAAGAAAGAAAGAAATTAATCAAAATCTTCGGAGCAGAACTGATTGAAACACCAGCATCAAACGGTATACCTGGAGCAATAGAAGAAGCAAACAAAGCACATGAAGAAATTGAAAACTCTTTTATTCTACAACAATTTGAAAATAAAGCAAACCCTAAAATACATGAAATATTAACCGGAGAAGAAATATACACTGACACAGACGGAAATGTTGACATAGTAGTATCAGCTGCAGGAACCGGAGGAACAGCAACAGGAATTGCAAGAGCAATCAAACCTAAAAAAGAGGACTTCCAACTTGTGGTAGTGGAAGCTGCATCATCACCTATTATATCCAAAGGCGTGAAAGGACCACATAAAATACAGGGAATAAGTCCGGGATTCGTCGCAGACAATCTTGATTTGGAACTGGTTGATGAAGTAATCACAGTAACTGACGAAGATGCAGGTCAAGGAACAATCAATCTAGCACAAAAAGAAGGAATCCTTGCAGGAATATCTTCAGGAGCAGCAATACACGCAGCAATAGAATTGGCCAAAAGACCGGAAAATAAGGGAAAAACTATTGTAGCAATATTACCTGATACAGGTGAAAGGTACCTAAGTGTAGATTGGCTGGCACAGTTATACTACTAATCCTGACAAATTATAATCTCCTTTTTCTCTTTTTTTCTAACTGTTTTTTTTAAAATGTTTATATTAAAAATCACATATATGTACTATAGATATTAAGTGAAGGATTGAATATGATTAATGTAACAACTTTTTTAGATGCAAACTCATGTAGATTGGATAAACCGGTATATTACTCAATAGACAGGGGAATAAAATATAATTCAAGGGACATACTGGGAATTATTTCACATCTGGGCAGACAATTAATGGATCTTGGAGTAGAAAAAGGGGACAGGGTTTTAATTTATTTAAATAATTCTCCGGAGTATCTATTTTCATTTTTAGCATTGTGGCGTATAGGGGCAGTTGCCGTACCAACAAACCGTATTTACACAATACCTGAATTAAAGTATTATGCCGAAGATTCTCAAGCAAAACTAATAATTACAGACGAAAAAATTCCTGAATTGGAACTCGATACATATATAATTCCAGTTCTGGATGAGTATAAAAATGATGAAATATTGGAAGCTGCCAATACTTCATGGGATGATTTATGTCAACTACAGTACACTAGTGGAACAACAGGAAAACCAAAAGGTGCAATGTTAACCCATGGTAACTGGTTTAGTGCAATACAAAATGAATGTGATGTCCTAAAAATGACCCAGGATAGTGTGATGTTTTGCATTTATCCTATGGCACATGTAGGTATTTCATGGGCAATATCAGCATTAAGAGCAGCAGCACTATGTATAACTAAAAACAGTTATACTTTTCCGCAATATCTTGACATAATATATGAAAATAATGTTACGCATGCAACAGGTATGCCTCCTGTTATACATTCAATAATTTCAAATCCTGATCTGGTTTCAAATAAATTATACTCCGTTAAATGTATGGTATCTGGTGGAGGTCCTTTACATCAGGATACATGGAAAAAATTCTACAAAAAATATGGAATACCAATTCTCAATGCCTACGGATCATCAGAAACAATAGTCATCGGAACAGGTACGGTTATCAGACCTGAAGATTATTCTGCAGCTGATAGATATGAAAGTGTTGGACATCCCGTATGTTTTACAGAAGTAAAAATAGTTGATACTGAAAATCCAAATATTGAACTTGACATTAATCAACAGGGAGAAATAGCATTAAGGGGACCGTCAACAGCAAAAGGATATTGGAATCGACCTGAAGCAAACAAGGAAACTTTCACGTCAGAGGGATGGTATCTGTCCGGTGATATTGGTTATCTTGATGAAAATAACAGGTTGTTCATAACAGACCGTAAAAAAGACATGATAATCATGTCAGGTTGGAAAATATATCCTACAGAAGTGGAAGAAGTGTTGATTGCCTATGATTCCGTTGATGAAATAGCAATATTCAGTATTCCTCATGAACATAGGGGTGAAATACCAGCAGCAGCGGTAATATGGAAAGATGGTGAAGATGAAGATGGTTTAATTGAATATGCTAAGAATAATTTAGCCAGATATAAAATTCCTAGAAAAATATTTACTGTCGATGAATTGCCTCGTGTAAACAACTGGAAATTGCTTAGAAGAGAATTAAAATCAATATTATTATAAATTTAGTTAATCATAAATAGTTCTGAGATAAATTTATATTAATCAGTTCTATAAATATTAATTAATAATACAATGTTAATTACTTGAGTGTTTTAAAATGCATGGAAAAATTATTAGTGAAAATGTTGAGGAATATCTCGAAACAATTTACAAAAAAAGTCTTTCAGATCGAATGGCCAAGACAACAGAGATTTCTAAGGATTTGGGTATAGCTCCGGGCAGTGTTACTCAAATGCTTAAAAAGTTAGAAGAAGAGGGCTATGTAAATTACTATCAATACAAGGGAGTTAAATTAACAGATAAGGGTTATAAAATAGCAAGAAGTATTGTTCGTAAGCACAGGTTACTCGAATCATTCTTATACAACACTCTCGGTATTGAAATGGAAGATTTACATGAACAGGCTTGTGCCATGGAACATTCATTATCTGATGAAGCAGAAAGAAAAATGTGTCAATTGTTAGAATATCCTGACGAATGTCCAGATGATCACAATATAATTCCAATATGCGGTCTAGACGTACCAACATGTTACGAGTGTTCAAAAATTCAAAGTATATCAGAAATTCCTAAAAGAATTGAAAACCTGGTTGCAGTAGGAAACATGTTACCCAATCAAGTTGGAAAAATTAAATTCATAAGAGGAAGTAATGAAGACATAAAAGAATTTTTAGATATGGGTATAACATTGGAGACCGAGATTACATTAATTAATTCTTCACCATTAAATGGGCCGGTTAAATTATTGGTAGAAGATAAAGAGTTGTTATTAAGCAAAAAATTAACAAATAATCTCTTTGTACTTTTAGAATAATTTTTTTTTATGTATAATGATAATTGGGATTATAAGAGTTAACATTTGTCATGTTATTATGAAAATATATTAATTAAGAAAATTAAATTATAATTATAAAGAAACGGAGTGATTTTTATGGCAAAATATAAATGTATGTTATGCGGATGGGTATATGACTCAGAAAAAGGTGATGAGGCACACGGTATAGCTCCAGGTACATTATTTGAAGAATTACCTGATGATTGGAAATGTCCTTTATGCGGTGCAACAAAAGACATGTTCCAAGCAGCTTAAAAAAATACAGTTTACTTAGTTATAATAATTAAACTTATTTCACCTTCTTTTATCTATTATTTTTTAACTTTCATTGAATATTGTCTTGATAATTATTTCTTTTAATATAATGTTTATAATTTTTAATATCTGTTTGAATAAAGGATATATTAAATAAAAAACATATAACTAAATGATAATTTATTTAAAATTTTAACTATAATACAGGTGGTGAGAATATGTTAATGGTTGAAGGAGAAGTTGGTGGAAAAAAATACAGGGAACCATTTTCTAAAGGAATACTTTCAAAATCGTTAATTCGCTCAGATGTGGAACCAAATAAAGCATACGAAATTGCTTCAGAAATAGAAGAATCAATACTAAATGATGGCCAGGATATTATTTCAATACCAGATTTAATAAACAGAGTTCGAATAAGACTAGAAAAAGATGATCCCGGACTGGCAAAAAGATACATTGTCTGGAAACAGATTAGAAGATCAAAAGATCCATTGATTATACTGATAGGTGGAGCTTCAGGTATAGGAACATCATCCATTTCCTTTGAACTGGCAAGTAAACTAGGTATTAAAAACATGCACAGTACTGATATGATTCGTGAAGTAATGAGAAAAATGGTATCCAAAGAATTATGTCCAACATTATTCGAATCAAGTTATACTGCAGAAGATGCATTGAAAACACCTGCACCACCAGAATTTGATAAAACACTCCTTGGATTTAAAGATCACGTTGAAACAGTAAATGTAGGTTTAACCGGAGTAATAGAACGTTCCATAAAAGAAGGAATAAGCATAGTCATTGAAGGGGTTCATATAGTTCCGGGTTTTATTGATGAAGATCTTTTAAACAGGCCTAATGTATACATGTTCGTATTGGCATTATCCGATGAGGAAATACATAAAGGAAGATTCTATTCCCGATGTAGGCAGTTATGGGCAAGAAGACCTTTGAAAAGATATTTGAAAAATTTCACTTCAATTAGAAAAACTCATGATTACATTGTTGGAGTAGCAAAAAAGAACAATATTCCAGTAATAGAAAATATTGATGTTTCAACAACTATTGATGAAATGCTTGATTACATCATTAAAGTCAAAGAAAAAGAACAACAGGATAAGTTACTACAAGATAACTTACAAGAGGAAAAGAAAATTTCAGAATATGATTAATATTCTAACCACTATTTTTTTTTATATTATTATTTTTGTTAAAAAAAGGGGATTATGTGAAGTCATTATAACTTTTTGATTTCTTCAGCCATTTTAACTCCTAATTCAAAGCATTTTTCCAATTCTGAATCATCAGGTACATAGTTGATTTCAAGATTGTCAATCATTTCAAATCCTGCTTCTTCCATTTTACCGTTTAACCATTTAGGACCATTTCCTGCCCATCCATATGAACCAAATGTAGCTCCTAATCTTTTTATTCCTGTTCTTGCAAATTCCAGTTCATCAGTGTATAACAATACATCTGCAATGCTAGGGAATACTTTATTAAACAGGGTTGGAACTCCCATAAGTACAGCTTTACTTTCAAGAATATCTTTGACTATTTCACTTCTTTCATCTTCTTTTAAGAAGTGCATTTTTACATTAACTCCTTCACTCATTAATCCTTCGGCAATTGCATGAGCCATGTACTGTGTTGAAAAGTGCATGGTATCATAGATTAATGTGGCTTGATCTTTTTGGCATACGCCACTAGCCCAGTTTTTGTATGCATCTATGATTTTCATAGGTTCTGTCCAGATTTGTCCGTGTGAAGGTGCAATTAATTTGATTTGCTCCAAAAGGCCCATTTCCACTATTTCATTTAACTTCATGTTTAATAAAGGTGTGAAAGGTGTTAAAAGGTTTGCATAGAATTTTTGAGCTGCTTCGATTAGTAATGATTCTGGAACTTCATAGTCGTATCTTTCCATTCCACATATGTGTTGACCAAAAGCATCATTTGAGAAGAGTATTCCATCTTCCTGTAAGAAAGTGAACATGCTGTCGGGCCAGTGTAACATTTTTGCATCTACAAATGCAAATGTTTTATCACCAACGTTTAATGAATCACCGGTTTGTACGGTTACAAATTCTGCATCTTCTAAATCAGGGTAATGTTTAATTAATCCCATTTTTGCTACTGCAGTACAGTAAATTGGTGCATCAGGGAATTTTTGATGAATTTCGGATAGTGTACCGCTGTGATCTTTTTCCACGTGGTTCTGTATTATGTAATCGATTTTCAATTCTTTATTTTCTTGTTCACATGCGTCTGCTATTCTTCCCCAAAATTGTGATGAATAGACTTTTCCTGGGTAAACATTGTCTATCAGTACTGTTTTGTCCTGACTGAATATTAAAAATGCATTGTATGAAGTACCGTTTAATGTGTATCCATGATATTCTCTTCTATCCCAGTCTAATGTACCTACAAAATATACGCCATCTGCTATTTTTGGTGCTTTTGCTTTTAAAATCATAATATTTTTTCCTATTTATTTTATATTGAATATAATATTTTATTCACTACTATTTTAGTAATAATATTAAATATACTTTTTGAGTTATAATAAGTGATTTAATAAAAAAATTGGTTAGAAATAGTTTAAAAAATTAAAAAAAGTTGAAAGCATTTAAGCTTTCCATAATCCGTGAAGTGTACAAAATTCTCTGGCTTCTACACATTTTGCTTCAGGAATTTCAAAGTATGCTTCAGGTTTGTCTCCAGGATTTAAGTATTGTTTGTGGATTTGACCATCTGCGATTAATTCAATCATTGCAATGTAGTGATCCTCATCCATTGGATGTTCAACTTCTCCAACTTTTACGTGGTATCCACAATCTAATCTTGTAATAACAGGTACGTGTTTAGGTGCACCTTCTCCTTCAGTTTTTGCTTCAATAACATTTAATTGACTTACATCAACATCTTGTCCAGGTTTTATAATTTCTATAACGTTTCCACTATTTTTACATAGAACAATACTTGTTTTATCAAAGTCAGCCATTTTTTCAGCTCCTAATATTAATATTATTTAAGTCATTTTTTTTAATTTAGAACTCTTCTTGTGATAATTCGAAGTAAGCTGCAGGATGTTCACAGATAGGACATACTTCTGGTGGTTTTTCTCCTTTATATACGAATCCACATTTTCTACATACCCATGTAATTTCTTCGGATCTGTTAAAGAATGTGTCTCCTTCAACCATTGCTAATAATTTTCGGTATCTTTCTTCGTGGTGTGCTTCTACTAAACCGATATTTCTTAATCTGGTTGCTATTACAGGGAAACCTTCTTCATCTGCAATATCTGCGAATTCAGGATACATTGAAGTTGCTTCTTCATTTTCACCTTCAGCAGCAGCTTTTAAGTTTTCTGCGGTGGTTCCGTATGTAAATCCTACACTTGTCGGGATGTCAATACAGTCAGCATCTTCTTTTAATTCCTGAATCATTTTAAATAAAACTTTTGCATGTTGGAATTCATTGTCTGCTGTTAATAAGAAAATTTCAGCGATTTTTTCAAATCCTTCTTTTTTAGCAATTTTGGAATACATTGTGTATCTGTTTCTTGCTTGACTTTCGCCAACAAATGCTTTTGATAAATTTTCTAGAGTTTTTACCATTTTAAAATCACCTATATTAATATTATATCTAATTAAAATTTTATTATTTTTATTAGAGTATACATTAATTTATTTTTTTTACAAATATATATAAATTTTTGTAATTAAAGAATGATGTAAAAAAAGTTTTAAGGCTTATTTTTATAAAAAAAGAGTTTATAAGGGAATTGGGGGGGATGGATGATTCTTATTTAAAATATCCAAAGTATTGTGATTATGGTAGCTATGATAAATACCAGTGGTGCTAAAAGTTTACTTACAGAGACTACCGATGAGATTGTTGTAACTAATTCCGTGGAGTTGTTCGGACCAAAAGTTTTAATGTTTACTCTTGCAGTTCCAGATGCTACACTAACCTCTTCAAGATTATTCAGGGCATCAGGAATTAAGTCAAGCACTGCCTGGATAATTTCTTCATCATGTTTATATCCTACAGTTAATCCACCACCTGAAATGGTATTGACCATATGTGTATCTGTTGTCATAGTTTCTATCATGTCAATGTCGGGGAATTGCTTGTATACTGCCTCAAATAACTGTTCTCTAAATCCTGTTTTCATATTGTTTCCATCAAATACGATGTATAACATTTTTTGATTATCTACTTCAGTAATCATAATCTTAACCCCGCTTTCACCAATTCCGTCTTTTATAGGAATTTCATCAAGCGGATTATATGCATATCCCATTTTAATAGGATACATTTCTGGTTTTTCAATCTTGTCAATGGCATTTTCTATTTGTAATACTCTGTTATGTCCCGGAAGTAGTCTTTCGTAATTTCCGTTTAAACAGTTGTGACAATCTACCAAAACAACATCCTTTACATCTGTAACGTATTTTGTCTGATAAATCATTGACAGTCCAACACCGTAATCTATGTCATCACCGGGATTCGGTGCAAAGGTACTAAGCAGTATGGCTCCTTCATCAAAAAACTGTACTCCTATTTTTGCATCATGGTACTGAACTCTTTGGAATTTTGTTGCCTTGTTGGTATATGTTAATGTAGGTAAGATTTCATTGATTGCATCGGTAACTTTTGATACTTCTTTTGATGCTACAGGATTAAAGTCGTGTGTAGCAGCTCCATGAGCGATAATTGCGAAATCATCTAATTGTTTTGCCATTATTGTCGGCAGGTTTCCTCCACCAATATTTCCTACAGGACCTGGGTGTACGCACGGTGAGATATAGTTTGCCTTAATTCCTTTTGCAGTTTTAAAACTTATTAATGAGACTATAGTATCAATGTCTTCACCCATTTCATTAAATACATCTTCCATTGCAATAGATCCTTCAGTGACTTGTGCAATGAATAAACTAAGTAATTCCAATCCACCTACACCAAGATTGCTTTTGATTGGTGATTCAATTATGGCAACAAATGCATAAACTGCTATTGCAAGTACTAATGCACCTATAATGGCCTTCATGTATATTGAATATACATTTTCCATTGTTGCAATTGTCAGGTTGTTTATCAATACCCACATACTTATTGTCAAGACAGGTTGTATTGCTGATATCAGTACTCCTTCTATATATTTGATGTTTGAAGTTGACCATAATACCAGTGTTTCTATTGCAAAACCAAATAATAGTCCAAGCAATAAACTGTTGTATGTAATATTGCCATGTATGAATAATGAAATTATAGCACCAAGTATGTAGAAAAAGCATGTAATCAATAGAAATACAAATGCTAAGAACATTGCTTGTTTTAATTTTACATGTCTTCCGTCTAGTTTATTCACTATTGTATGTATTAAACCACCAGCGGCTATGGTTGTTAATCCGAAGAGGAAGAACGTTGTAGCTGCTCCGTCAAGAAATGAATAAATTACAGTATCCATACTCATTCCTGGCTGTAAACAACTGACGATTCCACCACTTAAGGTACTGACAACCAATATTAAAAATACGGAAATCTTTGTTTTAGGTAAGGTTACCATATATTTTGTTAATCCGATAATTCTTTCAGATAACCCCATTGTTGAATCCCCCAATTATTTATAAATAATTATTTAATTATTACTCATATTAAATTTTTCTTTAAAAATATTTAATGAATAAAATACAAAGAGGTATATAATAACTTTTATTGGGGTATAATTTTGGAATATGAATTAAACACACCATTAACTGATGAAGATATAAATAAACTGAAAGTTGGAGATACCGTTTATTTATCCGGAAAAATATTTACTGCACGTGACAGTGCACATAAAAGGATAATAGAATCTGGTGCACCAATGGATCTTGAAGGAATAGTTCTATTTCATGCAGGTCCGATTATCAAACAGAATGATGAGGAATATGAAATTGTTGCGGTAGGTCCAACTACGAGTATGCGTATGAACCCTTATGAAGCTGATGTTCTTGACATGGGCGTTAAGGCTGTAATAGGTAAAGGTGGTATGGACGAAAAAACACAGGAAGCTCTGGTACGTAATAATGCAGTATTTTTAACTGCTGTAGGTGGATGTGCTGCGTTATATGTAAACGGAATTAATAAGGTTGATTCCGTTGAATGGCTTGACTTGGGTATGCCTGAAGCTATTTGGCAATTGGATGTAAATCATTTTGGTCCATTGATAGTTACTATGGACTCAAATAATGAAAATTTATATAAAAAATAAGGGGTAATATCTTTGAGGGAAAAAGCAATACTAATGATATTATCAGTGTTGTCCATAGTTTTAATTGCTTTGTTTTTTGTAGTTACACCAGGTTTTATCACTGATAATGGGGAAGTTAAGCATTTTGAATGCAACGATTATTCTTTTGACATGTCTAAGTCATGGACTGTGAATGAATATGATGATATGTTAAAGACTCCTTTTTTGTCAAATAGTCCAAAAACAATAATTCTAAATCCTGTGAATGATTCCGATTTTAGTAATTATAATGGTAGTAGGGATGATTTAACAGCCAACGGTACGGTTCTCAATACAAGTACTACAAACGCCACTGATGTGGTGATTGTCAAGACAGAAATAATTCAATACGATTCTTTACCAAATGGAATTACATTGGATGATGCATATAAGTCTGATAGCTTATTTAATTTAATGTATGATTCCGGAAAATTTGAAATGGTCAATGATACGGCACTGACAATCGATGGTAAAAATGCTCATCAGTTCAATTATACGGTAAGTTATGTAACATACCAGGACACGTGGATTGAGTCTAACGGTCATTATATTAGAATAAAGAGTCAGGTACCAAATGCATTTTATGAAAATGCAGAACCTCAATTTAATTATTTGGTTGAAACTTTTAAAGTCAAATAATCACTTTATCTTTTCTTTTTTTATATAATTATTATAGTTTAAAAATAGATTTCTTATTTTTTTTATATATTCAAAAACAGATTTCAAAAAATAGTCATAACATCAATTAAATGGGGATGATGATTATTGAAATTGAAAATAATTAAAAAAAATGAAAAAAGATTCTTTTTTACATGGAATCTATTAATTTTAATATGATTTCTTCGGTACCTTTTTGGGCTTTCTCTATTCTAATGTAAAATGGTTTCTTTTTATGTACAAACCAGTATCTTGTTATAGTATTATTTTTAAGTGTTGCCTCATCTTTTATAACTTCAGTACCACCTTTGGTTTTTATTTTTTTCTCTGTTATATTGTAATCGTCAGAAAATTTGTCTTTGTACAGTGATATTGATGTATTCAAATCTTTTGTATATGTGACTGGAACTATTTTTATATCGTTGGTACCATTGGAAATTAATACGCTGTTTTTTGTTGTATTTTTAACAGTGTATCCAGAGGGTAGGTTTATTGTTTCTCCATTTACATTTACTTTGTTTAATGGTGAAAATGGACTAAACAGGTATGCTCCAGCTAAAATGATTAATACAATCACAATACCTATCATATATATTCGTTTCATTTTTTGCCTCCCATTTTTTACCTAGTTATATTATATTTTTTTTAATTATTAAAAACTACCCGTTATTGAAATATTTATTAGTTTAATTAAAACATATACTATTAATATAAATAATTTAAGAGATAATAAAATGGATGATAAATTAGAAAAGATTTTTATTAACTTTGCTGATTCCCATGAAGAAACATTAAATGAAATGGGTATGTCAAAAGAATCATTTATTGAACAGGCAAAGCAATGGAGTAAAACCGAAGAAGGTAAATTGGAAATACAAAAATTCATTTTACAGCAAGAAATTGCAGATTTGGAAAAACAGATTTCTGAATTAAATAATACTATAAACAGAAAACAGGAATCAATTGATGATATAAATGAAGAATTATCTAAGATTGGTGGTGAATAGTATGGTAGAATTATCTATTAAGAAAGTAGCAAGAAGAAAGGATAAAGATGATCCTGACAGTCCAATGGTAGTGGAAATTCCTAGCGTTATTGTTGACGGATATGGAATTCGTGATGGAGACCAGGTGGAGTGGACATATTTCATTAACTGCAAAAATCAAAAGAAAGTGACTCTTAAATATGAATACAAAGGTTTTTAACCTTGTATTAAACTATTTTTTTCTTTTAATTATTTTTTTTAAAGGTCTTTTTTACTCGAGTATTACAATGACAAGGTGCTTTGTAATACAAATGTATTACTTTTTAGTAAATTCCTTTATATACTAGTATTACTAAAGTATTAACTATGTGATTAATATTTATATGGGGGTATTACTATTAATATATTAGAACGAACCATTGGAATCTTAGAAGGACTCAAGATGACCATTGTGGGAGGTATATTCCTTTTAATAAGTTTGTATTTTGTATTAACTGGAACTCCGATACCAACCTATATGGATCCAGCATGGATAACTGTAATAATATGTGGTATTCCACTGGTTTACTTAGCATTAACAAGACTTATTTATGAACATTGGATTTCATCGGCACTTCTAATCGTAATGGCGATGGTAGCTTCAATATATATTGGAGAAATATTTGCCGCAGGTGAAGTAACATTCATCATGGCATTAGGAGCTTTACTTGAAGAATACACTGTTGAAAGGTCCAAACGTGGATTAACTGATTTAATAAATTTAAAACCTGAAAAAGGAAGGTTATTAATAACAGAAAATGGTAAAAATATTGAAAAAGAAGTTCAGGCAACTGAAATTCAGATTGGAGATATTTTAAGAGTACTTCCTGGAGAAAAAATACCTGTTGATGGTATTATTATTCATGGAGATACATCAATAGATCAATCTGTGATGACTGGTGAATCACTGCCTTTAGATAAGACGGTAAATGATGAAGTATTTTCAGGAACATTAAACTTACACGGTTCCATAGACATTAAAGCAACGAAAGTCGGAAAGGATTCATCACTTGAAAAACTCATACGTTTAGTACAGGAAGCTGATGAAAAACAGGCACCTACTCAAAGAATTGCAGATAAATGGGCTACCTGGCTGGTTCCTGTTGCATTAGCAATAGCAATCGTCACATATTTCATTACCGGTAACCTTGAAAGAGCTGTAACTATACTTGTAGTATTCTGTCCTTGTGCATTAATACTTGCAACCCCAACCGCCATCATGGCAGCAATTGGTCAAGCAACCAAACAGGGAGTATTAATTAAATCCGGTGAAGCACTGGAAATAATGGGAAATGTTGACACAATCACTTTTGATAAAACAGGAACTTTAACATTCGGAAATCTTGAAGTGTCCGATATTGTACCATTAGTTGATGACATCAGCCAAGAGGATTTAACCAAATATGTAACCATTTCTGAAGTAAAATCAGAACATCCTATAGGAAAAGCAATTGTTAATTACAGTAAAAATTTAGGAAATGATTATGGTGAACCGGATAATTTTGAAATGATTCCTGGTAAAGGAGTTAAAGTAGAATATAACAATGAAATTATTCGTTCAGGTACAACCAGATTCATGCAAGAAAATAACATTGAAATAACTGATTCCTGTACTGATGAACTGGATTTATTAAGGAATGAAGGTAAAGCTTCTATTGTTGTAGCATTAAACGATAGAATAATTGGTGTAATAGGTTTATCAGATGTTTTAAGAGAAAACGCAGAAGCAGTGGTAAGTACACTTAAAAACGATCTTGAAACAAATGTTGAATTATTAACTGGTGACAACCATAAATCCGCAAATTATTTCGCATCAAAAGTTGGAATAACCGATGTTCATTCTGAACTGTTACCAGAAAATAAGGTGGAAATTGTAGAACAGCTCAAAGCATCCAACAAAAAAGTTTGTATGATTGGAGATGGTGTAAATGATGCTCCAGCACTAAAAACGGCTGACGTAAGTGTTGCTATGGGTGGAATGGGAAGTGATATAGCTATTGATGCTGCAGATATAGCATTATTAGGTGATGACATAGAAAAATTACCATATCTAAAAAAACTTTCAAACTCAACGTTATTCACAATACATTTAAGTATTACTATATCAATGATAATCAACGCAATAGCTATTATATGTTCAGTTTTAGGATTATTAAATCCAATTACGGGTGCATTGGTACATAATATAGGGTCATGTGCAGTTGTCATGTTAGCTGCATCACTTTATGACAGGGACTTTTCAAAATATGTAATAAGTTCTTAGTTTTATTTTTCTCCTCCATATCTTTTTTTATACAAACTATATACTTACAACACCCTATTTTATTAATGATTTATTGAAAATTATACATTAATTTAAAAAAAATATCATGTTTGATATGATTATTTTCGATTTGTTTTAATGTACATTATTTTTTTGTAAAATAAAAGACTGTTACTTTTAAAGATAATAATATTCAAATATTTATGAATTAAACAATATTTCGTTTAACATGCTATAAACTGTTTAATGTATAATATAATTTTTATTTATTTTATCAAATCTTTTTATATAACTTTTAAAAAAGATATTAATATAAAGAGTTTATTATAATCTTAGTTAAGACAAATTATATTTAAGATGAGAGTATTCTTCTAAAATACTTTTTGAAACTGGGGAGATTAAAATATGCCAATTCAAAATAAATATAATTCGGAAATGGATGATTTGGATGGTGCATATAAGGATTATAAACTGCATCTGACAATATTGCTATGTATAATCATATCCGAATATATTGGGGTAATTGCATTGGATATTGCCGGAATAAATCTGGTTCTAATGCCCTTATTATATGCATTGGTACTTGCAATAGCATTTTATCTGGCTAAACCATTTAAATGGATTTCAGAAAACCAGTCTGATGAATCTTCAGCCATCATGATGTTAGTGATTGGTCCACTATTGGTTAAACTGGCAATTTCCAGTGGTCAAAATTTATCTATTATCTTTGATGTTGGAGCTGCAATATTGTTAGAACAATTGGGAAACTTTGGAACAATACTCATAGGTTTGCCTATAGCATTACTTTTAGGATTTAAACGTGAAGCTATTGGTATGACAAGTTCCATTTGTCGTGAACCTCAGATGGCTGTGGTTATGGACAAGTATGGATTTACTTCACCGGAAACTAGGGGTTTTTTCACAGTTTTCCTAATTGGAACAGTTTTGGGGACACCTTTTATAAGTATTATGGCCAGTACTCTTGCATATTTAATACCATTACATCCATTTGCGTATGGTATGGCCTGTGGTATCGGAAGTGCAAGTATGAATGCTGCTGCGGTAGCATCACTATCAGCCATATATCCAAACTACGCCAATCAATTGGAGGCATTTAGTGGTATGGCTAACATGATTGCCATGGTAACTGGTATGTATGTATATATTTTTGCAGCAATTCCATTAACTGAAAAATTGTATGATTTGATGGAACCTATAGCAGCCAGAATTCTTGACGAAAAAACTACGGATGAGGAAATGTAAATGAAATCGAATTTATCTATTACAATGATTGGTCAATGGGTTGGTATTCTTTTAATATTTTCTTTTATAACTGCTATAGGTAATTGGGTAGGATATCAATATCCATTTCAAGAATCATTAATTGGAATGTTTATATTATGTTTCATATCCCTTGTAGGTTTAATAGTTGAAAAAATTTTGCCGTTTGACAATATTCCGGCCATTATCTACATCAGTTTAATAGGTTTGCTTGTTGCATTACCTTGGTTTCCATTGTCACAACAAATTATTTATTTCACTTCAAAAGTTGATCTGATATCCTTAACAACTGTTTTGCTGGCTTATGCTGGTGTTGCTATGGGTAAAGATTTAAGTGGTTTTAAAAAGGTTGGTATTCGGGGAATCATAGTAACATTTGCTGTAATCTTAGGAACATATCTTTGTTCTGCAGTTATTGCTCAAGTAACATTACAGTTTAGTGGTATGATATAATAAATCCTCATTTTCTTTTTTTATATTTTAATTATGAATTTTAAACGGTTTTTGAGATGGACGATAATAATAATTCAATAATTACGATGTTATATGATTATAAATTACATGTGACCATGTTGATAGTTTCATTACTATCATTATTCATTGGAACAATTGTAATACCGGTCACTGGTGATTTTAATATAATCATTTTGCCGTTGATACCCTCATTGTTCTTAGCAATATTTCTATATCTTTTCAAGCCCGTTAGGTGGATTAAAACAAATCAGTCTAAAACATCTACAAAATTAATTCTCCTCTTGATATGTCCATTATTGGCAAAACTTGCAATTGCCAGTGGGGAAAATATTGGACTTTTGTTGGATATTGGGCCAGTTCTGATTTTAAAGGAATTGGGCAGTCTTGGTACAGTATTTATTGGATTGCCTATTGCCCTGTTTTTGGGTTTTAAACGTGAAAGTATTGGTATGACAAGTTCCATTTGTCGTGAACCCCAGCTGGCTGTACTTGTTGATAAGTATGGTTTTGACTCGGATGAGGTAAAGGGATTTTTTATTGTTTATCTTATAGGGATTGTTCTGGGAACGATTTTTGTCATGTTTTTAGTTAACATATTGTATTATGTATTGCCATTGCATCCATTTAGTTATGCGCTGGCTACTGGTATTGGAAGCTCAAGCATGAATGTTGCGGCAGTATCGTCACTAACCGCGTTACATCCGGATATTTCAAATCAGCTTCTTGCCTTCAGTGGTATCTCTAATTTAATTTCATTAGTATTTGGTATATATGTATATATTTTTATTTCATTACCCTTAACGGAAAGGTTGTATGCTAAATTACAACCTTATTTTAAATAATCTTTTTTTACTTAAACTATAAATAAACAAAGCTACTTTTAATTATCTTCATGTTTTTTTATTTTTTAAAAATCATTTTTCCATATCATAAAAAAGAACTATACCTGTTATATTTCAATTACTAAAATATTAATAATTTTTATAATCATAAATACTATTAATTAAAAACTTTATGGAGAATTAATCAATGACTGATTCAATTTTAGAAAAATCAACAAATTTAATAGAAAAATTAAGAGCGGAGAGTCCATTAACTCATTGTATTACAAATGTAGTAACGGTTCGAGATTGTGCAAATGCCGTTCTAGCAGTTGGAGGATCACCTATCATGGCTAATGCTCCTGAAGAAGCAGAAGAAATAGTTACAATAGCAAACTCATTAGTAATAAACATTGGAACATTAACAACTGAACAAATAGAAACAATGAAAAAATCATCCAAACAAGCAACTTCAATGAACAAACCTTTTGTTTTAGATCCTGTTGGAGTGGGAATTAGTAAAATAAGGAATGAAACTCCTATAGAAATAATAAAAGAATCAAAACCTGCAATAATCAGGGGAAATCTATCTGAAATAAAGGCTATTGCAATGTTTTATGGAATACTGGAGGAATGTACCACGGCAAAAGGTGTGGATGTTGCTGATTCTGATGTAATTAATGAAGACACACTTGAAGTAAATGCACAAATAGTCAAAAATATTGCTGAAAAATTAGATACAACAATTGCAGTATCAGGTCCAATAGACATAGTCTCAGATGGTAAGGAAGTTTATGCTCTAAAAAATGGTGATGCCATGATGGCAAATATCACAGGTACCGGTTGTATGTTGGGTTGTATCATGGGGGCATATGTTGCAATAGATAATCCATTAACAGCAGCTATTACAGCTACAAGTGTTATGTCAATAGCAGGACAAAAAGCTGCACAGATTACCCGGGAAAATAATCAGGGAACAGGTTCATTCGGAACTTATTTGATTGATGAATTATCTAAAATGGATGCTTCAACATTCAATGAATATGCAAAGATTGAAAAAATATAGGTTGGATTATATGAAAGACTTTGGACTATATCTTGTTACGGATCAGTTTGATTTGAGTGAAGACGAATTCTTAAATGTCATTGAACAATCGATACAGGGTGGAGTTTCCATTGTACAGATAAGGGAAAAAACCAGTACTACAAAAGATTTTTATGAACTGGCAAAAAAATGCAAAGATATTACTGATAAATACAATGTTCCACTTATTATAAATGATAGGATAGATGTTGCTCAAGCAGTTGATGCTGCTGGTGTTCATTTGGGTCAGGATGACATGCCCTGCACTGTAGCACGAAGGATATTGGGTGCGGATAAAACTATTGGTATAAGTGCTTCTAACTATGAGGAAGCCAAAAAAGCTCAAGATGATGGTGCTGATTATTTGGGTGTGGGTGCTATTGTAGAAACCAGTACTAAAAAGGATGCAAAAATTGTAACTCATGAAGATTTGGAAAAAATCAAAGAAGAAATAGAAATTCCTACAGTGGCTATCGGAGGAGTAAACGAATCAAATACAAATAAAATAGTAACTACATATGATTTTGATGGTATTGCAGTTGTTTCAGCAATTATGTTGGCTGATGATCCTAAGAAAGCTTCTGAAAATTTACTTAATCTAATCGATAGTTAGTTTTATTTTTTAAGGTTCTGATTTTTTAATATCCTATTTTTAATATTTTTTTTAGGAAAAAGAGGATTCATTAACTTTTTTTTTAATTTATATTTTTGAAGTAATCAAGATACTCATTTAACTTATCTTTATTTAGTGAGTAATTTGACATTTTTCCATCTTTTCTCACTTTGATTATATTGCAGTCTGTTAATTGTTTCATGTGGTGGGATAGAGTTGGCTGTGTAATTTCAAATCTTTCAAGTATATCGTTAGCACACATTTCTTTTTTTGATGTTAGAAGTAGTATCTCTATTCTTTTTGGTTCACTTAATGCTTTTGATATTTTAGATATTTCCTCAATATTCATAATCATAACCTTATTTTTTATTAATTTTAATATATAGTTTTATTAATATAATACTATTTATATTTTTTTTAATAATAATTAATTTTTTTTATATTTTATATTCCGTATAACATTAGATGAGCCTAAAAAATGGGTTATGTTATGAAAAAAATTTAAATAAATAAAAAAAGTTTTGAAATAAGATTTTTTCAATTAAAAATCATAATTATTTCATATTATACTAATTGGAATATAAATATGTCTTTATATAATTTTTATTTCAGTATAATTGATTTAAATTGTGGAAATTCCTCAATAAAATCATATATTTCTTTGTCTAAAAATTCCTTATATCTTCCAACCGGATCCGCATTAGGATTTGTGTATTTGGATTGTAATTCGTTTCTTTTTGCATATGATTCTTCCAATCTTTTTTTAACTTTGGGATCGAAATTTTTTAATCTTTTTGGTTGTTGTTCACCCCTATATGCCGGACCTATAAGATTAAATCGGTATGGCATTATTGTTCCTGCATTCAATGCAACTTCATACATTTCAAAATATTTTTCAGTTATGAAGTCATAATTCAGTTTAACTGTGGATTCCTTGTTTTTTTTATCCATTTCTATTAAATTATTTATGTAATTTATGTCCCATTCTTTTTCGTTAATCATGATTTCACTTCACATTGTTATATTTTTCTTCACAATGTTATATATTTGATTATAACTATATAATTTTTTCATAAAATCTATCAATTAATAACATAAAAATAAAAAAAATGATGACTAATCATCACATACAAAAGATAAAAAGTCACTTGCCAATGCAGCATCAAAGAATGTGTCAATTAAATCCAGGGAAACAAATTCACTATTTACCAATTCAATTTGCGTTTCAATACCAATGTCAGTCAGACAGTCATAAAGGGCATCAAGATTTCTACCATAATAATCAGGTAAATCAAGCTTTTTAATCAAATAATCATGTGAATATTTTTTAATTTTCTTTCCATCCAATTTAATATATTTCAAATTAACACTTCCTTAAATCTCAGTAAATGTGTTATAATGATCTTCAGTATAATACACTCTATAATTCTCAGTGGAATAGACAATTCTTTTAGGTCCCCTGCTGGTACCGTTAGCATCTATATCACATTCAATGTACTTTTTCTCGCTATGTGGCAGTATACCCTGTCTATTAGTAAACACGTCTCCACCAATACTTTTACCCGGAGCATATTCCTTAAGAGGACCACCATGCCATCCATAACTTTGAGCTTCTTTCTTTGTTATATAATTCCCTGGTAACTTATGGAACTGTTTGATATAAGAGGCTACCTCATAAGCACTAATATATTCACCACTTTCAACAACACTCACGTTAGAATAAGTACTATTTGCCGTATCTTGTGAATTGGAATCAGAAATTCCACTCAAACCAAACACTCCACCAAGAACAGCTATTACAATAATACCTATTACAGACATTATCCTTTTGTCCACAATGTCTCCTCCTTATATTTTTTCTAGAGAATTCTATTAATATCTATGATTAGCAAGGTATTAAAATTTTCATAGACACTCCAATTGAGATAGCAGAAAATACAAGATATGAAAAATTTATTTTTTAAACTTTTATTAAATAGAAATTAAGGTAAGACTAAAAATTATATTTATAATCTATTTCATAATTATAATTATACAATTAAAGAGGTTTAAAATTGGATAACTTCAACACAATAAACAGCATAATCACACTATTTATATTTATATATGCAATTTACATATTTCCAAAAGCCATGGGAGAAATAAAAGGAGTATACATGGATACACCAGACGAGTTTTTTGGAAAATTTGAAGAAGACTGTAAATGGACACATGGAACAACATACTCCTGGGGTGCACTGTCCTATGTTTTAATTGTTGTACTACTTATGATATGGGAACAAATCAACAAAAATATGGGAATAATCATTGCAAACATAATACTTCTCATAATAGTAATCTTATTCAAGATATACTATGACAAAAAAAGTACAATAAATGAAAAAATAGCATATCAGAAAAATATAGAAGATGGATATATTAAAAAAACACAACCACTGCCCAAAAAAGAAGGAAGACTAAAAAAATTATACAAAAATATCAAAAAATAATCTTCTCCCCCACACAAATTATTTTTTCTATTCTATAATTATTCTATTCAAATCTTATGAATACCTAAAAATTTTCCATATTTTAATAGATTTAAAATAGTATATAAAATTATAAAAATAAAAATTATGCATATATAACAATATAAACAATTTTTATTAAAAATGAAGAGCAAACAATATGTCATTTAAAGATTATCAAAAATTAAAGGAAATTAGTGAAATTATAGAAAAATTAAGAAATGAATGTCCATTAACCCACTGCATTACAAATTATGTAACAATAAATGATTGTGCAAATGCAGTTCTGGCTATAGGAGGTTCACCAGCAATGGCAAATGAAGAACCGGAAATAGCAGAATTTGTTAACATAGCTGGAGCAACAGTAATCAATCTTGGAAACCTTTTAGACAATCAAATAGAAGCAATGAAAAAAGCCGCAACAGAAACCAAAAAAACACAAACACCACTAACAATAGACCCGGTAGCAGTAGGAGTATCAAAACTAAGAAACGACATGACAAAAGAAATAATAGATCTATCCAATGTAAACATAATAAGGGCAAACATGTCCGAAATAAAAGCCATTGGAAACATTTATCATATACTGGATGAAACATCAATCGCAAAAGGAGTAGACGTATCAAATGATGATAGAATTACCCCAGAAAATTTAGATAAAAATGCAGAAATAGTTGCAAAAATTGCTAAAAAATTAAATACAACCATAGCAGTATCCGGAAAAATAGACATAATCACAAACGGTGAGGAAACATACTGCATAGACAACGGAGAAGAAATAATGTCTAAAATTACAGGTAGCGGATGTATGTTAAGTTGTGTCATAGGAGCATTTTCAGCAGTAGCCACTCCATTGGAAGCTGCAATAATAGGAACCTTGTCAATGACAATAGCCGGAGAACTGGCATACAAAACATGTGTATATAACAAACAAGGATCAGGATCATTTAGAAGCTATCTGATAGATGAACTCTACAATATGAATGATGAAAAAATTATGAAATACGGAAAATTATATAAAATGCAATGAGGTGTAAAAGATGATTACAGCAGATTTTGCAATAGTACCTATAGGAAGCAAAGATACAGAATGTAAAGAATTCGTTAAAAACGCAGTTCAAGTTATAAAGGATTCAGGATTAACCTATCAACTAACGGGAATGTCAACATTAATAGAGGCAGAAGATTATAAACAGTTATATGATGTACTGGCCAAAGCTCAGGAAGCAGTATTTCAAGCTGGAACTGATAGGGTTTACTCAATAATTAAAATTGATGACAGAAGAGATAAGGATAACAGGACCTTGGATGTTAAAGTGGAAACAGTTAATGAAATATTGGAATAAATATTCATATTTCAAACTTCTATTTTTTTAATCAAACTATATGTTTCTTTTATTTTTCTATTCCTTTCTATAAATTAACCATTATTACTTTTTGCAATATTTTCTATTTAAGTTGATTAAGATGGTTTGATGACAATAGTATGTGCTACAAAAAGCGTATCACTAGAACAAAAACATGTATATGTTTAAGTTATGATAGTGTAAATTTCCAATTGTAGCTATAAATGATGATGATGAGAGCTAAAGTAAAGTCGTTTTGACGATTTAGTTTGATGTATGTTAACGCGAAGTGTA
>ODAJ012094329.1_pt1 | contig 38163 bp, 32 predicted proteins | sample 1539241 | NCBI WGS metagenome assembly ODAJ01 (sample SAMN02144231, study PRJEB22623) | gut metagenome | biome: sheep rumen | host: Ovis aries | place: New Zealand
AGAGGAAAGCTTCTGTCCGTTGGCGTTGTACCAATCGCTGTCAAAGCTGTATGCCGCACCCGAGTTTGCCTTTGGATATACAAGCGCAGCATCGGCAATTGGTGTAATATCGTTTGGTATCTCTATATAGGATATGACCGTTTTTTTCTGATGTACCGTTATGAGGGTATCATTCACGATAACTTCCTTGTACGAGCCTGCTGCCGCCGCATTTATCGCATTTACAAGATTTTGTGAGCATACCTCGGCATATCCGCCCTTGAACATTTCTTCCGCATCTGTTTTGACCTGATATCCGAAATATCCGTAGACTGTGGTATCGTAAATGCCCGCGGCAATATTTGCCTGTTTGAACGGAAGATAGAGTTTGTCTATTTTGCCGCCGTAGAGATAAATGTCGTTTCTTGCATCGGTCGATACGCCGATGCCCGAATCATAGTAGCTGTCAAACTCGACAGCGCTTTCAAGACTTGCCGAAGCGGTCTTTACATAGCCGCCGTATTGAAAAAATCCGCCGCCGTTAAGGTATATCACACTGTTTTCGCTTTTTATCGTACCGTCATAAAGAAATATTTCTGAACTTGGTCTTGCGACAACCGCATTATTCTCCGTCACTATACTGCCGCCGTACATATACAGTTTTGCCGAGATACCTGCGGCAATACCGCTGCCGTTTGCAGCTATTTTGCCGTTTGAGCCGCTGTCGGTGATATATAGAGCTTTCGTCTGCTGTATTATGAATGCGGCGCTCTTTACCGAATTAGATGTGTATGTATAGCCCGCAAGGTCAAGATGCACTTCATCCGCCGCAACATAAACAAGACTGTCCGCCGATATATCCGAACCCAGCCTTACATAGCCGCCCATGCCGAAAGCCCACTTTATCTGCTCATATGTTTTTGCGATATACGGGTCGTTTACAGTGCCGCTGCCCGTAATAGTCATTGTCTCGACTTCCCTGTATATGTCTGTCGAAAACGGCAGGACCGCCTTGCCCGATACCGCCGTGCTTGTCAGCGAGACCGCAAAAAATACGGCAAATATGTACTTCAGTTTATTCATTTCTTATACCCTCCTTTTTGTTTGATTTGTATAGATGTACTGTCTTAAAAATAATTATACTATATAACATCCGAAAACGCAATGTATCTTTTTTCGGTTTTTTCTATTTTAAAACATTCGCCTGCAATATCGGACAGCGCAAGGCAAAAACCTTTTCTTGCCGCACATAGGCTGACTTATAAACAATTTTTTCATTTCTGTTTGTCTCCTTAGATCATTTGCACACACGGGTAAAAATTCAACAAAGAATATGTTTTATTTACCGCAAATTAATGTATAAAATCACGAAATTACAAAACAGTTAAAAAGATATGTTTTTATACGGTACAATATCGGACAAATTGTGTTATAATATCATTGCAAATATAATCACCGAAAGCCAAAATTTTACAAATCGAACTACATCAAAGGAAACCCGATGAACAGAAAGATATTTTTTTTGATATACAATGCCTGCACCAAAAACGAGCGCACAAAAAAAGCCGCCGCCCTGCTTTCATACTCGGCGGAGCCGTTTTTTTACTTTGTATATGCGCTGGGCGGACTTATAATTCTTTTATTCGGCAGGTACAGACTGCTTTTAAAATATGCGGTCATACCCTTTGCAACGCTTGTTTACAACACATTGCTGCGCAAAATACTGCGCCGTCCGCGCCCCTTTGTGCGTGAAGAAAATGTAGAAAGTCTTACAAAGCACAAGGCAAGTTTTTCATGCCCGAGCAACCATGCGGCAAGCTCTGCCGTTATTGCGCTTGCATGGTACTGCATTTCACCCGAAATATCGCTTGTTTTGCTTATTCCTGCTGCACTGACGGGTCTGTCGCGCATAATGACGGGCGAACACTACCCCTTTGATGTGATGCTTGGCTGGTTTATCGGTCTTGCAGCGGGAATAATAGGTTTTGTGATATAAAATACAAAGGAGCAGCTATGTTCATAAAATTCATTGCCGCACCCGTATTGGGCGGTATAATAGGCTATATAACAAACGATATTGCCATAAGGATGCTTTTCAGGCCGCGCAACGCTGTTTATATAGGCGGCCGCCGTCTTCCGTTCACACCGGGGCTGATACCGCGGCAAAAAAGCAGGATAGCCGTATCTCTCGGCAGGATAGTCAGTACACAGCTGATGAACCGCGAGACCATAGAAGCGACGATACGCTCCCCTGAGTCTGTTGCGTCCGTTTATGCTATGTTTGAAAAACTTATGGAAAAGTGGAAAAACGATGAACGTACAGTACGCGAAAGACTGAATACACTCTTTGACGACGAGGAAATAGACAGATACGCACTTTCACTTCAAGAAAACCTTACGGACAGCATTGTAAAAAAGGCATTGGAAGCCGACATAGGCGAGACCCTGTTAAGGCGTGAAAAAACGGTGATACTGCACGGCATACTGCGCGATGCGGCAATAAACTTTGTAAACAAGCTTATTGAGGAAAAACTGCCGCAGATAGTTTTTGAACAGATAGGCATTGCGGAAAAAGACCTGCTTAAAATGAGGCTTTGCGATATTTATGCCGGATATGAAGACAAGATACCGCAGCTTATAAACAAGCTTGTGGATATTTACGAGACCCTTGCCGTAAAAAACATAGACAAGGTGCTTGAAATAGTAGATATAGAGCATATGGTCGAAGAAAAGGTAAAAGCTTTTGATGCGGAAGAGCTTGAAACGCTCATTTTCGGGCTGATGCGCCGCGAACTGCGTGCGATAGTCTATATAGGCGCCATGCTCGGTTTTTTGATGGGCTTTATCAATCTGCTGTTCTTTATATGATTTCAGAAAAAACGGAAAGAAGGTATTAAAATGGAGAAACTTACAAAACTTACAGAAGAAGAAAAAATAAAAACGGCGCTTGAATTTATACGCACACGCACGGATTTTGTGCCGCGGATATCCGTAGTTTTGGGCAGCGGTCTCGGCGCCTTTGCCGACAATATCGAAACGGAAGCCGTAATAAACTACAACGATATTCCCTATTTCCCTATGTCTACCGTAGAGGGACACAAAGGCCGTTTTGTATTTGGAAATATAGACGGCGTACCCCTTGTGCTGATGCAGGGACGTGTGCATTATTACGAGGGATATACGATGCAGGAGACCGTTCTGCCCATAAGGCTTATGCGTGCAATGGGCAGTGAGATACTGCTGCTGACAAACGCTTCGGGCGGCGTGAACAAAAGTTTCGCCGCAGGCGATATGATGCTTATAGTGGATCATATCTCGTCACTTGTACCCTCTCCCCTTATAGGCGCAAACTACCCTGCGGGAACACGTTTCCCCGATATGTCGCACGTATACGACAAAGAACTTTCCAAAAAAGTTCTTGACTGTGCGGACAAGCTTGGCATAAAAATGCAGAAAGGCGTATATATCCAGCTTACGGGGCCCAATTTTGAGACCCCTGCGGAAGTGCGTATGTGCCGCACCCTCGGTGCCGATGCCGTGGGCATGAGCACGACCACCGAGGCAATGGCTGCCGTTCACTGCGGTTTCCGTGTATGCGGCATATCCTGCATAACAAATGCCGCCGCAGGTGTTACCGACAAACCGCTTGCACATTCGGACGTTCAGGAAACAGCCGACAAAAACGCACCCCGTTTCAACGCTCTTATAAAAGAATGTGTAAAGTCGTTTTAAAAAAAGGAGATAATCTATGATAAGACTATACAATGCAAAGCTGCTTATGCCCGATATGTCGATACAAAGCGGCGAGATAAGCATAGAAAAAAATATTATAAAATATATAGGCAAGCCCGAAACACCGCAGGAATACGAAAAGGAGATCGACCTTGGCGGCAATCTGCTTATGCCGGGCTTCAAAAACCTGCACACGCACTCACCAATGACATTTTTGCGTTCTTATGCGGAAGATCTGCCGCTTGACAGGTGGCTGAATGAAAAAATATTTCCTGCCGAAGCGAAAATGACCGATGAAGACGCATATTGGTGTACTATGCTCGCCTTTGCGGAATACCTCACAAGCGGCATGACAGCCTGCTTTGATATGTATTTTTTCCCCAAAGCCGTTGCAAAAGCAAGCGTGGATATGGGCTTCCGCACCACTATTCTAAGCTCGCTCAACAATTTCAAAGAGAGCATACCCGAAATAGAAGAAAACTATCATAAATACAATTCCTACGATCCTCTTGTGGGCTTTATACCGGGTTTTCATGCGGAATACACCACAAGCCGCGAACTGCTTGAAGGCATGGCAGAATTGAGTCACAGGCTCAACACACCTTTGGGTGCACATATGAGCGAAACACGGTCTGAAGTTGAGGAATGTAAAAAACGCTATGGTCTGACACCGACCGCACTTTTTGAAAAGCTCGGCATACTCGACATAGACGGCGGCATTTTTGCGCACTGTGTATGGCTTGACGACAACGATATCAAAATAATGAAAAAGCATAACTGTACCGCAGTTATCAACAGCGGCTCGAACTGCAAGCTTGCAAGCGGCACCGCACCCTTTGTCACACTTTGCGAAGCAGGTGTAAACACCGCACTTGGCACCGACGGGCCTGCAAGCAACAACTGTCTTGATATGTTCCGTGAAATGTGGCTTGCTACCGCCCTGCAAAAGCTTAAAACAGAAAATGCCGCCGCCATGCCCGCACATACCGTCCTCAAAGCGGCAACGCAAAACGGCGCAAAGGCGCTTGGCATAAATGCACTCGGAATAAGCGAGGGCGCGCTTGCAGACCTTATTGTTATCGACCTTAAAAGACCTAATATGCAGCCCGAAAACAATATCGTGCAAAACCTTGTTTACAGCGGTTCAAAGGAAAACGTGCTGATGACAATGATAGACGGAAAAATACTCTACGAGCGCGAAAAAGGCTTTTTAAACTGCGATATAGACGAGATATACAAAAAAGTTTCACAAATATCACAGCGTATACTTAATTAAGGGAGCCGAGCAAATCAAAATTTAACAGTTTCAAAGAGGTGTTTTATGGCAAATATACTTGATTACCTTGACTGGCGCGGCGACCTTGACTTTGAGCAGTCGCCTTTCAACGAGGTGGACGGGCTTATATTGGCACAGCTGAGCTATGTGTTTTTTGACGGAATACTTACGGAGGGTTTTGATAGTACGCTGACTTTAAGCGAAGCCCACAGCCGTCTGAATTTTGACTCCATAGACGAAAAGCTGCGTTTTTTCAGCTTTGACTACGACCGCATACTGCTGCAAAAAATGGCAAATTCAAAACGCTTTGGCAATATGCCCCTCACGGGCTATGTCAGCATTACCGACCCCAAAAATGAAGTGCAGTTTGCGGCGCTGACCTGTATTCTGGACGATAAAACAAAATACATATCATACCGCGGCACGGATGCAAGCATAGTAGGCTGGCGCGAGGACTTCAACTTAAGCTATATGACACGCACCGCAGGGCAGAAATATGCCGTCGATTATCTTAACAGGCATTTCGGCACACAGGACGATATGATCCTCGGCGGTCACTCAAAAGGCGGCAATTTTGCGATATATGCCGCTGTATACTGTAACAGTGAAATTCAGCCGCACATAAAAAAGATATTTTCTTTTGACGGCCCGGGGTTCAGAAGCGAGATAGCAAACTCCAAAGAATACAGGAAAATGCTGGGTCTTATAACTTCGATAGTGCCAAAGACATCCATAGTCGGTCAGCTGATGACGGCAAATGTCGAAAGCAGGATAGTTTTGAGCATCGACCACGGCTTTATGCAGCACCTGGCCTACAATTGGCAGGTGCTTGGCAAAAAGTTTGAATACACCAATGAATTTTCATCAACGGGCAAATATATAAACAAGGTCATGCAGGGCTGGTTATCCGAGCTTGACGATAATATGCGGCAGGAAGTTTTTACGGCGGTCTTTGATGTGCTTGATGCTTCCGAAAGCACCACTTTCACCGAAATGGGCGAAAACAAGCGCCGTTCCACCGCCCACGTTTTAAAGGCGATCGCCGCCATGTCACCCGAAAAGCAAAAGGCAACAAGGCTGGCGCTTAAGTATTTTCTCGAAAACAGTAAAAACGCACTGCTCGATAACCTTGAAAACAGCAAAAATGCACTGCTTGACAACCTTGAAAACAGCAAAAACACATTTATAGAAAGCCTTGAAGAAAAAGCGCCCGAAAAACTTGTGCGGCTTCGCCTGCCAAAAAACGATCCATAAATCAAATACAAACACTGTTTTGATTTATGCAGCCGAAAGGAAAAAAAGCAATGAATAAACCAAGAAATTACGGCATAGACCTGCTGCGTGTGTTTTCAATGTATATGGTAGTCGTTCAGCATCTGCTTTTGCATAAAGGCATATATTCGCAGCCGTTTATGTCGCCTACACCCACTGATTATATCGTCAGATGGATTATGTATATATTCTGTTACTGTGCGGTAAACTGCTTTGCACTCATATCGGGATATGTAAGCGAAAGCAGATACAGATTTACCTTTACACCGCTAATCACACTGTGGCTGCGGACATTTTTTTACACATTTATCATTACGGCATTATTTGCCGTATTTTTACCCGAAAAAGTCGGCAAAACCGAATGGCTGGGAGCCTTTTTCCCCGTATATACAAACCAATATTGGTATATATCTTCTTATTACGGTCTCCTTGTTCTGATACCGTTTTTAAATCTGGGGCTGAATACGCTTTCAAACGGACAGATAAAAAAGCTCAGCATGCTGCTTATCGCCGCATTTTCAGTGTTCCCGACATTGTTTCCCTATGATGTTATGAATACGGCAAGCGGTTTTTCCGTAATGTGGCTCATCGTTATGTATATCCTCGGCGTCTACCTCAGACGGCGCGGCAAGCCAAAAAACAGTGCTTTTATATGTTTTGTATGCTATGTTTCAATGAGTCTGACCTCCTTTGCCGTAAAGATGATATTATCAAACTTTCACGGCAAAGAGGATTTTTACGAACTTGCCAAGTCAAATCTTCTTGTCAGCTACACCTCACCCACAATGGTAGGTGCGGCGGTATTTCTGCTGCTGTTTTTTATACAGCTTGATATACCCGTGATAATAAAAAAAGTGCTGGATGTTATCGCACCGCTCTCTCTTGGCGTATATATCATCCACACCCACCCTCTTATATGGCTTGAACTTATGCCGAAAACCACAAAATACATCGGCAATACCACTTTATCGACCGTTTTGAGTGTTATTGTTATTGCAGCAGTGATATACACCGTCTGCACTATCATAGAAATACTGCGTTCACAGCTTTTCAAACTGCTGAAAGTGCAAAAACTTTCGGAAAAAGCCGAAATAAAAATATCACAGAAATTTTTTCAATAAAAGTGAGTCTGTTTCAAACAACTCACACGCATCAAAAAAGGGTCTGCCGCTCCAAAACTGCGGTCAGACCCTTTGTTAAATCTAATCAACATTATCGGCATAAAAAGCCTTTTTAATCATCCATTCGTATATGACCCGAAACATTCTCCGCGCCGCCCTCAACTTCGGCAAGTTCGCTTATGGTCACAAGCTGATAGCCCATTTCGTGAAGCTTCGGTATTATCCTCACAGCCGCTTCAACAGTGCTGTCGTGTATATCGTGCATAAGTATGACATCTCTGTCACCCACTTCACTCAGAATAACATCACAAACCGAATCCGCATTGCGTGATTTCCAGTCGAGAGTATCAACGCTCCAATTGAACCATTCCATACCCGAAGCGGTGATTATCTCATTGTTTATCGAACCGTAAGGCGGTCTGCCTATTACAGGTCTTATGCCTGCTGTGTTATAGATAAGGTCATTTGTATGATTTATCTGTTCCATAGCACCGTCCGTACCAAGCGTTGTGAGCTGCGGATGATTGTAGCTGTGGTTTGCAAGCTCGCTGCCCTGCTCCGCAACAGCTTTTACGGTATCGGGATAGTTCTCTACATTTGTGCCTACCATAAAGAAAGTAGCCCTGCCGTCTACGGCATCAAGCGCTTCAAGTATCTGCTCCGTATTGCCCTCTCTGGGACCGTCATCAAAGGTGAGAGCCACCATAGGCTTATCGGGGTCGATATCCCTTACATCAGATTCTTTGAGAGTTGCGGAAATATTTGCCGCTATCATATCCGAAAACGGTGCATTTTTAGCAGATGCGGGTATATCCACACTGTATGACGGCGCAAGCATACGCGCTATCTCCGCACTGTCCGATATCACACGGACATTATCGTTTGAAAAAAACGCACCGTAAAAAACATTCGCTATAATATCAATATATTCATCCGAGGAAAGACCCGTGCCGCCGATACCGAGAAAACCCGAGGATGCGCGGTTTATTTTAAGCTCGCCGCTCTCTCTGTCACGGGTATATGTAAAGCCGACTATCGTGCCCATATCCTTAAGAAGAACAAAGTTTTCCTCCTCGATTGGTGCGCAGCTTATATGTCCCGTTGCATCAAAGCCCTCAACACGGAAATCGCCCGATACTATCGTTATATCCTCATAAGCCGATTTTGATTTGAGCTTCTGTACCTCGCCCGAAAAATCCCTTTTAAGACCTATTATCATAATACCGTTTTCGTAGGTCACATCGAATTTAAGGTTCGTGCCCATGCACGCCTGTGCAAGCTCCTGCGGACGTATATAAACATCATCCTCTATGATATAAGCCGTCAGTTTACTGCCGTTTGCCATAAGGCTGTATTTTTGCGCAGGTGCGGCAAAGACCGCAGCAGGCAGCAATATGACCGCAATTATCATAAAAACAAAAAAACGAATAGCTTTATTCATATTACGCTCCTTTTTACGCTCCTTGAATAATAATTAACCTCTTTTTTTCACATACTTATATTAGTATATAACATTTTGCGGCATATTTCAACCGATTTAAAAGTTTGTAACAAACTTGAAATATTTAATTTTCCGATTTATATTGATTTTATCGGGAAAATTTGGTATTATATTTGGTATTGGTTTTATATTGCGGTAATATATTCGCCGCAGAAAGAATAAGGGGATATTTATGAACGAGAACGAAAACGAAAACACATCCGTTACTCCCGAAAACAGCACCGTAAACAGCACCGTAACCGACACGGAAAGAACCGTCGGTTCAGGTGTTAAAGAAAGTATTGAAGAAAGTGCGGAAAAAGGCGGCGCAAAAAACGCGGCGATAACTGCGGCGATGGTCATATTTGCGCTTGTACTCGGGTATTTGCTGACGGGTTTTTTATACTTTAAAACGCATTTCAATCCCGGTACCTATATCGGCGGTGTTTCCTGCGCAGGTCAGACAGTTGACTCCGCGATAAACAAAATGAACAGTGCAGCTATCGACTACAAGCTTACGCTTACGGACGGCGACAAGATAAACGAAAGCATCACAGCCGAGGATATAGGTCTTAAATACAATGTTTCAAGCAAGATAGACAAGGTTCTTGCCGACCAGCAGCCGCTGCTCTGGGGCGCGGGATTTTTCAGAAAGAACGAAGTCGAGCTTGAAAACGCTTTTATCTGTGATGATGAAAAGGTAAAAGCCGCCATTGACGGGCTTGACCTTGTAAAAAACCAGCAGGACACCGACCCGCAGAATGCGACCCTGTATTACACGGGTGAGGAATACACTATAGTTGACGGTCATCACGGCGGCAGGATACAAAAAGACAAACTTTTTGAAGCGGTGGAAAGTGCGGCGGAAAACTTTGAGGACAAGGTAGATCTTGTTTCGGACGAATGTTTTGAAATGCCCGAATATACGGCAAAATCACAGAAAGTTATTGATGCCTGCGAGCTTGCAAACAAGTATATAAGCCCAAAGATCACTATGAATATGGGTCCCGGCGCAGAGCATGTGATAATAGACAAGGAGCTTATAAGCAAATGGCTTTTTGTCACGGATAATTACGATGTATTCTTTGACAGGAACAAGGTAACGGAATATGTTGCCGAGTTTGCAAAAACTTTCAACACCTACGGTCAGACAAGGGAATTCCTTACCGCTTTCGGTTCAAGAACAACAGTAAAAGGCGGAGATTTCGGCTGGCTCATAGATCAGCCTGCCGAGGTACAATCGCTTGTAAACGTAATAAAAGCAGGTCAGGATGTTGTGCGCTACCCTGTTTATTCCGTAATGGGTGTAGGTCACGGTAATGACGATATAGGCAGCAGCTATGTAGAAGTCGATCTTACAAACCAGCATATCTATGTGTGGAAAGACGGCAAGCGCGTGCTTGATGCGCCCTGTGTAACGGGTCTTCCGCCAAAGAGGATAACACCGCCGGGCACATACCGCATAAAGAAAAAAATGAGTCCTGCGATACTTGTCGGCGACAACTACCGCACGCCCGTAAGCTATTGGATGCCGTTCAACCGCGGCATAGGTCTGCACGATGCCGTATGGCAGAGTTCGTTCGGCGGCAAGCGTTATCTCACACACGGTTCACACGGCTGTGTAAATCTTTCGCTTTCGACCGCAAGGCAGGTTTACGGCTATGTTTACCCGGGTATGCCCGTTGTATGCTATTATACAAATGAAGTCGGTGTCGGCAAAATGATGGAGCTGCCCGATTTCACGACCACTACAACGACAACAACGACCGAAAGCACGACAGAGACCACAACTTTAAGTGCGACCACAACAACGAAAGCGCCTGCCACTACTACAACAAAGGCGCCTGCAACTACAAAGGCGCCCGTGCCTACCACGAAAGCGCCTGCGACCACCACTACAAAGGCACCCGTGCCCGTAACACAGGCGCCGCCACCCGTTACGCAGGCACCGCCTCCCGTAACGGAAGCGCCCGTTCAGCCCACAACGGAGGTCTATGTCGAACAGGCCACAAAAAAACAGGAAAACGAACAGGATAACATAGTTATAACGGAGCCGATAGTCAACGACATTCGGGACGATGTTATACACGAGATAGTGGTCGAATAGGCCGCAAAAAGAACAAGAACATAAAAAGAACATAAAAAGATCCCCTCCTGCCGAATTCGGTAAAGAGGGGATCTTATTTTTTATATCATTTCATCTGCTTTTACAGCATTTCATCCGCAAGTTTTTCCATTGTTTCAATGTCCTTGTCCTTCATTGCGGACTTTATGGAAACAACGGTCTCTGCCATAGTTATGTTCTTCATGCCCTCAAATGCTTCTTTAAGCTTCTTTGCAGCCATAGGCGCCCATGAGCCGTTTTCAATAAAACCGACCTTGCGGTTCTGATAATTCTTTGATTTAAGGTGGTTCACGAAAGTTTCAACTATCGGGAAAAGACCTGCATCATATGTAGCACAGGCAACTATCATCCTGCTGTAACGGAAAGCATCCTCGATAGCTTCGTGCAGGTCCTCGCGCGAAAGGTCTGCGATAGAAACTTTTTTGTAGCCTTTTGCTTTAAGTATCTCCGCCATTTTTTCGGCAGCTGCCTTTGTGTTGCCGTGGATAGAACCGTATGCAACAAAAATGCCGTCATCCTCGGGCTCATACTTGCTCCATGTATCGTAAATACCGATGTAGTAGCCCAGATCTTCTTTAAGGATAGGTCCGTGAAGAGGACAAATAATGCTTATATCAAGTCCGCCGAGTTTTTTCAGCACAGCCTGCACCTGTGCACCGTATTTGCCGACAATATTGAAATAGTATCTTCTTGCCTCGCAAGCCCAGCCTTCTTCATCCTCGCTGTCAAGTGCGCCGAATTTGCCGAAAGCATCAGCCGAAAAAAGCACCTTTTCGCTTTCCTCATAACTCATCATTACCTCGGGCCAATGTACCATAGGCGCCATATAGAAATTAAGCGTGTGCTTACCGAGTTCAAGCTTGTCCTTTTCCTTTACGATAAGCGAACGCGCCGACAGATCCATATCAAAAAACTGCGGTATCATATTCTTTGCCTTATCGTTCATAACGATAGTCATTTCGGGATATTTTTCCGCTATTATAGCAAGATTTGCCGCATGGTCGGGCTCCATATGCGAAACCACAAGATAATCGGGCTTTCTGCCGCCAAGCGCTTTTTCAAGGTTTTCAAGCCACGGCTCCGTTGCCCTTTTGTCAACAGTGTCCATAATAGCCACTTTTTCATCAAGAATAACATATGAGTTGTAGGAAATACCCTCCGGCACCTCATACTGACTTTCAAACAGGTCTATCGTCTTATCATCCACACCGATGTAAACTATCGAATTTGTAACAAATGTATCTTTTGCCATTTTTCTGCCTCCTATAATATAATTTCGGCTTGTACCGCATATTTTGATTATACAGTTTTGTTATAATTTTGTCAAGGTGTAAAGCATTTTGGTTTGTTAAAATCTATAATTTAAGAAAACAAGTATATCTTGAAAAAAAATGTCGAATATGATATAATTCAAATAATAATCAACATCTTAATTTATATTTGATGTGGTATACAGGGAGGATTTTATGGGATTATTTGATAAACTGCGGGAACCAATTGTTCTGAAAGAAGACAGCTGTGCCAAAGACCAAATCGCACAATTGAACTCTGTTTTACAAATATCTTCCCCGGACATTCGGTCTCAAATTGAGCAGGATATCCGTTTTTTACAATATGGCTTATACGGTGAAGAAGCATTAATGTTTGAGTTGAAGAATAGTCATATGCCGATGTATATCATGCATGATCTGTTTTTTGAAATGAACGGACTGAAAACACAGATCGATTTTCTTGTCATAACACGCAAGCTTGTAATTATTATCGAATGTAAAAATCTTTATGGAAATATAACAATTGATAACAACGGAAATTTCATCAGAACTGTTCAGATAGGAAAGCATTATAATAAGCAAGGAATATACAGCCCGATCACGCAAAATCAACGTCATATAGATATGATTCGCGAACTTCGCAGAGTTTCAAAATCAGTGCTGGCACGACCGTTATTTGAGAAGAACTTCGATTCAAATTATAAATCTATAGTAGTCCTTTCCAACCCTAAATCCATACTGAATATGCAGTACGCTCCTAAAGAAATAAAAGAAAAAGTCGTTAAAGTAGACGGACTTATAAGCTACATAAAAAAGCTTCACGATCTATGTAATAATGGAAATATGTCAGATGATAAAATGAAAAAACTTGCCAACTTTTTTCTTGAAAAAAGTGTTCCAAATAATCAGGACTATACCGAAAAATACAGATCTGCTGTTCCTGCGCACAATACCGCTGAAAATGCAGCTGTTTTAACAGAAACAAGCCCTACAGAGTCTATACCGAATACGTTTTCTCGGATAGACACTAATATCGAGGAAACTCCCGTGTACAAGGCACTAAAAAATTATCGTTATACTAAAAGCAAAGAAGAAGGTATCAAAGCATATTTTATTTATAGCAACGCCGAAATGGAAGAAATTATACGAATAAATCCAAAATCTTTAAGTGAATTGAAGAATGTAAAGGGCTTTGGAGATGTTAAATGCCAAAAATACGGTAATGACATCCTTGAAATTCTTTCCGAAAATACAATTCAGGATCCTTCAAAAGTAACAACCACCTGACCCCGCAAATCACAAAATATTGGGACAGCACAGACCTTAGGTAACGGGGGAGACTTCTCCGTTACCGCCCTGTTTAAGCCGTTTTCCCGTTACCTCAAACGGTAACACACCTCCGCCCCCTGTATGACTTTAACTTAAACAAGCCAAAGCGTTGCATTAGTCTTGGCTCGACTGTGGGGGTTACGGCAGTTGTGTTTCTCATACACAAGACCGTCCCCTTGTATGAATGGAGGCAGCTATGGATAAAAATACAGATTTTAAACTTCAATTCCCATATGATTTAAATGAGTTTAAAATAGTTTATAGAGTATTTACTATACTTTTAAACTCAAATCTAATAAAAACTATTGAGTATCTTGAGCAAAACATAAGTATAGATTTTGATGGAACAGGTTATTATCTACCTTCTATCTTTGAAAGTAAAGATGAACAGAGTTATTTTGATGATGGTGTTATGTTTTACGTTACCGAAGGAGATAATATATACGAAAAAAAAATATCGTTTTCGATGTTTTATAATTGTTTAAGAATAGCAACTCGTATATTTTTAAACTCAAACAATATCACCGATTTTAACCTTGAAAAAAAAATTTCAAGTATCAAAGCTGCTATAGAACCATCCACAAGGCAAAACGATTGATTTTATAGAGGAGTTAGTTAAATGAATCATTCAAAAGTTTTAAAGGGTATATCAATATATTGTTTGGTATTAGGTATTTTCGAGGGAGACAGGGGTCAGGCCCCTGTCTCTTATAAATAATAAATCACTTGATTTTACCTAGGGAGACAAGGGGTCAGGCCCCTGTCTCTTATGCCGTTTGACTTATAATGTGCAATTCACATCGAGATTGGATATTAAATCTTTAAGGTTTTTTGCAATGGGATTTTTTTCTACTTTTCCATCTTCTTCTGCATCTTCTAAAAAAATACATGATGTTTTTACGTTATATAAAACCCATGTCGCAGAAAATCGCAACCATCCTATAGGAATATAATTGTATATATTTCCTATTTGTGACCATTGCTTTGAAATAGTAATTATGCCATTACTTTTATTATACAATACATCATCATCTGATTCATTAAATAATTTCAGAACAGGAATTAACATTATAGGCTCTTCTGCTTTATAGCTTCCAAAAATATATGTGTGCCAATAAATATTAATATAATCTTCAATTTCTTCCGGCAAATCGAATCCGAACTCACGTTTAAATAATGCAGTATTACTTTTTCTTTTTCTCTTAATAGGTCTCAATAAATCAAGGTAATTGGTTGTAATTTCTTTGTTAACGGATTTATGTATTTTGTTTTCAATAATACATTTATTTTTTGAAATAATGAGCCTATCATAATAATTATTTATAGCTTTTATCATTATTAATCCTCGCTAATAATCCCAAATTCTTGAACAGGACAGGTGACGGTTCTGTGTCACAGCCGCTATTTGAGCGGTTTGCACACGGTTTACCGGCATACAAGGGGACGGTCTTGTGTATGAGAACAGTACATACAGGTGCCTGTCCCCTGTAAGAGTCCCTACTGTATCCCCTGTCCTCTCACAAAAACCAGACTTTTTCAGCAGTCTCGAACCGTCTGTCCCCGATCACTCAATAAAAAAGAGGGCGTTGCAAAAAACAGCACCCTCTTTTTGTAATATCAAAGCTTTAAATCATCGTTTATAAACTTGTCATGGATAGCAACGGAAGCTCTGTCCGCATCCTTTTCGTCAACAAGCAATGAGATCTTTATCTCGGAAGTTGAGATCATATTTACGTTTATGCCCGCATCGTAAGTTGCCTCAAAAAGCATAGCGGCAACACCCGAGTTTGTAGCCATACCTGCGCCTATGATACTTACCTTTGCAACATGGTCGTTGAAACTTATATCATTGAAGCCAAGTCTTTCCTTGTTGTCTTCAAGTGCCTTGATAGTGCGCTCAAGATCTTCGCGTGTTGTTGTAAAGGAGATATCCTTTCTGTCATCGCGGCCGATAGACTGGATAATTATATCAACACTTATTTTTTCCTTGCTTAATATGCTGAACAGCCTGAATGCCACACCGGGTTCGTTCTTAACACCGACAAGAGATATTCTTGCAACATCCTTATCCACGGCAACGCCGTTAACCAACATTTTTTCCACTTTAGTTTCCTCCTTAACGACAGTACCCTCCGCATCTGTCATGCTTGAACGTACCACAAGATTTACATTGTATTTTTTAGCCAGCTCAACAGAGCGGTTGTGAAGCACCTGTGCACCTAAACTTGCCATTTCCAGCATTTCGTCATAGGTTATTTCGGGCAGTTTGCGCGCCGTTTTTACAACACGCGGGTCGGCTGTGTAAACACCGTCAACATCCGTATATATCTCGCAAAGATCCGCATGGAGTTTTGCCGCAAGCGCAACAGCGGATGTATCGCTGCCGCCTCTGCCCAGAGTGGTCACGTCAAGGTGACGATTGATGCCCTGGAAGCCCGTGATAATAACGATATTTTTGTTTTCAAGCTCGTTTGTTATTCTTTCCGTTGCAATGTCCTTGATGCGTGCATTGCTGTGGTTTGAGTTTGATGTTATCTTGCACTGGAATGCGTTGAGCGAGATAACGGGATAACCGAGAGCCTGTATAGCCATTGCCATAAGAGCAACAGACTGCTGCTCGCCCGTTGCAAGGAGCATATCCATCTCACGCTTGCTTGCATGGGGGTTGATCTCGTTTGCCTTTTCGATAAGCTCGTCTGTTGTGTCGCCCTGCGCACTTAAAACAACAACTACCTGATTGCCTTCCTTGTAGCTTTTAACAATAGTTTCGGCTACATGTCTGATCCTTTCTGCGTTGGCAACGGAACTGCCGCCAAACTTTTTAACTATTAACACTGTTTTTTCCTCCAAAAAATTGTTTTTGAATCAATATTTCAATACATTCTTATAACACTTAAAACTTCGCCGACACCCTCGGAATTGCCGAGGTCTGAAAGTTTCTTGTCGATAACGCTTTCGGCAAGCAAAGGTGTAATGAACGCAAACTCGTTTTCAATGCCTGCTTCAACAATATCCACATCGCCGAATGTCTGTGAAATTGCATTGAGAGCCTCTGCCTTAACACTATATGAAACACGGACGAATTTGCTCACCTCAACAGTGCTTATATCGGTAAGCACCTGCTTTTCCTCCGACCATGAGAAGCCGAGGTTCTTGCCCTTGTTCTTTACGGCATCAACAATATCGCTCACCACTGCGCTTGCCGTGGGAAGCTTGCCTGCGCCCATACCGTAGAACATAACATCGCCGAGGCAGTTGCCCTTTACAAGTATGCCGTTGTAAACATCGCTGACATTGCCGAGAGGATGCGAAGGCTCGATAATAACGGGTGAAACGCGCGCCCACATTTTGCCGCCGTCAAACTTTGCGGTAGCAAGCAGCTTGATAGCCTTGCCCATTTTCTTAACATAATCTATATCTGTTTTGGAAATCTTTGTGATACCCTCTGTGTAGATCTCTTCAAAGTTGACTTCCCTGCCCGTAACTATGGATGAAAGGATAGCTATTTTACGGCAGGTATCGTAACCCTCAACATCGGCTGCGGGGTTTCTTTCGGCATAGCCCTTTTCCTGTGCATCCTTTAAAACATCGGCATATTCAAGACCCTCTGCTGTCATCTTTGTGAGCATATAGTTTGTTGTGCCGTTAAGGATACCCGTGATCTCCTCGATAACTTCGCAGGTGATGCAGTTATTGAGAGGACGGAGGATAGGAATACCGCCGCCTACACTTGCCTCAAAAAGAAAATTCACCTTGTTTTCTTCCGCAATGCGCAGAAGTTCGGAGCCGTGCTTTGCAACAAGCGCCTTGTTTGATGTACATACGCTTTTGCCCTTTTCAAGCGAAGCCTTTACAAATTCAAAAGCGGGGCTTGTACCGCCCATTACCTCAACAACTACCTCTATCTCGTCATCGTTGATGATATCGTTGAAATCATGTGTGATAATATTCTGAACAGGGTCATCGGGGAAATCCCTTAAATCAAGGACATATTTCACCTCAATGTTCTCGCCTGCATTTTTTCCTATTACTTTGTTGTTTGAGTTTATAACCTCAACAACGCCCGAGCCAACCGTTCCGTAGCCCAATACAGCTATTTTTGCCATATTTTCTTTCACTCCCTCGCAATTATTTTCAGTGTCAGCACACCGTCTGTGTTTTTTAATTTTTCGATCAGTTCCGTTATATCCACTCCATTGCCCGTGTCAACGGTTATTGTGACATTGGCTATGCCGTTTATCGGTATGGTCTGATTGATCGTCAATATATTTACCCCGTGGCTTGCAATAATATTCAGCACGCAGCTCAAAAGACCCGCTTCGTCCCGAAGATCGCAGGCGACAGTCATTATGCGCCCCATCTTGCTTTCGCCCAGGCAGGAAACATGATCCTTATATTTATAAAACGCACTGCGGCTTATGCCGACTTTTGCGACAGCCTCCGCGACCGTGAGCTTTTCATCGGAGAGCATAAGCTGCTTTGCAGTAACGACTTTTGTGAATACTTCGGGCAATACACGCTTGTCCACAATGTAAAAATCGGATGTTTTTTCCATTTTTCCACTCCTTTTTTTACTCTATTTTGTACTCCCGTAAAATACATTTGTTTCCCATAGGTGGAAATATACCATATTTCAACAAAAAAATCAAGTGTTATTTTTAATATTTTTTTCGGTTTAAATCGCCGTAAAATACAAATAATATACAAAACTTTATCTATTATCCGCAGCTTCCGCAATTTTTTCCGCAATTTTAAGACCGTCCGCAGCGGCAGACATAATTCCGCCCGCATAGCCGCAGCCCTCACCGCAGGGATAAATGCCCCTGTACATAAGGCTTTCAAAACTCTCCTTATCGCGTATGATACGCACGGGTGATGATGAACGGCTTTCCACTGCCGTGACCACCGCATCGGCATCGGCAAAGCCTTTCAGCTTTTTATCCATAGCAAGTATGCCCTCTTTAAGCGACTCATAGATAAAATCCGGGAAAACAAGGCGCATATCACTTGGTCTTACGTTTGGAGAATAGGTCGGCTTCACCCTGCCGAGAGCCTCACTCGCCCTGTCTTCAAGCAGATCGCCCACTTTCTGCACGGGTGCGGCATAATCGCTGCCGCCTGCCTCAAAGGCGCGTTTTTCAAGCTCACGCTGCAAGTAAACACCGCCGAGTACATCATCGCCCTCCACATCTTCGGGCGCAACATTCACAAGCAGAGCCGCATTTGCGTTTTCGCCGTCACGCGCAAAATAACTCATGCCGTTTGTGACCACTCCACCCTCTTCGGACGCTGCCGCCGCTACAACACCGCCCGGACACATACAAAAACTGTATGCCGTTCTGCCGTTTTCAAGGTGGGCAGTGAGTTTGTAGTCAGCCGCAGGCAGATACTTTGCAAAATCACCGTACTGCGCACGGTCTATATCCTCCTGCCTGTGTTCTATGCGCACACCCATTGCAAAAGGCTTGCGCTCCATAGCAAAATTTTTGCTTTTCAACATCTCGAAAGTATCTCTTGCGGAATGACCCACCGCAAGCACAAGGGCATCACAGTCTATCCTTATTTCCCCGTCGGGGCTTTCCGCAAGCGCATATTCAAGCCTGTTGTTTTTAAGACCTATATCTTTCAGCCTGTGGGAAAACAGTACCCTGCCGCCAAGTTCTTCTATACGTTTTCTGATATTCCTTACCACATTCACAAGGTTATCCGTGCCGATATGCGGTTTTGCAAGGTATTCTATCCTTTCGGGTGCACCGAACTCCACAAAACGCTTCAATATATAGGCGCAGCGTATGTCGTTTATGCCCGTTGTGAGCTTGCCGTCCGAGAACGTACCCGCACCGCCCTCGCCGAACTGCACATTCGACGAAGTATCGAGCTTTCCGCTCTTCCAGAAAGTCTCCACGTCTTTTTGTCTGTCCTCAACACACTTTCCGCGTTCTATAACAACGGGCTTCATACCCATTTCGGCAAGCGCAAGGGCGCAGAACATACCCGCAGGTCCGAACCCTGCCACAAGAGGGCGGAACTCTTTGTTTGCACACGTTTTCGGCTCGTACATATCGTTTTTGGGTATGCTGATATTTTTATGCTTTAAAAAGCGTTTTTCCTTATAAATATCAAAATCAAGGGTGAGCATATGCACCACCCTTGATTTATTCCTTGCATCGACCGACTGTCTGACTATTTTTATGTTTTTTACGCCGTTTGCACGCAGGCTTTTTTCGACTGCGGCTTTGAGCACTTCATCCGTGAGTTCATACTCCGCGGATATTTTTATATTTGAGATACGTAACATATGCTTACCTTTCCTGTCGAATTCAACGCTGTCTGACAGCAAACATAATATCCGACCAATCGTCCGTATTATTATCGCCCGACTGCGCCGTACCGAAAAATTTTACCCTGCCCGTATGGTCAAGCACGAGCAGATGATCTTTCCAGCCCGAGAGCATAAGCGTAAAATTGAAATCACCGCTTCCGAGCGCATCTTTTGCGTAAAACTCCGAAGACGGCACAGCGCCCTCAATATGCGCATGGTTTTCCTTATCAACGGCAAAGACCGTATTTGCTGCGGCAAAAATATGCTTTATGCCCGTAAGACCCGCGAGCCTGCCGTTTGTTGAGATAACAGTGCCGTCATTTTTAAGACCGTACACCGCCTGACCGTCCGTTGCTATCTCGTCAAGCCCGTTCCAGAGCGACACATCGACAGCCGCACCCGAAACCACGGCATTGCCGTTTTCGGTAACACAGGCAAGGACATCTCCGCACGACTTTACCTGCCGTATATTGTTCAGATAAACGGTACTGCCGTTTTTGTAGTAATGCAGCTGACCGTGGCCGTTGATGCCCGCAATAAAATCAGTGCCTGCGGCTATCTCGCGTATATCGCGCCAATCAAGCACGGCATTTGTGACAAGCACCTTGCCCATATAGGTACGTGCAGCCGTAAAATCGGCGCCGCAGGCCACTTCTGCGACCTGCCGCCACTCGCTGACATTACACTGACCGTTTGAATTGTCGCCCACTGCCTTTGCCGTACCGACAGAACGCACAAAAACGCTGTGTCTTTCGCCTGTTGCAACAGTATTGACCGCCGTGCCCGAAAGATCGGCAACAACATCATTTCTGTCCTTATAATCCACTATGCGCGAAAACACATTTATAGCCGAATTATATTTTTCGCGTGCAAGCAAAAGACTGCCGTAGCGGTAATCACATTCCTTGACCATTTCCATTGAGTCCTTGTAATCGCCCAATCTTTCAAAACCGTCCCTTGCAGCCTCATAAGCACCGTTTTCAAAATACTGCACAGCCTCGTCATATCTGCGTGTGGGCTGCTGGATATTAAGGCGCAGGTACGTGCCGCCAAGTATCAGCACAAGCAGAAGTACTATCCATAAAGTGCTTTTTTTGGAGTTATGCTCTTCAAGGTTTTCGTCAATAGCGTGTTCAAGTATATCCTTTTGCTGCTTGTCTATATTTTTGTTGCTTTGTTCAAGTGCCTGCTGCATCTGTGCTATCTCCTGCTCGGCAAGCTCCTGCTGTTTTCTGGCAAGCTCCTCAAAGTCTCTATCGTCCATTTTTATTGAAAATCCTTCCAATACTTATTGACGGAGTTGTTTTCCACGGCATCGAGATACTCATCTGCAATATCGAATATCTCGCCCTCGTCCTCGATAACAAAATAGGTCTTGTCGCCGTTTTTAACGACATTATTCTTTTTTCTGCCGTCAGCGAGCCATTTTTCAAAGTCCTCCGCCCACTTTTTTGCGCCCTGTTCGCCTATCTCGTCATAGCAGACAAGTTCCTCCGTAACTTCATAAATAAAATCCTTTATCTCAAGTTTTATCTTCATTATTATAACCTCAATTACTAATTCGATCAATAAACCCTGCCGTATATATTACGGCCCGATATTTCCAAAAAGCGACAGCCCGAAATGACTGCATCCCAGGTCGGTCACGACCCTGCCGCGCGGCGTTCGCTTTATAAAACCAAGCTGTATAAGGTAAGGCTCGTACACATCTTCTATGGTATCGGGTTCCTCTCCTATGGAAACGGCGATGGTTTCAAGCCCGACGGGACCGCCGCCGAATTTTTCTATCATGGCAAGCAGCATTTTTCTGTCTGTCATATCAAGACCCATATTGTCAACTTCAAGTATATCAAGGCTTTCTTTTGCCACCTGTTCGGTTATAACGCCGCTGTATTTCACCTGTGCAAAGTCGCGCACACGCTTCAAAAAGCGGTTTGCAATACGCGGTGTGCCCCTTGAACGCCTTGCAAGCTCCATTGCGCCGCCGTCGTCTATCTTTATATCAAGCACATTTGCCGAGCGCATTATTATCTGCTTCAGCTGCTCAGGAGTGTACAGTTCCAGCCTGTTTATAACACCGAAACGGTCGCGCAGAGGTGCAGTAAGCAGACCCGCGCGCGTTGTTGCGCCTATGAGTGTAAATTTCGGCAGGTCTATTCTTATACTCTTTGCCGCAGGACCCTTGCCTATAACTATATCAAGCACAAAATCCTCCATTGCGGGATACAGTACTTCCTCCACCACCCTGTTGAGACGGTGTATCTCGTCAATAAAAAGTATATCTCCCTCGCTCAGATTATTCAGCACCGCAGCCATATCGCCGGGTCTTTCGATAGCAGGCCCCGATGTGGTCTTGATGTTTGCACCCATTTCGTTTGCGATTATATTGGAAAGCGTTGTCTTGCCAAGCCCGGGCGGTCCGTAAAGAAGCACATGGTCAAGGCAGTCGCCGCGCTGTTTTGCGGCGCTTATGTACACACGCATATTTTCTTTCACCTTGTCCTGACCGATATAGGTATCAAGGCTTTGCGGGCGGAGCACGGGCTCAAATTCGCCGTCCTCCGCCTTGAAATTTGTTGTTATTATCCTCTTGTCCATTTTATAACACCTTTAAAGCGCGGCTGATAAGTTCCGCCGAAGTAAGACTTTCGTCAAAGACGGCATCAAGCGCCTTTGAAACTTCAGGCTTGCCGAAACCAAGACTCAGAAGCGCCTCGGCAGCATCCGCCCTTTCGCCGCTGTCAGGCTTTGCGGCTGCCGTATTTATAACAGTTGCACCCGCAGCATCCATAGTCTGCGTTTTGTCTTTAAGATCAAGAATTATCTGCTGCGCTGTCTTTTTGCCGATCCCCTGACCCGATGACAGTGTCTTTACATCATCGGAAATTATCGCAAGGGAGATCTGTGCAGGCGTAAGGCTTGCAAGAAGAGCCGTAGCACCCTTCGGTCCGACACCCTTTACGGTTATAAGGCGGTCAAACATATTCAGCTCCTCCATTGTGAGAAAACCGAAAAGCGACAGATCGTCCTCCTTGACATTCATATGAGTATAAAGCTTTGCGGCATTTTCCGCCGCAGGCAGTCTGCCGACAGTTTCGGGCGAAACAAAGATGCGGAAACCTATGCCGCTGTTTTCTATAATAACAAAGTTTTCGCCCTTGTATTTTAAAATTCCCGAAATATAGCTTATCATCTTATCTCCCGACCGATATTATTCAAAGTTTGTCTTTAACGGGCAAACTTAGTTTTCCTTTTCTTCAACAACAGGTTCTTCTATAATATCGGTTTCTTCTTCTTTTGTTGTATCTTCTTCATTCGGTTCGGGTGCTTCCGTCTCCTCATCAACAACTTCTTCCGTAGTGGTTGCCGCCGCAGCTGTTGTGGGTTCGGTCACAGTTTCAACCACGGACTCTGTTGTGGGCTGTGTGCCCTTTGTAACGAAAACGTATATTTTTGTTTCGCCCCTCACTTCAACGCCCTCGGGCAAAGTGATATTAAGCGGCACTTCCGTTGCGCCCTCCTGTACCTCACTGAGGTCTACGGAAGGTGCAAGCGATGCATTTGTAGTTTTTGCAAGAGCCTCGGGGGCGCCGAATACGGTAAACACCACCTGACTCGGGAACTGCGCTTTAAGACCGTCTTTCAAACCCGTAACGGTTATCTCGTCTGCGGCAAGGGTGATATTTTTGCCGTCCTTGCCCGAAACTTCTATGGTCACGGTGATAACGCGCGGCGAATTGCTTTTAAGGCCGACCCTCTCGTCTTTTATGAAATCGGTTATCTCGTAAGTGCGTATATCCGAGCCTACAAGTTTATCAAGCTCTATCGAGGGCAGAACTATCGGGCTGATGCTGTCAAGCACTTCTTTCTCACCCGTAAGTTCAACAACTTTCGGAGACCAGTCTATGGATTTAAGCACAAGCTCGCTGCTTATTATGCCCGTTGTGGCAGGTTTGACAACCTCTATATTTTTGGTGTATTTCACGCTCACCTGCGCAATAATGCCCGGCGGCGAAACAATGAAATTGGGCATCGGCTGACCCGCTTTGCTGTAAACAACGGGATGAAGCTCTGTCTGGAAATCCTCCGTCTTTTTATCGAGGTTTATTTCCGCGATCACCTTGTCAACATTCGCAAACTCCGTTGTGGGACCGTATACCGTAACGGTATCTATATCAAGCGTTTCCACCGCAGCCGAATACCCGTCCTCAAGCTTGCCCGTAAAACTTGTTTCAAGCTTGAGATCGCCCGACTTCGAGCTGTCGAAAACAACATTCACAAAGCTTGGCGAAAAGCTGACTACCTCATACGAATAAAGGTAGATGCCGTCTATTGTGGGACTGATATTCATTGCTATATTCTGCGGTGTATCAACAATATTTTCCGCATTTATCTGGTTGAAATCAAGATTTGCCTTAAGTGCTGTGTCCTTCTGGCGTGAAAGCTCGTCAAGTGCGGCGCGCGTGCCTTTTACCTTGACCTCTATCCTTCTTTCCATTATATCCGCGGTATTAAGCAGCGCAAAGCCGTTTTCCGCAAGACTTTGCTCATTGAGCAGAGAAATGGATACGGAGAAAGTTTTGGTCTCCGCAGGATTCAATGTATTCATCACAACAAACCACATAAAGACCGCTATTACTATACTTGCTATCTTCCAACCCGTATTTCTTGAGAAAAAATCTTTTACACCATTTATAAACTTCATTTTTTCTGTCCTTTCCCCTTAAAAAGCTTTGTATTGACCGTCTTGCTCTCAACAAGTCCGTTAAGCATATTTGTAAGACTCTTTTCGTTAAGGTTGCGGCTCAATCTGCCGCTGTGTGCTACCGAGATAGAGCCCGTTTCCTCCGAAACAACAATGATATACGCATCCGACTGTTCGCTTGCACCCACCGCTGCCCTGTGCCTTGTGCCGAGTTCGGAGCTCAGATTGCTTTGTGTAACGGGCAGGATGCAGCTTGCCGCCGCTATGCGGTTATCCTTTATAACCACCGCACCGTCATGCAGCGGAGTTTTATTTACAAAAATATTCACAAGCAGCTGTGTTGAAATAACGCTGTCAAGCACTATGCCGCGGCTGATGAAATCACCCACGGGCACATTATGTTCAAGCACGATGAGCGCACCCGTTTTCTCGCGCGCCATCTTCACACAGGCTTCAACGATATAACGCACCGAATTGTAGTTAAGGCGCGTGCTTTTTTCGACATTGAGTATATCGGCTATACCCGAAAAGCCGCTTTCGCCTATCTGTTCAAGCGCCTTGCGAAGCTCGGGCTGAAAAAGGATGACCAACGCGATAACGCCTACGGAATAAGTCTTTTCGATTATCCATGTAAGGGTATAAAAATGAAATCTGTATGATAAAAAGCTTACAAAAGCAATGACCATAAGACCGCGGAAAAGCGACCATGCCCTTGTATTTTTTATCCATATCAAAATAAGATATATGATTATCGCAACTATCGCTATATCAATAACATCGGTTATTCTGACCGAAGGTATGCTCAGAGTAGAAAGATTGATATTATCGGCAATGTTGGACTGTAATTCGTTTTCCAGAAAGATACTGTTCACTGTATCACCGCTTTCAAAATTAAAATACTGTGTTATTTAAAGTTATATTATCAAATAATATCGCTATTCTGTTTTATTATAACATAAAAAAGAATTATTCTCAACCCAAAATTTATAGGTTTAACGATTTTTTTATTTTTTCTGTACCATAAAAAAAAGAGTGAGTTCCTTTGGAACATCACCCGCGTAATGTAAAAAAACTGCCGCACGGCAATGCAGCAGTTTTTTTGTTTTACAGATCGTCTATATCGCGGTCTATGTCAAACTCGTTTTTTTCCGCCGTTATCGTAAAACCCGCAAGTTTTGCAAGTTCCCTTATGGTGTTTCTGGAAACTTTTTTTCCGCCGTATTCCACAAGGTCCTCGGTCTCGCCCGTAAAGATGTCGGCAGGCTGATATTTGCGCAAAACCACCTTATCGCCGCTTGTAAATATTTCGATATTATCGCCCACGTTCCATTCAAGAGTGCTGCGCAGTTCCTTCGGTATAACTATTCTGCCAAGATTGTCTATTGCCCTTGTAATGCCTGTTTGTTTCATATTTTTCCCTCCATAACAGTGTCAATGATATTCGTATTCCACAGAAATAAATTTCTGCTACATAGGCCGAAACGCGCGACAAGCGCGTACAGGCTCTTCATCTGTAGGCTATACACGCCTTTGGCGTGTTACGCCATAACTCATAACCAGCGGAATTGCAAGCAATTCCAAATTCAGTGGGAGCTTGAACATTGCACCTCAAAGATAGATGCGGACAGGCTTTGCCCGGTTTTTGCGCAGCAAAAGTGCTGACCCACTGAATTTTAAGTAAGCACCCCCGCTTTAGAAGCGGGGGACTTCCTTAGTTTGTTAAACTCGTCCGAAATATTCAAGTTTGGATATATTTCCTATGTGTTTATATATTGTGAATTTATGTTTCATAATTCCTTTTCGCTCCACCCATATTCCAACTCATCGCAATAAAAATAGAATTTATTTTCCGCTTCATCAACATAATAGCGCATGGTTTCATAACCTTGGAGCGAAGTATCTTTAATTGTAACAATAGGTTGAAAAATACATTTAAAGAACCAATCGTCGCAATACAAATCTTCAACATTATAAAACTTAACTTTTAATATCTTTTCGCCATAATAATTTATCTCCGGACTAAATGCCATTATCAAATCATCCTGCATACGATCTTCTTCTATAGAATACACTCTTTCCCAACGAAAAGACTGTATATACATACCTTTGTTTATCAATGCGCACAATTCTTGTACATCACGCTGTTTCATAAATAACGGTTCCTTTCGTTAAAAAGTTTCGACAACATCTGAACTTTTTAAGTCAATAATATTCGTATTCCGCAGAAATAAATTTCTGCTACACAAGCCGAAATGCGCGACAAGCGCGTACAGGCTCATCCTCTGTAGGCTATACACGCCTTTGGCGTGTTACGCCATAACTCATAACCAACGGAATTGCAAGACGTTTTCCCTATTATCCTATACAGAGATTATAACATATTTTTTTGTTTTTGTAAAGAAAAAAATGTCAAATAGATGCACTATTTGACATTTTTTAGGATATTATAAGTTGAGACTGTCGGGTCAAGAGTATCTTTTGAGTTACGTGGGCAGGCACCAAACCCTCCCGCCAAACGCAAGCGTTTGACTTTCCTCCCCGAGCAATGGAGGGCGAGACTAATGCAGCGCTTTGATCATATTATGGTAACTACGCGCCGCAGGCTCTTGGCTCCCCTTTCTCGGGGGGGAGCTGTCAGCCGCCCGAAAATAATACCGAGAAACAAAGTAACAACGGCTGACTGAGGGGTTTACGCAACTGTCCACGCAGCGCCGACTTATAATTTCACATAGCTTTTTGTTTTTTGCACGCAATAAGGCAGTTTTGCATAAGCATCGCTATGGTCATAGGACCTACGCCGCCCGGAACGGGTGTGATATGCGACGCTTTGGGCTCAACGCTTTCAAAATCCACATCACCGCAGAGTTTGCCGTCATCCATACGGTTTATGCCCACATCTATAACAACAACGCCGTCGCTTACCATATCGCCTGTGATAAATTTGGGCTTGCCTATTGCCGCAACAAGTATATCCGCCTGTCTGCAAACTTCTGCAAGGTCCTTTGTTTTTGAATGGCAGGTGATAACAGTGCCGTTTTCCGCAAGCAAAAGCATACCCACGGGCTTGCCAACGATATTGCTCCTGCCCACAACAACACATTTTTTGCCCGTAATATCCACGCCGCTGCGCTTGATAAGCTCAATGCAGCCCGCAGGCGTACAAGCTTTGAGCTGTGCCTTTCCAATGCTCAAAAGACCGACGTTATACGGGTGGAAACCGTCAACATCCTTTTCGGGTTTAATACGAAGAAGCACCTTATCCTCATCTATATGTTTCGGCAAAGGCAGCTGCACAAGTATACCGTTGCAGTCGGGGTCAAGGTTAAGGCTGTCGATAAGTGCAAGCAGTTCTTCCTCGCTTGTGCTTTCGGGCAGTTCATAGCTTAAAGATTTGATGCCGCAGTATTCGCAGGCGCGCTTTTTATTGCGCACATATACCTGGCTTGCAGGGTTTTCGCCCACAAGTATCACCGCAAGGCAGGGCTGTATACCCTTGTCAAGAAGCTCTATGACCTCCTTCTTCACCTCGTTTTTTATATCTGTTGATATCTGCTTTCCGTCAATTATTGCCATTTTGTTCGTCCTCCCTTTCAAGATTGCTTATGCCAAGCGAAATTTCTTTTGTATCATCGGCATAATGTATGCAGAACATTTTTCCGCCCGCAATATTTATATAAGTACCGTAGTTTTCGTTATAGAGTTCATCATTGCCGCCATCGGGGTCCATACGCCTTATGGTGTTGTTGTCCCAATCGGTATAATAAACCTTGTTATTGTAAATATTCACATCACCCGACTGACAGTCGTTGAGCGTTTCGGTCGCACCCGTGCGCAGGTCAAGGCGTGTAAGACGCTTGTCGTTTTCATTCTTGCCCGTCATATCCCACGCGCTGTAATAGATGTAGTTCTCGTAAAGGTTAAGATACATACTCTGCTCGCGGTTCATCATAACGGGGTCGCTGCCGTCATGTCCGCAGCGGTATATCGTGCCGCCCTGCGAAAAATTGGTAAAGTATACATAGTTCTCGTCAACATTGAGATACTGACAGTTATTGTCCGAGATGACCTCATAATCACCGCCGTTTATCGGCATACGGCAGAGATGATAGTCGTTTTTCGGGTCGGAAAAATAAATATAATCCCCCCAGAGACTGACATAATATGTCGAGATCTCCGTCATAGGCTTATCATTGCTGCCGTCAATATCCATTGTGTAAAGCCTGAAATCATCCTTGCCGTCCGCATAATATACCTTGTCGTCACGCACGTTGATAAAATAAGGCTGGGTCTCTTTCAATATCGTTATCTCGCCCTCGGGTGTCACCTTTGCAAACTGTTCGCCCTTTTCACCATACTGACAATAAAGCCCCTCAAATACCTTTTTGGAACCGTCATCCCTGATGTATTCCGCCGCAGAACCGTAGTTTACAATGTTTCCCACAGTGTTGCCCCTGCCCTCGCTCTCATAAGTTTTTTCGGCAGTACCCGTGCCGTTTTCGCCGCCGCTGCCGCCCGTACCGTTACAACCCGTAAAAACACAAGCGATAAGCGCAGCAAAAATCAGTGTTTTTTTGATTTTGTGCAAGTTAAGACCTCCCCATAAAATTGTTATAACATCATAAAGGCTTGTTTTCGTCAAAAAATTTCAGCAATTTGCTCTCAAACCCTTCAAAAACGGAACAAAAATCGTTTACAATGTTTTCAACCTCATTCAAAGCGATTTTTCCGTCATAGTCATGAGTCAACAAATTTCTTATTTTCAGCATTTTTATCCATTTTCCATCATCTTCTATCAAACCCATTTTAAAAGCCTGTCTGATATTTTCGGCGGGGGAACCCGTGGAATAATCAATAACACCGAAATAATCCCTTATGGTATCTTTCATGGTTTTCCACGCAAGGTCAAAAAGCAGCTCATAACTTTTGACTATTCCTTTCAGAATAAAGCTTTCGGAATTGTAGTCCAACTCTCGTCCTCTTTTCAGTTCCTTAAGTTCTTTTCTGAATTCATCAAACCTGATACAGTATTTTTCCATATTTATCTATCTCCTCTTTAAAAGCTTCGCTGACTATAGCATCGTATTCCACAATATCAAAGCTTTTCAGGGTCTCTATTTCCGTTTCCACACGCTCAACAAAACCAAAATAATCAAAGTTTCCCGATATGGCTATATCTATATCACTGTATTTATTATTTTTGTTTTTGGCATAAGAACCGAATAATATGATTTTATTGATACCTAAATAATCTTTGGCTATCAATAACAATTGCATGATGATCTCATCAAATTCCATAATAACCTCAAATCAGAAAAGGCCTATTATTTTTCCGTTTTCGTCAATGTCGATGTTTTCCGCAGCAGGCACTTTCGGCAGACCGGGCATTACCATAATATCGCCCGCAAGCGCAACTATAAAGCCTGCGCCCGCACTCACACGCACTTCTTTGATAGTTACGGTAAAACCGCTCGGCCTTCCGAGAAGTGCCGCATTATCGCTCAAAGAATACTGCGTTTTTGCTATGCAGACAGGCTGTTTGTCAAGCCCGAGCGCTTCAATGCGCGCCATCTGCTTTTTGGCTGCCGAGGTAAACTCCACACCGTCTGCGCCGTATATCTCACGGCAGATAGTGTTTATTTTGTCGGTGATGCTTGCTTTTTCGTCATACAAAGGCGCAAAACTGCTCTTTTTGTTTTCAAGCACTTCCGACACTTTCAACGCAAGTTCCTTGCCGCCCTCGCCGCCGTTTTCCCATACGCGCGCAATGGCAAAATCCGCGCCCATAGCTTCACAGCGCGATTTTACATACTCAACTTCCGCATCCGTATCGGTAACAAAATGGTTGAGAGTCACAACAACGGGCACACCGTATTTTTGCAGGTTTTCAATATGTTTTTCAAGGTTGACAAAGCCAGATTTCACGGCTTCAAGGTTTTCGCCGTTTAGTTCCGCCTTCGGCACACCGCCGTTGTATTTAAGCGCACGCACCGTAGCCACAAGCACGACAGCATCGGGCTTTAAACCTGCCTTTCGGCATTTTATATCAAAGAATTTTTCCGCACCGAGATCTGCGCCGAAGCCTGCTTCGGTAACTGTTATTTCCGAAAGCTTCATTGCCGTTTTGGTCGCCTTTACACTGTTGCAGCCGTGTGCTATATTCGCAAAGGGACCGCAGTGGATGATCGCGGGTGTGTGTTCAAGTGTCTGTACGAGATTGGGCTTTAAAGCATCTTTCAGAAGAACGGTCATAGCGCCGTCCGCTTTAAGGTCTTTTGCGGTAACGGGCTCGCCCTTTCGGTTATAGGCGGCAATTATCCTGCCCAGGCGTGCTTTAAGGTCGAAAATATCCTCCGAAAGACCCACGATAGCCATTATCTCGCTTGCAACGGTTATCATAAAGCCGTCCTCACGCGGATGTCCGTTCGTCCTGCCGCCGAGACCGCAGACGGTATTGCGCAGAGCGCGGTCGTTAAGATCGACAGCACGTTTCCAGACGATATTGTTTATATCTATATCAAGTGCATTGCCCTGATGTATATGGTTGTCTATCATAGAAGCAAGCAGGTTGTTTGCCGTAGTCATGGCGTGTATATCGCCCGTAAAATGCAGGTTTATCTCCTCCATAGGCACTACCTGCGAATAACCGCCGCCTGCCGCACCGCCCTTTACGCCCATGCACGGTCCCAAAGACGGTTCACGCAAAGCGACCACAGCCTTTTTGCCAAGCTTGTTCAGAGCCTGCGCAAGACCGATGGTAACGGTCGTTTTACCCTCGCCCGCAGGTGTCGGATTGACAGCCGTAACAAGCACAAGTTTTGCATCGGGCTTGTCCTTATTTTTATTGTAAAGCTCGTCCGAGAGCTTTGCCTTGTATTTGCCGTAAAGTTCAAGACAGTCGGGGTCTATGCCGAAATTTTCCGCAACTTCGGCAATGGGTAAGAGCTTACATTCCTGTGCGATCTGTATATCGGTTTTCATAGGATACTCCTCCTTAAAAAATAACATAATATAAAATGATTATACCACAACAAGGAAATTATGTCTATTGTTTTTGAGTTTTTTCATTTTGTTTTTGAGTTTTTTCATTTTTCAAACGAAAAACTAATGTTTACGTTAGTATATCTCTGCCGTAAACCCCTCAGTCAGCCTACGGCTGCCAGCTCCCCTGATCGCTGCGCTAAAGGGGAGCCAAGAGCCTGCCCCTGCGTGGGGTAATGAACGCACGGCGCTAATTGCCTTAACAAATCAAAATGGTGCGATGGTTCGTATAGTCCGCTAACGTTTGTCAAATATATGCAGGGAGCAATAAATATTTTATTGCAAGGCCTTGTCAATATCGGCAAAATCGTGTATACTGAAATTGTCGATATTGGCGGCTTTGTTTTGGGAAACTGTAGGTAAGCGTGAACGTCAAAAATATTTGGACGTTCACGATATGATGGGGCTCATAAATAATTGTACTCAAGCGAGCTTAAGTCCAATTATTGACTTCGCTTACTATATAATAAAGTCACAGACAGGAAATTTTGATTTTTACGATAGATCATAAGAGGGATGATGAAATGGAAAAGCAAAAAAATATAACATCTGTCGCAATATTCGGCGTGATACTTGTATCCGTTGTGCTGACATTGGGAACGTTTTTGACCGGACAAAAAGCAAAACATGACACGGAAAACGCCGTAACATCGGTAAGTCTGCTTTATCTCGACGAACTTGCGGGGCGGCGCGAACAAGTGGTATCCTCCGCACTCGAAAGAAACATTGAGAATATGAGGGCTGCCATAAGTCTTTTGACAGAGGACGACCTGAGCAATATCAAACATTTGCAAGAGTATCAGGCAAGGATGAAAAAATTATACACCCTTGAAAAATTTGCCTTTATTGATGATGAGGGACTTATATATACCTCTCTCGGGGTCATGGATGATATTGACGAATACAACATCAACTATTCCGAGCTTAGCGAGCCGTTTATAACGGTAAAAGAGCCGAAAGGCGAACAGAAAAAAGTAATTATCGCCATCCCCGTCAGCGACCTTTATCTGGAGGGAAAAAAACTGGTCGTTTGTTTTATGGAGATAGATATGGAGAAAATGCTGGAGGGTGTTTCTCTGATATCGGACAACAACGGCACAACATTTTGCAATATTTACACAAAAGACGGTGTGGCATTGACAAACATGGTGCTTGGCGGTCTTGCAAGCGAGGATAATTTGCTTGATGCCATGGGAAAAGCCGAATTTGAAAACGGAATGACTGCCGAAAAAGTACGGGATGATTTTGAAAACAAAACTCACAATTATGCCACATTTACCTATAACGGCATTCAGGAGACCCTGTCTTATGTGCCGATAAAGGGAACCGACTGGATGCTGACATACCTTATCCGCAACAGCGTTATAAGTGAAAACATAAGCTCCGTTTCGGGCGGGATAATAGCAAGGAGCCTTATCCAGACAATAGCAACGGCGACCATACTTCTTGTGCTGTTTTCAATACTGCTTATGCAAAGCAAAAAAAACGCTGCCCTTGCCGTAGAAAAAGAGGCTACGGAGATCGAGAACAAAATAAAACAGCAGGAGCTTGTCCAAAGGCTTGAATTGCAGGAAAAACTGCTTGAACAGGAGAAAAACCGAACACAGCAGGACAATATGATATCGGCACTTGCCTCGGATTATATAAGCGTTTATTATGCCGATCTGCAAAAAGACGAGTGTATATGTTACCGTTCCGCAGTCCGCAAACAGGACGGACCGCAGGAGGGCGATCATTTTGAATACAGAAATGCTTTTGAAGAATATGCGGCAAACAGGGTGTCCGAAAAGTACAGAAAAGAATTTTTGGATTTTATAGACCCCGAAAACATTATGAAAAGGCTTGAGACCGATCCTTTGCTCACCTATCGCTATCTTGTGGCATACAACGGAAAAGAAGCCTATGAGATGGTGCGCATAGCGGGTATGGATAAGTCCTCACACGAAATATCCATTGGTTTTACCGATATAGATGCGGAAATGCGCGAAACAATGAAAAGAAACCAAGCGCTCAGTGATGCCCTCAAAGCCGCAGAAGAAGCGAGCAAAGCAAAAACGGTCTTTCTTTCAAGCATGAGTCATGAGATCAGAACGCCGATGAATGCAATAATCGGACTTGACAACATTGCGCTGAACGATCCCGAAATATCCGACAAGACAAGAGGATACCTCGAAAAGATAGGAAGTTCGGCAAACCACCTGCTCGGCCTTATAAACGATATTCTTGATATGTCAAGGATAGAGGCGGGAAGAATGACCCTTAAAAGCGAAGAGTTTTCTTTTGCAAAGCTGATAGAACAGGTAAACACCATATTCAGCACACAATGTGCCGAAAAGGGGCTTGATTACAACTGTCATATAAACGGGACCGTTGATGATTATTTTATAGGCGACAATATCAAACTGCGCCAAGTGCTTGTAAACATCCTCGGAAATGCCGTTAAATTTACGCCCGAAGGCGGAAAGATCGACTTTATCACCGAGAAAGTCAACAGTTTTGACGGACGATCGACTTTAAGATTCAGAATTTCCGATACGGGTATCGGTATGAGCAGGGAATATCTGCCGCATATTTTCGATACATTCAGTCAGGAAGATTCGACCGCAACAAACAGGTATGGCAGCTCGGGTCTGGGATTGGCGATCACCAAAAACATTGTGGAAATGATGAACGGTAATATAGATGTACAAAGCGAAAAAGGCAAGGGAACAACTTTTATATTTACCGTTACACTTATGGATTCCGACCATAAGCAGGACAACAAGGATGATGAGATATATCCGTACAAAATGAATGTGCTTGTTGTCGATGATGACCCCATTGCCTGCGAACACGCAAAACTTGTGCTTGAAAAAACGGGTATGTCCTGTGAAACGGCATTATCCGGAAAAGAGGCTCTGGAGAAAGTAAAGCTTCATCAGGCAAGGCAAAAACCATACGACCTTATACTCGTTGACTTGAAAATGCCCGAGATGGACGGTGTTGAAACTTCAAAAAGAATAAGGGAGATAGTCGGGCGCGAATCCGCAATAATCATTATTACGGCATATAGATGGGATGACGTATTTGACGAAGCCAAAAAAGTGGGTGTTGACAGTTTTATTGCAAAACCGCTTTTTGCAGGCAATGTTATCGAGGAATACCGCAGCGCCCGCAAAAAGAAGAATCCCGCGGATACTTTGCATAAAGTCTCCCTGAAAGGCAGAAGAGTTCTTCTTGCGGAAGATGTTCCCATAAATGCCGAAATAATGACCATGCTGCTTACAACAAGCGAAATGATAGTTGACCATGCCGAAAACGGCAAGATCGCCCTGCAAAAGTTCTCGGACAGTCCCGAAGGATTTTATGATGTCATACTTATGGATATAAGAATGCCCGAAATGGACGGGCTTGAAGCAACGGCAAAAATAAGAGGGCTTAACCGAAAAGATGCCGAAAGCATACCTATAATCGCGCTTACCGCAAACGCCTTTGACGAGGATGTACACAGAAGTCTGCAAGCGGGTATGAATGCGCATTTAAGCAAGCCCATTGACAGCAATGCGCTGTTTGCGGCATTGGAAAGCCTGATAACGGAATAAGAACCACCACTGCGGATTAAAGCCTGCGGTGCCAAAGGAGGGGGATAAAAATGCAATTTACGGACGAGAGGATATTAAAAGCACGTAAAACAGCAGTACAGAACACAGTTATAGGCTGCACAATACTTTTTTTGATGATGGCGGGGCTTTTTTGCGGTCTTGCGGATGCGGCTTCAAAAATAAAAAAAGCCGATTCGTTTTATAATATAATGTTCAGCGGCGAGAACCCGAACTCAAAAGCGGCATATATCGACACGGAATACGAAATACTGACCTTTGCATACGAAAAAGAGAGTTATACGGGCAAATACGTATACTGCTTTGTTATGGACGAAAACGATTATTTTTATATATTAAAGGCGCGCGAAAAGACCGTTGACAAGCTCAACGAAGAGATAGAAGCCAACGGAAGCACACGTATTTACGGCTATACACATGAATTCCGCGACCGTGAGATACGCGGTTATGCGCTTGAAACATTGCAGGAGTTATATCCCGAAGAAAACCTGACCGCAGCCGATATAGACGATATTTTCGGCGGCTATGAACTCAAAATAACAAAAATGTCGCCTTTGTCGGTATTATTTGAAAACTCCATTCTTTGCGGTCTGCTTGTTATAGCGCTCATTTTCGGCGTACTCTTTGCGATCGCAGGCGCGGCGGAGCTTTCAAATTTCATCACCATAGAGCAGCAGATGCCCGAACGCATAGAGCTGCTTGAAAACGAGATACGCGGCGAAGGCACGATATGGCTGGATACTCTTAAAATGTATCTGTGCGAAAACTACTTTATAGCCCTGAACAACGGCATAAGATACTCAAAATACACCGATCTGCTTATGATATACAAGACCATACATAAAAGCAATTTTGTAAAGACGGGCGAGAGCATAAGCGTGCTTGTCACAAACGGTGCGATACATCAGCTGGCAAATGTACCAAGGAAGATCTCTTTCAAAGCATCGGAGGTAGATAACGAGCTTTCGGTATTCGGTATGAAAGCGAAGGAGAAAAACCCCGACATTTTCCTCGGCTATGATGCGCAGGTGCTTGCAGACCTGCAAAGACGGGCAAAAAACGGCGAATTCAAAGAAAAAGAAAACCGAGTTTTATAAAAAACAAACAATTATCACGCATATTCCCGATACGGGCTTTGCAGGGTGCCTAAAAGCCGCTTTGGCAGTTTTCAGACTCTCCCTGCCCCGCCCGTTCGCAGAGTGTGCGTTTTTTTATTCATTTTTTATGCTTTCAGGCTTACCGTCACACGGCAGCCGTTTTTGGTGTTTTCAAAGTTTATCCTGCCCCTGTGCTCGTTCACTATGCTTTTGCATATAGCCAGTCCCAGACCCGTTCCGCCCGTTTTGTCCGTATTGTAAGGCTGACCTATTTTTTCCATTATTTCGGGGCTGATACCTTTTCCCGTATCGTCTATTCTTACTTTCACTTCATTTCTTTCGCAGCTTATGCCTATTTTCACCTCTCCGCTCTCATCAATGGCTTCAACACTGTTTTTTATAAGGTTAAAAAAAAGAATATTCAATTTTTCATAATCGCCCTGCACGGAAATATCCGTATCGCAGTCTATCTCAAAGCTTATATTTTTGTTTTTAAGCGATATATCGTATTCGTTCAGGATGCTGCGCAGCAAGGCACGCAGATACACAGGCTGTCTGTTAAAGGTAAAACCCGTCACGATATTGCTTATGCGCCCTATCTCGCGCTCTATTATCTCAAAATTATCGTCGAACTCCTTATTAAGACAACTTTTTATATAATCCACGTTCATTTTTATAAGCGAAAGCGGATTTTTCACCTCATGCGCAAGAGCCGCCGCCGTTTCACTGCCAAGCTCCATACTTCTTTCTCCTTTCCGTATAGATTTTTAATTTTTTCGGATGCTTTTTATCGGTCAATCGGGCATAGTCAGCTCCATACCTTCAACAAGGCTGTCTGCATCGTCCATACCGTTGAGCTGCATTATCTCCTCCATTTTGCCGATAGTGCCGTATACTTTTTCGCTTATGCGTGAAAGTGTATCGCCTTTTTCAACTTTGTACGGAGCCTTTGTTTCGGGCTCGGCAACTTCTGTCGGCGGTTCTGTCAAAGTCTCCGTTTCTTCGGCAAAAGTTGTAGTTTCGGCTGTCTCGGCAGGCATTACACTCACATACTCGGCGGCAAAAACGCTCTGTGCGCCGTCTGCCGCTTCAAGCTCGCTTTCAAGGCTTGCAAGATCAAGCTCAAGGCGGTTGATGCGCTTATCGTTCTGTACCAGACCTGCGCCCATAACAAAACAGACCATAAGCATCACAAAACTCAAGGTACTCATCAGCCCCGCAGTCTTTTTCTCCTCTCTGCGCCTTAAACGCAGCAGCTGCCTGTCCTCACTCTGTTCACGTTCCGCCTCAAAGTTCTCCTCAACATCCGTTCCCTGCGGCAGCGATATATCGCTTATCAGCCTGTACTCGTCATTGGTGGGCTTCAGCTTGTTTTCAAGCATATATTCGTGCATGCCCTCGTTTTTTTCGTAGTAGATAATATAGCCTTTCAGCGCCCTGAACTCTTCGTTTTCCCAGACAAAAAAGCTGTTTATCTTTTCCTCGGGGTCTATAAGGAACATCACCTGCAAGCCGTCATTTTCACGCTGATAATCGCGTATGCCCTCTTTTATGCTGTCCTCGTACCCGGGCTGTATATAAGCCCAGCCGACTATATCAAGCCCCTTGAAATATATGTCTATCTGCTTTTGCGCATATTGACGGCTTTTTTCGGTAAGCTGCACAACACCGTTTTTCTGCACGCTGTAGCGCCCCTGTATAACGCCGCTTATAAAAAGCGCCTTTGCGCCGTCTACATTTATTTCCTGACCTACCAGAAATGCCGCTTTTTCACGGCGGCCGTCGGCATTTGCATACTGCTGAAGATAAGTTGCCGC
>ODAJ012057980.1_pt1 | contig 38071 bp, 44 predicted proteins | sample 1539241 | NCBI WGS metagenome assembly ODAJ01 (sample SAMN02144231, study PRJEB22623) | gut metagenome | biome: sheep rumen | host: Ovis aries | place: New Zealand
AATGTGGGTATAGAGTTACCTTTCGAGCACGAGGTTGTGGAGAAGGAGAATTATGTATGCGGTCTTGTGAAGGCTGGCATCTGCAAGTTTCCAAGCGATGATTGTAAGCATATCAGCGGAAAGTTGATAAGGATACCAGAACATATAACAACAACCGACGTTAGAATAATAAAATGGCTGACTGGCTATACGGTAGAGGCTACGTTCGTGGAATCTCCATTTATGAGTAAAAAGTGGTTGGTATGAGATACATTCTGAAGAGAATAGAGAACGGCAATGAGGTCACTACTGCTGAGGGAGACAGTCTTTCTGGTATGCGGGATGTTGTGAAAAACAGTACAGGCATATTCGATGAAGGGTTTGTAATTTATGAAATGAAACCTATAGAATGGGGTAAACGATGATGAAATATAGTATAAAGCATTCTTTCATTTGTGATAAGTGTAGGACTACGTGTAGTGGAGGCTGTCACGATAAACTTATGGCTCTGAAAAACGGTGATTTGGTACACTATCAAGAGAACAAGGACTTGCTTGGCAGAAAACAGATTATCCACTGTCTTGGCAAGTATTGTGACAATCCGTGTGAGCTTCAGAGAGAAAACTATACGCCATTCAATGAGGAAGACGGTGTAGAACCACTTGTCGGACTAATAGAGTGGATGGGTAAGAAGATACACGCATTAATAGAGGAAAATAAAGTATTAACATCTAAACAATAGTAATTATGGCAAAGATTTTTGAAACAAGCAAGGATTTTTTGGAGTTGGCACAGTCAAAGTTTGAGGATGCAGGTTTGATGCATACCGTGTCGTTGAGGGTGCTTTCCACCAAGAAAGCAAAGAATGTATTAAAGGTGTCCAGGGCTAATGCTATACTCAATGGTGTCACACGTGATGATGTTGTGTTGATTATCTATGAGGAAGCACTTGACAGACTCTCAGACGAGTTCAAGGAGAAGCTCATGGAAGGCGTGTTCAGCAATGTCAGCTACGACTCTGAAAAGGACAAGGTGATTGTCGAGAATGACATCGCAAAGGAGATATTCAGAATGCGTAGAAAGTACGACAACTACGTTGACATCCTTGAGTCCTCATACGTTGCAATGGAGCAGATTGAGGAAGAGGAGAAACAGCGTAAGGAAGAGGAGAAGGCTAGGAAAGCCGAGGAAAGAGCAGCTAAGAGGAACAATGGATAAGAGGGCTGCTGAACAGTTCATCGAGGAATATGTTGCGTTGTGTAAGAGGTCTGGCATGTACCTATGGAGTGGAGAACCCTGGTACGGTCTAGACCTCATAGACGGCAACATCGATGAGGATAAAATAAGAAAGAATATAAAGGTGTACGATGAGTAAAAGTATATCTCAGAGTAGGATATTGAGAAAAAGGGCAGAGAAACTTAGAATCAAAGCTAAGAGAGAATTGCTCAAGGAATATCCTAAGCTAATGGAAGACCCAGAGGAAAGAAGGAAAGCCTTTGAAATAATAGACAATGCTGGTGTGGCTGTTGACAGTCAAGGAAACATACAGATTGTATATCAGAATGAAAATAAGGAAAATAAAAACTTAATAAATCTTAGCTAAATGAGTAACGTTAACGTAAATTGGATTAATCTTGTGTTCGTTATCGACAAGTCTGGAAGTATGTACCCATCAAGGGAGGATGTTGTCGGTGGATTCAACAAGACAATTGAGGAGCAGAAAGCCATCAAGGATGGTAAGGTAACTGTATCTCTCTTCACATTTAATGAAAAGGTGAAGCAGGCATACCTTGGTGTTAACATCAACGACATCGAGGAGTTCCACTACTCACCAGACGGCATGACCGCTATGAATGATGGCATCGGTACTGCAATCGATGAAGTCGGAAAGTGGCTCTACAAAAAAGACAAGGCAAATGAGGAAATGCCAGGTAAGACCCTCGTGGTTGTCATGACTGACGGTATGGAGAATGCATCTAAGGAATACACTCTCAAGCAGGTGCAGGATAAGATTAAGGAACAGACTGAGAAATACAGCTGGGAGTTCATCTACATGGGTACTGACATCACTACCACTAAGGCAGCAGATGACCTTGGATTCAAGTTCAAGACATTCAACTCAAGGTCTAAGTTTGCTAACAACTACAACATCATCGACAGTGCTGTTAAGTGCTATAGGAAGATGGCAGCAACAGGTGCATCAATCGCTGACACAACGTTGGCATTCTGCGCAACACTTGATGAGGAGGCAACGAGGAATACAAAGGACTTCGAGGATGCGCTTGGCACTAAGATTAGCAATACCTAAGAAAATTACGGGTGACTCCCCATGAGTCACCCTTTAATATCTTTGAGAAAAATGGAAGTAAACAAAGAAGTAATGACTAAAGAGAAGGCACTGGAGGAGCTTGGACATGACGTTATAACCAGTAGCCCGTATGACCTTCTCAAAGCTGTGGGAGTAGACCCATCATCGAAAGAGCCACATGCTGTGTATGTCGGTGATAGGTGTGACAAGAAAATGATGTATGACACCATAATGGAGGAGTTTTCGTCCTGGCTCACAAAATATAAGGAAATCAGCAGACCAGAACGCCTTTGTATATCCGACATAGCAATCACACATGCAACGGAGAGAAGTATTCATGGTGTAATGCTCATCGTCAACGGTATGAACGGTATAACACAGGTTTCAAGACAGTCACTGAGGCACATAATGGACATAATGAGTAATCTGGAAGACCACTATGGTGCTAGGGTGTATTTGTCACAGGTATCATCGCACAGTGACGTGTACTACTACACACTGTCTTTCGTTATATGGCATGAGCACCTAGAAAATGCAAAGGATAATCATGAATGGGGAAACCTAAAACCACTTTATCATGTCTGATATACAACTACTTAAACAGATAGCAGAGTATGACAAGCCCTGGTGCTATCAGTACCAAAAAAGACTTGATACCCTCGCAGAGGACATGGAGAAATACGGATGGACTGAGGAAGATATTGAGAATATAAACCTTGATGATTTTGAGTTTGCACCTATGGATGTAAAAGACGCTAAGACAAAGGAGGAAGCAACTAACTTTATCAAAAGATATGAATGGCTTGGTACAATTGGCTCTTTTCCAACCCATTGGTTTACAGCTAGATATAATGGAATACTTGGTGGTGTGATTATCATGGGTTTGCCAAACGCATTCTCAAAATTAATGGGAGAAGACACAAGGGATATTGAAAGGCTTATTGCTCGTGGTGCGTCCGCATCATGGTGTCCTAAGAATCTTGGCAGTAAATTCCTCATGTGGTGTATAAGGTGGATGGTTGACAACACTCAGTATAGATTGTTTACCTGCTATTCTGACCCGCAGGCTAAGGAGGTTGGCAGCATCTACCAGGGACTAAATTTCTTCTATCTTGGACAGGGAAGCGGAACTAGCGTCAGATGCGTTAATCCATATAATCCAGACGTGATTATATCTGATAGAACATTCAGAGCAAGGAGTTTTTACAAGAGGTACGCCAAAGACCTTGGAATTGAGTGGCAGAAGAATTGGAACAACGACCAGGTTATGCTGTGGGAAAACGTGCCAGATGACGTAGAGGCAAAATTGAGAGCATACTCGAAGGAAATGTATGCAAAAGCTGAGAAAATAGTATTTCCTTCAAAGCATAAGTACGCATTTGTGCTGGGTAGGGATAAGAGAGAGACAAAGCAATTGAGGAAGAAGTTCCTGGAGTTGAACAGAGTATATGAATACCCAAAGGAGAGAGGTAAATAAAAAAAAGCGCATATGGCAATAGTAATCAACTTGTTTGCAGGACCTGGTGTTGGAAAGAGCACCACTGCTGCCCGTGTATTCGCAGAACTTAAGTTACACGGTATAAACTGCGAAATGGCACTTGAGTTTGCTAAGGATAAGGTATGGGAAGAGTCGTTTAGGACGATGGATGACCAGATATACATCTTCGGCAAACAGTTCCACAGGATATGGAGGCTAAAGGATAAAGTGAATGTTATCATCTGTGACTCGCCACTTCCAATATCGATTGTGTATGACAAAGAAAACTCACAGGCTTTCCATCAACTCATCATGGAGCAGTTCAACAAGTTCGATAACTTGAACTTCCTCCTTGAGAGGGGAAGCGAGTACCAGGAGGCTGGTAGGGTACAGACAGAGGAAGAGGCGAAGGAGGTTGACAAGGTTGTGAAGAACGTCTTGGATACCAACAACATACTCTATACTCCGTTACCTATTGATGGGGCAGCAAAGAAGATTTCAGATATTGTATTAAGTATAACTCAAAATTGGCAACAGTAATGGAAAATTTAACAAATGATTTCAGAAAGTTTGCACTTTCAAAAACCAATGTATCACCGTCAGCACTTGACGACATTGTGAAGAAACAGGGTAATATGATAACCCCATACATCCTTGAGGAAAGACAACTGAACGTAGCCACGTTCGACGTGTTTTCAAGACTTATGTATGACAGGATTGTGTATTTCACTGGTGTAGTGAACGATGATACGTGTAACACAGCAGTTGCACAGTTGCTCTACCTTGCATCTGTTGACGAGAGGGACATCAGCATGTATATCAACAGTCCTGGAGGCTCAGTAGTGGACGGTCTTGGACTGGTTGACACTATGGACTACATCAGTTGTGACGTATCAACACTGTGTATCGGTATGGCAGCATCTATGGGTTCTGTGTTACTCAGTAACGGAGCAAAGGGAAAGAGGTTCGTATTGCCTCACAGCAGGGTTATGATACACCAGGTATCATCATCACAGAGTGGTACACTTGCTGACCTTGAGATTGAGATTGAACAGACCAGGAGGTGTAAGAATGACGTATATAAGATTCTTGCTGACAACACTGGCAAGACATTCGAGGAAATGGAGTCACTTTGTGACAGGAACAACTGGTTCATAGGACAGGAGGCTGTTGACCTTGGTATTGCAGACAAAGTGTTAACAAAAAATAATTCTGCTGGATAATTTGTTTTTTTGGAATAAAATCTATATCTTTGCAAAGTATGAGGAATAATCAAGTGTTCGTCCCACCCAACTGGGATTTAAGTGAGACAAACGTCATAGGCAAGAATCCGTTTAGGATATTCTTGGCTGGAACAATTGATAACGGTGATTCAACCGACTGGCAGCAGGAGCTGATTAACACTATCAACGGTGTTGAACTCAAGAAGCCGACGAGTATCTATAACCCACGTCGTAAGGAGTGGCCTTCATCCGATGACCACCGTGAAATCGACAGACAGATAGAGTGGGAACTCAGTCATCTGGAGAAAGCCGACCTCATAGTGATGAACATACTGGCAAATTCAAAGTCACCAATCTCCCTCATGGAGTTGGGACTCTTTGCCAAGGAGGGAAGACTGATGGTGTTCTGCCCTAAGACGTTCTACAGGTATGATAACGTGAGGAACGTATGCAAGAGATACGAAGTACCTCTCCACACAACAAACAACATACCGTATATTGCTGAAAGAGTGTGCAAGTGTATAGGTATTGACGAGGAGGCTGAGGAGAGGAAAAAAATTGAAAAGGAGAGAGAAGAAATCAAGAAAGAAATATCATTTGCTGAGGCTGCTATGGAATTGGGTGAAGAATGGACAGATACAGGACATAGTAAAGCCAGGACATCGTGGTATCTTGAACACGTCAGAAAACTAAAGAAGGATTTTGAGGAAAGATATAAAGAGCCATTATGTTCAGAAAAGGAATAAAATACAGGAACTTGAAAATCTGGTTGTCTGACCAGTTTAGTAGGAAGGTGTGGTTTAGGAATTTCTTCATCACGAGGAATGCCTGGGGTGCGTTTTCTATCAACTCGCACATGAATCAGCACACTGGTAATCCAAAGGTGACATACAACACCGTGGAGGGCGCAAAGAAGGCTGCTGAGGCTATGTCGAAGAAGCGTGGGACACACTTCTCCTACTACAAGTGCCTCTTCTGTGACGGATACCACATAGGGAAAAATAGAGATAATAAGATAGAAGGATACGACAAATGAAAATTACGCTTGACTTCAATTTCAAGAAGTTCGATAAAGACCAGAGGAGTTCGTTCTCGTACTGGTATAATCACTGGAAGGCTTACAATATGGTAGCATGGAATCTTGGTGTGTGGCAACCCAGGTGGTTACTTCATGACATCGAGAAACCTTGGCTGAAGCTCTTCTGGGGTGACTATAAGAGGGTGCAGAAGTGGCACAAGTATCACAACAAGCATCATATATTCTCTGGAAGGCACTACGGTTTGAACAAGGTGGACTGGTTAGCAGCAATCATTGACTGGGAGGCATCCAGGTACACCAAGAATGCAGCACCACGTACAGCCAGGGAGGAGGTAGCATATCTCCTTGAGGACACAGAGAAGTATACCGACGACGAGAGACGTGAGATTAGCAGGAACTGTTATCCAATCTTAGACTATCTTGGATTATGAGTATTAGGAGGATTATAGCTGCAATTCTCACGTTTGGACTGTCTGAGAGGATGAGCAGCAGACCGACAGAAGGTGTCATTATGACCGATGGTGATGAACTCAGAAGGGCAATATATGAAGGAAGAGTGACATTTACAAGGTTATGAGTATTTGGAAGACATTAAAGCAACAGAAGCCAGAGAGGTTTGCGACAGTCTTGGTGTTGACGAGAGGTGGCAGAATCTTGCAGGCTTTCTATAACCCAGAGGACGGAAAGTTTTGGGAGAGACTTGGTTTGGTTCATCCCATATCCAACTACCTACGCTGGTGTTATGAGAAGGAACTAGTACAGCAGGCAATGAGCGAGATAAATTCATGAGATTATGGGAGATTATACAAAGTATTTCAACAACGGTCAGTGTATAAGTTGTAAGCATTTTCACTTATGCGGATATAATTTCCACTTCGGTAGTGGATATGACGGAACATGTGATGCTGACAAACATGATACGGACAGTTATGTGAACTGTACCATCAACAGGTATATTCCGAAGACAATGGAAGAAATAAATTCCATGTAACTATTGATATTTTTCAAACTATCGTTATATTTATAGCAGATGACATACATTACTGACATATTACAACTAGCACAGCAGTTGTCACTGTTGCAACAGCGACTTACCGTGTAAGGTGTAGAACGACGGTTCTGCATCAAGGTAAAACTGTGAGCGATGTTGAGATATGTTCAGATGTCCGAAATAACGTTATTAAATTTAAACAAACACTATGGCATGCGGATGTAAGAACAAGCAACCCCAAGCAGCACCAAAAACAGAGTCAGTAATCAAGAGAACAAGACCAACAAACAATGGTGTTAGGGGAATGAGGACGGAAAAGAGAATTATCCGTTAAAAAATCTCAAAAAATTTGGTTTTTTGGAAAAAAATCCATATCTTTGCATCGTGAATCAGTAAACAGCTGGTTTCACGATGTTTTTTTATGCAGTAAACGCCCAGGTGCAATCGGCGATAAAGGTTGGCGAGGAAAGTGAGGTTGCGACAAACATACAACTGTACGAAATAGAGCAGATGTCCTTTACCATTAAATTGGTTCTGCAAAATGAATCAGCCTTTATAACTGCATTCTCTGGCTAGGTGGCGCAACTGGTTGAGACGCAACAGACTCAAAATCTGTAAGGCTAACTACCTTCTGTGGGTTCGACTCCCACTCTAGCTACGGTTAACACGGTAAAAAAAGGGTAAATGAGCCTAAATATTGCCCAGTTTGTGGTAGCAGGTTAAAAGATACAAGAAACAAATATTGTTCAGCTAAATGCGCAGCAAAAGCACAGACAAAACTTCCATCAGATGAAGTAATAAAAGAGCACATCTTATGTGGAATGTCTAACTCAGAGATAGCCAAAATATATGGGGTTTCTGAGAGTGCTGTAAGACACAGGTTAAAGAAAATGGATATATAAATCCCTATGGTGGAATGGCATACACGCTAGCATCAGAGGCTAGTCCTTCGGGATGTGGGTTCGAGTCCCACTAGGGGTACAATAGATTGATATGATATGAGAGTACGTGAGACATATTATGATACTGACATGCATGGCAATGTGGTAACTGAAGAAACAGTTACTGAGTATAACATTGATGAATGGGCAGACTTTGATGACTGATAGCACGGCCTCGTGCTGGAATTGGTAGACAGGCTAGGTTGAGGGCCTAGTGCCTCGTAAGGGGCGTGTGGGTTCGACTCCCATCGAGGTCACTTATTTATACATCCCTGTGGTGGAATGGTATACACGCTAGTATGAGAGACTAGTCCTTCGGGGTGCGAGTTCGACTCTCGCCAGGGGTACATTATGAGAACAATTAGGTACATACAACAGCAGGGTATTCACTGTAATACCTCAACGTTAAGGCATTGAGCTTTGATGCGATAATGCTTAGTATTTAATTGGCTTTAGTGCTTTGTACGTAAAGCGCACAACCAAGGGGTATTACGGTCTGAAAAGAATCCGAATACCCCTATTTTTATTGGAGGTTGGTCGAGTGGCTTAAGACGCAGGGCTTTGACCCCTGTTGGGAGAATTCCCTCGTGAGTTCGAATCTCACACCTCTAACTACACTGGGACATGGTGTAACTGGTAACACAACATGGGGATATGGTGTAGCGATAGTCACGTCAGATTTTGGCTCTGAAGGAAATTGTTTGACTCAATTTATCCCTACATAAAGTTTTTTTGGTACAATCGTACTGTAATTTGTTTTATTGCGATATTTATATGTAAAAACGATTATACTATGGATAAAAAATTAATAGAAACTGTACAAAGATTAAGAAAGGATGGTAGAAGTTTCGGTAGTATTGCCAAAGAACTACTGATTACAAAATCTAATGCTTGCTATTGTAGTAAGATTAATCTAGATGAATATGAATCTAAAAGAGTATCTAGAGAAAAATATATTAAAGATGTGTGCGAATTAGCTACCAAGTGTAATAGTATAAATCAGATACTGCATATTCTTGGTAAGAGCAATACAAACGAATATTATAAACAAATACATAAGATTTTAGAAGATAATAATGTTGATACATCGCATTTTACAAATGTCTGTGAGTACACAGCAAAACGAAAGAAGCCAATAGAAGAATTGTTGAGTAGCGGTACTACTGTTTGTATATCTCATTTAAGAACTAGGGTATTGAATGAAGGATTAAAAGAGCACAAATGTGAAAGATGTGGTAGAACTGAATGGGAAGGAGAACCAATACCTCTTCAGCTACATCATATAAATGGAGACAAGAGTGATAATAGACTAGAAAATATCCAATTATTGTGCCCTAATTGTCATGCACTAACAGATAATTATTGTTCTAGAAAAAATAAAAAAGATTCAAATCATTGTGTTATTTGTGGTAAAGAAATAAGCAGAGGTTCTATATATTGTAGAGAATGTTTTAATGAGAATATAAAAACAAAAACTGGGAAATATAAAACTAAAGATGGTAATATTGTTGAATCCAATAGACCAACAAAAGACATTTTAATAGAAGACTTTAAAAAATTTGGGTCGTTTACTGGGGTTGGAAATAAATATGGAGTTACTGATAAAGCTGTTGTAAAATGGTGTAATAAGTATGACTTACCTGTTCGTGCTATTGAAATGAGAAAATACATTAGAGATTTATTTGGTAAAGATTTAAAATGGAAGTTTACGAATGGTAATCCAGAATCATTAAAGCCATATCATTCATAGCTGTTGTTACGGGTTCGAATCCCGTTGTCCCAACAACATAGCCCCATGACGTAACTGGTTAGCGTCACAGCCTCTGAAGCTGTATGAGTCCTGGTTCGAATCCAGGTGGGGTTACTATTTATATAGAAACGTTCTATATATGATTATTAAACTTACAGAGTCTAAATTTAAGAAGTTATTCTCAGAATCTTTTAGAGGGGAGCGTGGACTTGCTAACTTAGGTGATGAAACACCAGAAATGCTGGCATTACAGAACGCTAAGACTATGATGGAAAAAAATGAAGACCCTCTTAAAATAAAACAAACCACAGGCTGGGAGATAGGGTATGATGGAAACTGGAAATATGAAGGTGTTGACGGCACTGTCAAACAAGTTCCTAGTTCTAGTATACGAGTGTTATCTGATTTGTGGGATGATGACGATTTGTATAGATGGTATCCTAGTATCAGAAATACAATAGTGCTAATAAAATATGGTGATGGTGGTAATTTTGCTGGGGCATTAAGCGGTGTGATTCAAATACCACCATCTTTGCTATGGTGGGAAAATAAGACAGATTTACCGTTAGAATTTCTGAAGCGAGAGTGTGATTTGACAATCCAGCATGAAATACAGCACCTAATACAAGGATATGAGGGTTGGAAATCTGGAGCACCTGCCCCTAGCCTATTAACGTATAACAAAATCATAGGGCAGTTAAAGGTCAGTATAGACTTAGCCGAAAAAGTTAGAGGGCTTGATTGGAAAGAAATTTATAATATATCTAAATCTTACGACAAAAATTCAATAGAAAGAAATTCTCTAGTAGACATTGCGTTGTGGGTTCAAAACGGAGATACCATTGATGAATATATTAAAGACGCACAAGATAGATTGAAAAAATATCCTGGATTTGAAGAGTTGGAAAAAGACTACTATTCTAGCAAAGGTGAAATGGAAGCATATGAGGTTAATGACAGATATGGTATGACGTATGACCAAAGAAGGAATAGTTTAATGAAAAAAAGATGAGCAAGGGAAAGAAATTCAACACACCGAAGAGGTTCTGGAAGAATATGAGGAAGAAGACGAAGCGACCAGAATATGGGTACATGTCTTGGAGGTATAAGAGACCTCATGTAATGGGCAGGAATCATAATAAGTTCAAGTGGTTTTACAGGAACAAGAAGTGGTTCAAGGAGTATGATGGTGAGAGAATGTCTCATCAGAAGATGAATATGTATGAGCTTTGGTACTGGGATTAACTTTTGGAAATTGGGTTATATTTATTATCCAAAAGTTAATATTATGGATAAGACAATTGAAACAGACAAGCTTAGCATTGCCTATGACAAGTATTGCTCAAGCTTCCTCGTTACCATGTATGACAAGTATGGTCACTACATTGACGAGACGGAACTCTCAAGGGAGGATATTGCTGTCCTTTACAAGGGTCTTGACGAAATCAAGGAAAAAATTCTTGATTAAAAATTTGTATTTTTGAGATTTTTTCTATATCTTTGCAGTATGAGGAAGAAAAAGAAGACGAAAACCTTTCATGGTGAGATAATCTCAGTGGGCGAGGATGAGTTCGAGATATTGCTGGAACAGCCTGGGAACACATATATTGCAACTGTGAAGAATGTTGCACTAGATGGCTATGAGATAAAGGTTGGACTTAAACTCGACTGGGTTGTAGAGGAGGATAACATTGTGAATATCGTTGTCAAGCCAGACTACAAGAAACCCATGAGTGATGAGGAGTTGAAGAAGAAGATTGACGAAAGTGTAGAGAAATACGGACATTTTTTTAAATAATAAGAGTTATGAATATTTTCGTGAAGAAGACAATGGCATCGACCCTTGGTATGCCTATGGAACAAGTGGAAGCCATCATCAATGCAGCAGAGGCTTTCAGAAGTAATGAGATTGACAGGAACACTGCAATCGACGTGTTTAACAAGTTGGCGAAGAAGAGTCCAAAGGAGATTAACGAACTCCTCAAGACTCTCAAGAACATGGTATGACAGCAACGCAAGTTTTCTTGAGATTCCTAAGGGAGACTTGTACAATACAGGAATACCTGTTCTTCGGTAGAACAATTTCTCAGAATCACGGAAACAGGTATTTTAAGAGCAGACCGCTCTTCAAAAGGGATTTTGTTGAAGGTTATCTCTCAAGGAACAACCGTCACCTTCGTGGGTTTATGACCAGGTTATTCATTCTTGCGCCAAACCTAAAGAACACGGCTCACTTGAACCCAAGGTGGAAGGAGATTGTTGAAAGAGAGAAAAAGTATCGTGGTTATAGGTTTAATGCAGTCAGATGTAAGGGTGCTTATGTGAACTACTACCGTCATAGATGGCATTGGTTTCTTGAGAACAGGCTTGAGAAGGGTGACAAACCAATATGCAGTCCATTCAAGAAGGGAGAGACATATAGTTTTCAACTTAAAAACAATACGAGGAGACTTGGGAAATAATGGGTAGAATCATAGTATATAACAGCCACAACGAAGACCACACCAATGAACCTAACAATTTCTATATAGGAAGGTCTAAGAGTGGGAATCCGCTTGGGAATCCGTTCACTCATAATGGTGTGAGGACAAGCATAGCCAAACTGTCATTCAAGACACGTGAGGAGGCTATCGAGGCGTTCAGACGGTATTTCAAGGAAATGTACGGTAAGGACGAGGAAATTACCAAGGCATTTGATGAGATATACGAGCATTACAAGAACGGCGAGGACGTGTATCTACAGTGTTTCTGTAAGCCTAATGCATGTCATGGTGATGTGATAGCTGAGGAACTACAAAAGAAACTTGTAAGGGAGAAACTTGCAGAGAGAAAAAAGAAAGGAGAGACCAGGTAGGTTTCTCCTTTTTTTATGTTGGTATAATATTTATATAGAAAAAAAGTAAATAATATGAATATAAATAATGTACCAATAGCTGGCGGTAGCTACACTCTTGAATATTCATTCAGCGACGGAGGAAATTCAAGGAGTGTTACTATGTCGGTTGACAGTAGCAGTTCTAGTTGGTTGAGTGCGAGTGTCAATTCAAGCACGAGACTAATATCTATAACTGTTAGAAGTAACAGTGGTAATCAGAGGACTGGAACTATAACACCTGTGGTTGACGGTAGTTCTTGTACTTTGAACACAATATCAGTTTCACAGGATGGTTCAACCCCACCACCACCATCTGGTGTTTTTACTTATCCTCAGTTGAGGGAACAGTTCAATGCGATATTGACTGCTCGTGGTAAGAATGCGTTGGTTGAAGGCTCTGGCGTTGATAATTATCTTAGTGGGTCATATGAAACAGCGATAGCTGAATATGCTAAGACTAATTCAAAATATTTCGATAAGAGTACATATGAGGAGGTGTTCACTGATGGTAGGAGTCAATGGGGTAGCAATAGTGAATATGAGTCTAACGGCTTTGCCCTTAATGCCATGACATCATGGCTTATGGCTATGCAATTAGCAGAGCTTGTTCCAGATAGTGGTGTATCAACAAATACACAAACCGAACTATATGCGGCTGCATACAACACATTCCAGCCTAACAACTATGCATGGTCTATACCTCTTTATAACAATTATACGTTGAAGGGAGACCCTGCAATAACTAGGTTAGTAGCAGGGGCGTTGTATTCGAAAATAAGGTCTAACTATACTTTCAATCAAATAGACTCGTTCAAAAGTTCGTTGGGTGGTCAAGTAATTAATAACCCATATGCCAATTCTTCACTTGGATGGGTTGAAGATGCATATCAAGGTGCTCCTTATTGTTTGTCATATTCAAGACGAATTGGATATGGAGTAAATGCAAATCTTGTAATACCACCAGCACCTGGTCCATATGTTAGTGCTAATGGGTGGTGTGAAGAATGTGCAACTTTAGAGTTAACGTTGAGACAGCAGTTGTCGAATAGAACATATTGTAAAGAGGCTGATAGTAATGGTACGGGACATTGTTCTCATGGTAGACTTGATTCACGTGTAAGTTCATCATATTTTAACTCAAATCATAACTATAAAATTGATGATGATGTTGATAGCTATGTAACGACTAATTATAATCTAAGAGAGAATTGTTCTAGTTTTAAAGGAAGAACTGTACAAGCCATTGCTGATGCAAACGAAGAGGTAACGCACCTTTTCGCTAATCTTACATATTACAAGCATGGAGTTAACGCTGATGGATGTTATAACGGAAGTTTCATCGCTGGTAGCCCAGATGATAATAATGGATATATCAAAGGTGTGTTTAACTGTGGCGTAACAGGCAAAGATTTATCAACATTATGGGGAAGCGGTACTGGTGAGAGTGCAATTTCAAAATTTTTCGGAAGAATACACTATGGTGTTTCAAGTTTGAGAGCAACATCTCTATTCGACCAGTTTGGAAGAATGAGACCTGGTGCTGCCAACCCTTCTGGAAACGATAAACAGCCTAGAAGTACAAGCAATTTCGACTTAAACAACCTCTCTGATAGTAGTATAGAACTTCTTGGATTAGGAACTACACAATATGATGCAAACGGTACTCCATATCACTATTATGTTGACACAAATGGTAATGGCGTTCGTGCTGATTGGTATGATGGTGCAACTTTAGTTTATGAGCCACAATATAATCCAAATGAAACACCACCAGCAGCATATTGTTATACTGGGGCAGCAGGAATGAGAGCACATACATATCCAAGCGGTCATAATGCTGGCTGCTGGACTATTACAATGTTAATGATGGAATTTTTGCCAAATAAGGCTGAAGGAATATATAAAGCTGGTTATAGTTATGGCGTTAGTAGAACTATTGTTAGAGCACACTGGAACAGTGATACAATGTATGGAAAGTTCATCGCTATGATGAATGTACCAGTTTATCATTCTGTTGATACTATCAATAGTTCTAGCAAAAAGGACGGCGACCTAATTCCTATAGAGAGTTATACAGGTAGATTCAAAGTTAGAGAAGGCTTTACAAACGCTAAAAACGTAATTGCCGCAGCTAGTTCATCATGTAATATTGGTGAAGAAATAACTATTCAAGTTAGGGTGAAGAACAACCTATCTAGTTCTGTTTCCTTGTCTAATCAGATGACGTTCTACCTTGCAAACCCAGACGCTAGTGGAAACTACTACGGGGATGGTGGAACTTATCACGGCTGTTATAATAGAAACCCAGACCCTGGAAGATATACGTTCAGTAGTTCTCCAACTGTCAGTGTAGCTGGAAATGGTGGAACAACTAGTTATTACAGCATAACGCTGAGTGGTTCAGCTGACTGGGGTGGCGTTAGAGCATTTGCGCCAAACCTCACGGTAACAAGTTGTATTAGTGGTCATAAAGGACCAGCTACGCTATATGATTCGAGTGATACATCAACTTCAATACAAGACAAACTTGGTGTTACAACGAAAGTTGAAAGTGACGCTGGATACAAAGTAGCAATAACTTTCTATGGTGGTTCAACAGTACAATGTGAAAAGATAGTAAACGGTGGTAAATACACAATTACCATTTACTAATGAAAAAGAGGAGACAACATGGTTGTTTTCCTCTTTTTTTTAATATTTATGGTAAATTTATAAAAATATGGACAACATTGATAAGAAAGTTATTAACATTGATTATCCTTGTATACAAGACATTGTTATAACAAAGGATGAAACTGACGTATGTTTCACGGTATCGGACGGACAGGACGAGACTAAGTTATTCTTAAAAGACGGTGAGAAGATTATGTTCACTGTTAACTTCGGCGATGTATCTGGTATAGGTTTCGGAGGAACTGACAACTGGGGAAAAGACCGTCTCCCTCTCTATGTGGACTACACAAAGGGCGACGTTGATTACGATAGCGTTTTCGTTGATACCATCGAAATCCAGACATTGGCTGGTGATGGTAACTGGTGCAAGTGCGAATTAATTAACAAGAACAAGAATGTTAAATATACAGCACTTGCGGAGAATCCTTATAATATTGAGCGTAGGGCTTACTTCTACCATAAGACGAAGGATGACACAGTGAAGATTGGCTACAATGCAGGCAGACCAGCCAGCAAGGAATGGTGTGTAACCGTTATACAGAAGGCTAACCCTAATGGAAAGCCATTGGTTAACTGTGAGGGTGAGACTGTTGGTAATGGTGTGCTAGTTTCAAACACCCCATCCTCAACAAAGGTTGCAATTGGCTCATGGTCAAAGAACTCTGACTGTACCGAGTCATGGAGTGTTGATAAGGACAGACAGGTAAGTGGAGAGTGCTTCATTGATGTCAACTCTGTGGAGTTCCGCTCTGACAAGAAAATCTACGGTGCTGTGAATGCAGCCAACACAACAACCAGCAAGAGGTACTGTAGGATTCCTACGAAGGTTGGGGACTTCAAGGATTACTTCACAATCAACCAGGCTGCTGGTAAAGAGCCTGCACCAGAGCCTACAGACCTTGGTAACTACAAGTATAAGGTAGGTCTTATCTCAGACCTCCACATCTGCAAGGCTAACAACAGTGAGGGCGACAACTGGTGGGACGAAGATGACTTCAAGCGTGCAATGAGTCTCTTTGTAGACGACAAGGAGGTTAAGTTCATTGCTTCATGTGGTGACGTTGCAGAGTCCCAGACAAACGACTATGAGAAACACCCAGAGTCAACCTGTAACGCTGACTATGCTGAGTTCATAGACATGTATGACGTTCCTTACTGGCAGGTTGCTGGCTTGAGGTATTTTTCACCTCTTGGCAATCACGATTTCTACGGAATGTTTGAAAGTAGAAACGGAGATACAATAACAGGAAAGAAGAACTCTGAGTGTATCATTGGTTATAACGCAGGGGTTCAGACAAGACTTGGTTTGTGGCCAACTGGTCAGCAGGTCAATGGTATTGTTCCTGGCAGAGGAAGAATCGTATTTGAGCTAGAAGCTGGTAAGAGCACTGCAACAGGTCAAGCAGATATGAAGTTCTTCAGTTTCAATGACTACGTTGACTTATATTGTAGACAGGGTGGCTACACTGGAAGCTCAATATGGGATTCATCAAAGGGCGGTATATCAGACGAGGCTATAAAGTGTGCGAAGAAATACGTAAACAGCAACTGGTCTACCGTTAAGGACACCTTGGTTATGTGGAATAACGGTGGCGGTCATGGAAGAAATGGCTACAGCAAGTTGAACTACTGGATGAAAAAAGACAACGACATCTATGTATTCCTTTCAGTTGATTACGGTAATGATGTATGGGGTGTAAAGAGTGGTTGGCACGACAGAATGATTCATGCTCGTACCATCATCAACCTTAACGAGGACGACCCATATGTGAAGAGATTGAAGGAGTATGTATCTGATACTGAGTACTCTAAGGCTGATGAAGCTTATAATTACCAGTATTATTCTCCTAATACACTTATCTGGCTTAAAGAGCTGGTAGAGAACAATAAGGACAAGAAGATATACATATTTACTCATCATTTCATGACTAGCAGAGTAGGTAATGGTGTCGGACTTGCTAAGGACGGTAACTGGTTCTATTCAGTAATCAGCCCAGACGGTGTTAAAGACACCAGGGAAGACGGAAAATACAACAAGGGTTCTAACGCCCTTACTGGTGTTGAATACTGGTTTGTTGACAAGCTCTTGAACAAATATAAGAACATAGTATGGTTCAGTGGCCATTCACACATAAGCTTCACTTCTGGTGCTAACTTTGATAACCATAAGTACCCAATCGTAAGCCCATCTGAGAAGAGTGATTACGTGTATACAAAGAGCAGTACGACCCCATCAAGTGAGTCTGCATGGTGTGTAGCACTTCCTTCTCTCTCAAAGCCTAGAGGAATAGAGAACGGACAATCTGTAAGACATTACGATGATGCTGAAATGGCTGTCATGGAAGTGTATGAGAAAGGTGTTGTAATCAAAGGTTATAAAATTAAAGAGAAAAATAAAGATGTGAAGCAACTTATTGTGGATAAGACAATTAAGCTTCTATAACCCTCTAAATCAAGGCGGTGATTTCGGTCACTGCCTTTTTTTATTGGGAGAAAACCCATATTTATATTATAAATTAGGCAATGATATAGAAGTTGGCACAAACTTTTTATTCATTTTATATAATATTTATTATCAAATTGATACATAGTGATGATGAAAAATTCAAACATTTCTAAAATAATAAAAGAGTCTATAAATAAGGTAGTGTCTGAAGCGATACTTAAAAGTTATCCTTATGTTGGTAGGGGAAATAATGTTGGTGTATCAATAATGGATAAAATTGAAAGTCTTGGATTTAAACGTTGTCTTACTAAAGATGATTATGATGGCTATTTTTCGAGTGGAAGGTTAACGTATAGAATTCCAGCGGAAGAATGGACGAGTGAAATAGAAAAACAATTGCAATCAACAATTAATCTCTATGGATATTTTTTATCTAGTAAAACAAGTGGTAGTGATTTATACAATGGTAATCCTGCAGTATATATTACAATTGAAACCGTGTATGGAAGGAGGGAGGAAACATTAGACACATACTATCATGCAGCGAATGAACGAAAAGTCTTCAAAATTTTAAGGCAAGGATTAATACCAAAGTCTTCAGACCCAATGAGAAAAGGCGCACCTAGTAGAATCTATCTATGCAAAGAAATAAATGAGGTTTTATTTGATGCTGTTAGGGGTGATGATAAATATAAGATATTTAAAGTAGACTTATCATCCATTAAAGATAAGATTAAAGTATATACAGATAATCTTGCAAGTGACGATAGTGTATATACCTATGATTATATACCTCCGCAATGTTTATCAATTATTGAAAAACCAAGTGATATTAGAAAAAGATATATTTCTAAAATTAGGCAATTAATAGATAATACTATTTGTTCAAAAATTAATGGTTTAAATACTGATGGTAATAAATTAATTGGAAGTTTTAAAAACGAAAATAAAGGAACTAATGTTGATGTAAATGTTAAATTTGGAGATTTGGCAAGGTATTATTGCCTTGATGATTCAAACCCAATGGATAGGCTTGGGCTTGAAGGACGTAAAATTATAACATATCCTAATGAAAGAAAAAGGGTGATAAAGATAGAAAAAAATTTCCACCAAGAAAGAATACCTAATAATCTATTGGCTAAAAAAGACAAATATGTTATAGCTGATTACTTATCTGTAAAAATGGTTAACTATTTGCTTAAATGGGTGTTATCTTGAAAACAATTGTATTCCAACGATACTTTGTGCCAACTTCTATATCATTGCCATAAATTATACATTATATATGGATAACATAGATAAAAAAGTTATTAACATCGATTACCCTTGCATACAAGATATTGTAATGCGTAAGGGTGAAACAGACATTTGCTTCACTGTAACTGATGGACAGGACGAGACCAAGCTGTTCTTGAAGGACAGCGAGGACGTTATGTTCACGGTCAATTATGGTGATGTTTCAAACATTGGTTTTGGAGGTACTGACAACTGGGGTAAAGATAGATTACCTCTCTATGTCTCATTTGAAAAAAATTCAGTAGATTATGACAGTGTTTTAGTCGATACTATTGAAATTCAAACACTAGCTGGTGATGGTGACTGGTGCAAGTGTGAACTTATTAACGGAGGCAAGAACGTTAAATACACAGCACTCTCAGAGAATCCTTACGATGTCACACGTACAGCTTATTTCTATCACAAGACACAGGACGACACCGTTAAGCGTGGCTATAATGCTGGAAGACCAACAAGCAAGGAGTGGTGTGTCACAGTAATCCAGGATGCTAACCCTAACGGAAAGCCAATAGTGGTTGAGTGTGAAGGTGAGACCGTTGGATATGCTTCTGGTGGTGCAGTATCAAGCGCAGAGACATCATCGAAGGTGCTGCTGGCGCAGTGGTCTAAGAATGACGAATGCCCAGAGTCATGGACTGTTGACAAGTCAAGGAGTATTAGCGGAGACAGCTTCATAGACCTTGATTCAATCACATTCGACGCAGACAACAAGATTCGTGGACGTGTCAATTCCACCAACCCTACAGATGGTATGAGGAAGTCACAGATTCCAACAAAGCTTGGCGATTTCCAGGACTACTTCACTGTCTATCAGAAGGCTGGGGAAGTGATACCTACACCAGACCCAGTTCCACCTATCGGTACTGACGTTAACATCTATGTCAAGATTACCAACAAGAGCAAGAATGCCGTAGCACTTAACGGCGAGTTGCAGTTCCTGTTGGCAAATCCAGACAAGGACGGTAACTATCATGGTTGGCAGGGCGTGTACAACAGGACTGATGCTATCATCTTCAGTGATTCAATCGTCACTTTCAACAGTGGAGAGAGTAAGTTGTTCAAGAACATAAGCGTGCCAGAGATAGGAGGAAGAAGCCTCGTGACTGCTGACCTTGCTGCAACCACGAAGTATAAGACCAACCTATTGCTATATGGCACTAACAACAACTTCGACGACGTTCCTGTTGACAATATGCCATCTGATTTCTATTTCACCAACAACGGAACTTATGAGATAGTAATATCAAGCAATGAACCACCAGAACCTTCAACTGGTATAACATTCGATGAAATTATCAATGTCATGAATCCAGTCCTCAAGGCAAATGGTTTCAAACAGGTATCATCAAACTCTACACCTAAGGCATACAACTACCTCAAGGGTATGTATGATGCAGCACTCGCAGAGTGGGATGACCCTAACTCTAAGTTGTTTAGCAAGGAAACCTACCCAGAGTTGTATGACTATCATGGTAACAATACCGAGTACAAGGAGGTTGCACGTACAGCTATGCTCTCATGGGTTGTTGCAATGTGTCTCACGGAGCTTGCTCCTAATAGTGGTCAGTTGACTAACGCACAGACGCAATACTTCTACAAGGCATACAACCTTGCTGGAGGAAGGAATATACCATTGTACGGAGACTACGACATGCGCTCTGACGTGATGATAGCAAGGTTCGCTGCTGGTGCTGTATACGCACTCAAGAGAGGTACATATACATTTGATGAAGTGAACGTATTCAGAAGCGAAATCGGCGGCAGTGCAATCAACGCCTCTGGATGGAGTGGCCTTGGCTATTATTCACCAGATTACAAGTCAATCGGTAAGGTAGGATATGTGGTTAACTCAGATGCAATCATACCAAGCGGCCCTGGTCCTTACACGGATGATTCAGACCCTAACAGACCTAAGCCATTTGAGGAGGGACAACCAGACAGTCAGTTCTATATGGAAAATCATAACGAGAACTGGTATCTGTACAACTACAAGAAGGACGTAGAGATTGACAACTACATCACCAGCAACTACAACATGGGTTCTTATACCTATGATGAGAGCAAGGGATATGGTGCTTGGGAAACCTATGACAAGGATAAGAGACTCCTTCTCATACACGCTGCTGTAATGCCTATTGCAACAGACCACTACTTCTTCGGTTCGAGGAGAGTAAAGTTTGCTGGTGTTAAGTATGACACAAAGTATAACTTCTGGAAATACAACTTTGACTTGAGCAGTGAGGAAGTTACAAAAGACAACAATGTGTTTGATGTAACTGGTCCTTTCGCAGAGTTCGAAAGCAAATTGTTCTACGGACAGTATGGTGTAACATCTACGATGGAGTTCATACAGAACGTTATGGATATGGCTGACAACTCAAGATTCCCTACATATCATACCGAATATGGAAGGAGAAGACCGCTTGGAGGTGTCACACCTGGTACTGCAAGGGCAGGCGAGATAAATGGTCACCCATTGAACGGTATGCTGAACAGTTCAATTGCACGATTCTTTGCTGATAGTCAAAAGGGTTATGACAAATACACTGACTGTGACGATTTCCCACATGATGGACCTCGTACCTATCCTTCTGGACACGCTGCAATGACCTGGACTGACGCTATGCTGTTCGCACAGATGTTTGCAAACAAGGATAAGGCAATAGAGTTCATGAAGGCTGCATACAAGATTGGAATTGGAAGAACCATTGGTCGTTTCCATTGGACTTCTGATACACTATACGGAAGACTGTTCGCTACGTTCATCATGCCACTCATTAACGCCATGAACGGCGGTAATTTCCAGAGCCAGTATGAGAGTGCTAAGAACGTCCTGGTTAACGGAGGCGGTTCTGGCGACTGGAATGTGAAGATTATCATAAAGAACCAGACAGGAAAGCCTATACAGTCAACTGGTGAGATAAGATTATATGTCAACAACCACATTGGCATGGATACATATCTTCCTGGCGCAGCACCTTCAGCAGGTGCTCTGTATACATGGAATGCTGGAGAATCTTCATATGACACAAATATAGTTGTTCATGGAGACGATGTACCACCTACAAACTACGTTGGTGCTGTAATCAACGAGGCTAGGTTCTACGATTACAGGCACTACAACAACATAGACGCAGGTTTCAGCGCAACGCTCGATACCAGTGATTCAAGGTGTGATAAAGTAATCAAAGAAGGCGGTGCTACATATGTGATAAGGATTAATAATCTATAATGAAAAAAAGCAGTGATTTCGGTCACTGCTTTTTTATTTGAAAAAGAATGGATTATTTATGAGGCATTGTATTACCTTCGTTTTTTCGTCACAGATGCCCTTAAAAGCCTCTGTATCGGCTTCGGAGAGTGTGAACCACTCACCTATAAGGTTGCATGATTTGAAGTGATTGTGGAGCATTTTTTCGAGCTTGAACGGATATTCGGTCTCGTATGACTCCTTGATGTAGAGTTCGGCAGAGTTACCAGTCTGAAGCTGTTTCAGCCTGGCGTTCACATCCTTTGCCCTCGTAGACCCAATCTTGTATCTACCTTCGTCTCCGACCTCTCCTATCAAATATACATATCCCATGTATAAAATATAAAGATTTTTTATTATTTTTCAAGGTATTTTTCTATAAAATATACATAATGAATTACTATAAACCTTACAAAAGAGCACTTATTTCGTGTGCTCTTTTATTATGGGAGTAATATTTATATAAAAATAATAATGTAAGCAGGTCTTTACTTGCTTTTTTTCAATAAACTATTTAGTTAAATAAAATTATGGCAAAAGACAGAAAAAAGCTGCAACATATACATAGTAGTATACCAGATAAGCAGCCAACAGCAGCGTCACTTGAGGTTGCTGAGATTGCGGTTAACAATGCCGCTGACAAGGAATTCCTTTCTATTAAAAACACCAATGACAAGGTTGTTAGATTCTCATCCGACGGTCAGATTATCGAGTGGATTGAGAGAAAAGAGGTCATGCCTTACGTAGGTTACGTGAGGGGTGCTGCTGGCCCATCTGCTACGAGTGGCGACACTCCAACTGCTGACGGATACGGTTCTTATGGAATCGAGAACACCGACCTTCTCAACAACAAGTCAGAGCTTGTGTTCAAACTCAACCAGGTTGCTGCTGATTTGACTACAAAGCACGATAAGGTCAATGGTAAGAAGGATATGTACAACAAGGATGTTAACCCAACCACAGACGGTGGAATTAACGACGGTGCTGGTTTCTTCATTGATATGTCCCGTTATGCTATGCAGGACGCTAACCCTCAGTTCAGCTCAACGACCAACACATGCCGTACTACCTTGAGTGGTACAACAATCATCAGAGGTCTTGATGGTGATTGTGGAAGCCTTCTCGACATTGTTGTTAACAGTGCATATACAAGTGCAAACACAGCTACCACAATTATCAAGACAGCTAACACTTCTGCAACTACTGCAACCTTAAGTGGTAACACACTCACAGTGAATGAGAACCAAACGATTGTTAACTCATGTGGTAAAGTTGAAATCAACACAGATAGTTTCTCACTTAGCCAGTGTAGCAGTAGTGGTGGTTCAGCAGAGTTCGAGTTCTGTAACGGATATACAGTAAAAAGTAACGACGTTAAAATAGAGCACTGCGATGGTGCAACAAGTAGCTCAATCTCAATCAAGGAGAAGACAATTGAAATCAGCGGTACTACAATCAACGAGGCTGGTACTACTGTTAACGTGAGTGGTTCTACTAGTACAAATATCAGTGGTGGTACTGTAAACGTAAGTGGTGGTACTGTAAACTCTTCATCAGCTAACGAGGCCTGTATTACAGCTGGTACTACGGCAGCATTTGTTGGTGCTGATAAGACAAATATAGGTAAGAACTGTTCAGACGGTGGTCAGACAACCACGTTGAACATCAACGGTGATACAATCAACGAGACTGGTAATACAGTTAACATCAGTGCGTCTACAAACGTCAATATCAGTGCAGACACAATCTGCGAGAGTGCTAAGACAGAGGCTGATTTCTATGCTCCTAAGACACAGATTGGTGTCTCATGTAATGGTTCAACAGCAACTACTGTTAACATCAATGGTACAACCATAAACGAAGGTGGCACGAACCTTAATCAGAACGTAACAAACTATGACCTTAACGGTGCTGTTATCTGTATAAGTGGTTCTACCAATTCTAACTTCTATGGTAAAACTACCAATGTTGGTGTTGACTGTGGTGGTACAACCGCTACAACTGTAAACGTGAGTGGTACTACAATCAACGAGGGTGGTACAACAAACAACAACACGTTCACTACGGTTAACAACACAGCAACAACCATCAACAACAGTACAACAACTTACAATATTACTGGTACTAGCAACGTCAACGTCTATGGTGGAGACGTTTGTATCAGTGGTGGAACAGATGCTTCACTTGGTGCTAAGACTGTGAAGATTGGTACTGACTGTGGAACTAACACAATTGCAACTGGAGTTACAATCAATGCAACTACATCTGTTACAGTGAATGCTCCAACTACAATCATAACTGGTGACACATACATTAGTGGTGATACTACAATTGGCGATAACTTGATTGTTAGTGGTGACACATATCTTGACGGTTCACTTCACTTGACAACAGGACTCAACAAGCCTATCAAGTGGGTGTATGATAATGTATGCAACCATGCAAGCGGTACAACTAAGTTTGATGAAAGCAGCAGTGATGCTAGTAGGACTATTACAATACCAAGTTCAGCAGCACATATTAAGCGTGAAACACTCTCTTGGACATACGGTAGTGTAACAAATGCAACTAACGGAAGTTATGACCCAGGTAGCAACACAACCACAGCATGTACAAGGAACAGTGATAACAGCAAATTCATTATACCTAAGACCGTTTCTGACGTAACTAATGGTACTGTAACTCTTGATACTTGCCTCAATGTTAACACCGACATCTGTGTAACAGGAAAGGTTTCTGCAAGCAACGGTTTCTTCCAGACTTCTGACAGGAACTCTAAGGAGAACATTGAGAGACCAAGTGACGAGAAGTTTGTGTCTGCTCGTAACACACCAATATTCAAGTTCAACTATAAGGACGACGAAGAGCACAGAGACATCTATGGCGTGATTGCACAGGATGCTGAGGCTAACGGCTTGAACGAGGTTGTTTACACGGACGAAAACGGAAAGAAGGCTGTTGATTACACCTCACTCATGATTCTCAAGATTGGCTATCTGGAGCACGACAATGTAATACTCAGACAGCAGCTTGCAGAACTGTACGAGAGAGTTAAAAAACTTGAGGAAAATAAGTAAATGAAAGTGGTGGCACTCCAGTAGTGCCACCATAAAATTGTTGTAATCTCGATATTTATAATATATAATCTGTAGTGTTGATAATATATGGCATGGAGCATTAGTACACCGTATGGAATAGAGGCTGCTATCATCGACGATGACGGCAAGGCTACCTTCCATGAGAATACTGGCAACAGTGATGTCTACTACACTGTGACATACACAGATGACAAGGGTACAAGGTGTGTTACGAGAGTGAAACAAGCGGCTAATCCTTGCTCTTACGTTTATACGGAGAGTGAGGGTAATATACCAGTTGAGGGTGGCAGGTTTGTCTTAGGAAAGTTTGAAAACGCAATCGACTATGTTTTTTCTTTTAACGTTACAGCAGGTGCTAGTTTCCTTGAGGGGAGCCTGCATGTCGAAGGAAGGGAAGTCGTAGGAGTGGTGAAGAAAAACACTGGCGAAGCCAGAACCATAAAATACAAGATACTTGTGAAAAATGGTGACACTTATAAGGATTGTGGAGATGGTACATACACCATCACACAGGATGCTAACGATTGCACATGTGATAAACTCACTATCAACCCTAAGTTTCTCTCGTGGGTATGGAATAATCATTCCAGCAAGGATATTACTTTGACCTACCCATCCTGTGTAAAGAACATAGCTCAGTCTGGTATACTTGAGCACTTCACAGTAAGTATCAGTGAAGACAAGATTACCGTTACACCGAAGGGAGACAACACATCGGCTTCTGCATATAGAGAGACACTGAAGATTACCTATGCGGCTGGAACAAAGGACGACTGTACTCTGAACGTATCGTTGGTTCAGAATGTTAACACATGTGCTTGTGGCGACTTAACGCTAAGCCCTACATCACTTTCATGGGCGTGGGATAAGACTGACGTTAAGACAGTCACGATTACAGCTAACTCTTGTATAAGTGATATTAGCGTTAGTGCCCCAACTAACTTCACAGCATCTATTGACGGCAATACTGTAAGCATTAACCCAACCAGCAGGAATGAGACAGCTTTTGACCGTACTGGTACTGTCACGGTATCATACACAGCAGGGCTTCATTCATGTAGTAGCGGTATCAGTGTAAGCCAAGGTACTAACACCTGTGCATGTGGCGACTTAACTGTTAGTACTACATCGCTTTCATGGAACTGGAACGAGACCGACTGGAAGACAGTAAGCGTTACGTCAGCAGCGTGTGTAAGTAATATTGGTGTTAACACTGTGACAGATTTCACAGTAAACCTTGTCAATAATGGTGTTATGATTAAACCAAACAGCCAGAACGATACGAGGACGAAACGTGAAGGAACTGTCACCATATCATACAAGGCAGGTTTACATAACTGTAGCAGTGCTGTGACAATATCACAGGAAGCTAAAGGATGTGTATGTAACTGTAGCCAGGTTGTTAAGGTCAACAATGAACACGGAGAGCCTTGGTACACATATGCATCCGAGGAAGACGTGTCAGCAGTACCTTACAAACCAACAACAAACGTGCCGTTTGCAATATTGACGGCATCAAGTAGTTTTGACTGTGATGACTCCGTGAGTGGCGTTAAGGTTAGTACGGAAGGTATAGACTCTATCTCATGTGTTAGATATGATGCATCAAGCTCATTGTGGAATGGAGGGTGGAAAGATAGCTATTATTCTACTTTCAGAGAATATTGCAGTGGACTTGCAAGCAATAGAAAAGTGTTCATTGTATACGGTACACTTGGCGACTTGCCATCAAACGTACAGTCAAGGGCGTTGGTTGCCAAATACAAGGTGTGCGACGACCCATGTGACACTACCATAGTAAACATCTATCAGAGGTGTGCGTGTGGTATGGATAACTGTAAGAATGAGTACGAGGGGTTGGTTGAGAACAGACCATTGTACCTCAATGCTTGCTCAGACAGTAACACATGGTCACAGGGTGACTCAATATGTGTGGAGAACCTAAGTGTCTCTTCAATGACATACTACGAGCAGGATACCAACGGTAACAGATACAACCAGGTTACATTTACCCCTAGACAGATAAGGACTATGAATGCTAGTAAGGGTCTAGTTATAAATGATGACCCAATACCATTGAGAGTTTACAAGGGACGTAGTACCGATACTGAGGGTAATACTGTATATGGAGTAAAGGATGCTCTTAATGAATCTTTCCAGGTACAGGCAGATGTCGTTGCATGGCAGAGGTCACAGGGTATGTATCATTATCGTGAAAAGACATTGGTGTTACAGGAAGATGATAGTGGCGGTCCTATGTTCAGCATATACCTACACTATACCGTACAAGACTGGGACCCTTATGACCCAGAGACCCGAAGACACCTGCCACCAGAGTATGGCTATCCATATGGTAAGGTAGTTGATGGAATTACTTATGTATATCCACTACAGGGAATGGTTCAGTATATCGTTGATACTACGACTATAAATCGTGAACAGGTTTGGGAGATAACATACGTTACCACTAGCGACAAGATAGTAGGCGGCATGGTTGACCACGGAAAATGTGCTCTTGTGAAATTTGCATGTATGATATACCGTGCTCCGACAAACCACAGGTACAAGAGAGATACTACTGACGATAGGAACAAGGCAGAAATAATTGATTGTGAATAATATAATAATTGTTGTAAAGTATGAAAAAAATAGTAAATGTTAATGACTCCCCAGTGTATACAACATCTGACGAGAGGCTGAAAGAAAACATAGACATTGCTGATTTCTCTAAATCATTTAATGCTCATGACATTGAGATAAAGGAGTTTAACTTCAAGGACGATGAGAACAAGGCAAAAATGTATGGCGTAATAGCGCAGAACCTCTTAGACCATGACTTGAGTGAGCTTGTGTATGAGGATGAGAATGGTATGTACAGTGTTGACTATACATCACTACTTCTCCTCAAGGTCAAGTTCCTTGAGAACGAGGTCGAGCTGTTGAAATACAGGCTGGAGAAACTTGAAAATAAAGACAAATAATTACTTGAGTAAACATGGCAAATTGTTGTCCAGGAACTGAATGCCAGCGTATTATTACGATAGATTATCTTAATACGTTTATTGGCAATGATTTACAGGATTCAAGCGGTAACGCAATGCATGTGACTCACCAAAGTGGAGACACATACTGTCCTACATATGGCGAGTTGACTGGTGGTACTCTGGTTCAGAATTGGAAACAGGGCACTACAGCCAATGGTGATAGGGATGGTGTTGTCATTGGTGGAACATATGCAGACAATCAGTGCGTGAAGCAAGAAGACCTGTCAATGAAGTATACCAGGTTCAAAGAGCTTGATGTATCAGCTTCACCATTGACGATACCTGCATGTAACGGTACTTCCACCCTTTCATTTGTACACAAATATACGAGGTGGGAGAAAAAGCACAATAACACATGTGAAGGAACTACGTCTACGAGTGGAGTAGTTGAGGATACAGCAGCTTCAGAGGTAGCATACTCTTCAAGTAACAACGTGTTCACCATAAGCGGTAACATCGTGAGTGTTGGAAAGAACAATCCAAATGCTAACGGTAGGTCTGATAGCAGAAAGACTACGATAGGTGCTCTTGTTACATTTAGAGGAACTGACTACACAGATACTGTTGTTATCACACAGCTTGGCTTGACTGGTAGCTATGAGTTCTGGGTTACTGACTACTACATCTACAATAAGAGAACTGAGTGTAATGGCGGTCCAGAGTTCATCTGTTCTGGTGGTTCATACAGTGCTGTAGCAAAGCATGATAGGGACGACTGGGATATATACCGTTGGGTTGATGAGTGCGGTGAACAATATAATAGTGATACCGAGAAGAGAAACGAGAGAACTACTCAGAATATTGTGTACGACACATACAGTAGCAGCTTCAGTGATGTCAGTGGAACAGATACTGAGGTTGATAGATATGATAACAAGTCATGGGCTGGCTATGGTGAAGGCTGTACCTGGCATCAGTATTGCGCACCTCTTGCACCATGTCCAGACTATAAGGAGTGGGGCGAGGTCAATGTGACTGGTACTCTACCATGTACTGGAGGTACTGTGAGCTTCACGAGGAACGTGCCTTACACAGCATACACTGGCTACTATGAGAACAATGAGTGTAGGTATTCATCATCTGCATCTTCATCTAGTGTGACAATCAGTGTGTCTGCAACGTGTAACAAGACCACTTCATCCAATGTGATGACTGGTACTATCAATCACATAAACTATACTGTTACACAGGATGCAGGACCTTGCTGTACAACAGCTAGAACCATCACATATGAGCCAGTTTACATTGACTGCGAGGCAGCTACAAATTTGAAGGTAAACACTGTATATACAGCAGCTACACGTGATACTTGCTGTAACATGTCATATCCTACTGGACGTACAGCTGATTACCTCGTGAATGTAGAGTGTAACCCAGGAGCAGCTAGGTCATTGTCATCTACTGAGAAGGGTGGCGCTCCATTCGAGGTAATACAGAGAGGTGCATGTCAGTGCTCTTGTATAGGTGCATGTAACGACTTCAGTTGGGTTGATGGTATCAACACAATATCATTCGGTTGTGACAAGTCTACCAAAAAGCTTGACTATGAATTGTCATGCATTAACCCAAGCGGTATATATAACATAAGGGCTGGTAGCAATGTTCCTAACTATCTGAATGTCAGCATAGTTACTGGTTCTACTGGTGGTAGTGTCTATGTAAGTATCGTAGGAAGTCTCCCACAAGGTTTCAGCAGTACGAGCTTCACTATAAACTATGATGCTGGAGAGCAGACCAGTCCTTCAACATGTAGTGCTACAGTAAATGTCACAATGGTTGACTCTTCTGATACGAAGTCATTCGACATCGCACATCCAGACGGCTTCATTGACAGTACTGGTGATGAAGGTACGACTATAACGTTCGGTGATAAGAGAATTAACATTAGAATAACATAATAAAATAATATAAGATGGCTAAAGTTAATATATATCCTAGTGAGAATTTAATGATAAAGAGGAACGGGAGTTATGAAAACTACGACGGAAGCGATATTGACGTTGGTAGCACAACACCTGTTGACCTTGAGCTAAAATGCACCTACAGCGACTACTGTGTTGATGGTAGGTGTACATATAGCATGTTCCAGGATAATTTCACAGAGCGTCAGCTTGATGCTATATATAGGGAGTATAAAGTTACATACACAGACGACAACGGCTGTGATAGTAGCGAGTATTTCTCTATGCTTCAAGACGTTTTCACAAGACCTGTTGATGACGTTAGCTCAGCCCACCCTAAGAGTATAGGTAAACTTGGTGGTAAGAAGAATAACTCATACTGGTGGGATACGGATAGTGCATTTGCAACGACACCTTCAGCATCGTGTGTAAGCATAACTTCTGGTTCTTGTTGTCAAGGTGTATGCAATGGATATGCCTTGAGTTGCTATACAGAGTTTTACGAAGCATACGCATATTCTGATGACCCTCGTGCTATCATACCAACTCTGACATTCACTCAAGTTCCTGCTAGGTCTGATTGGTGGTGTATACCCGTTGAGGTTAGCAATAACTCGGATACCTTCGGCGGTGGTGGATGGACTGCAAGAACTGATATATTCAGTGGTAGCAGCGCATCTAATCCAAGTGGTAGTAGCAGCAACTGTTATGGATTGAGGTACAATAGAGGAACTGAGGCAGAGCCTAAAGAACCGTTCTATTTGCCAGAAAGAAGAAGTAATGCGACCTACGCTACACAGCTAAACACAACGCATACTATTTCAAGTGGTGATGATGCTGGTGCATACAGTGACCCTAACGGACCACAGTACAGATATGGAAAGTTTAAGGTAGTTCTGTCAAATACGGTTGACTCGTATATGTCAGTTTTCAATGCACTGAACAAGTTGGTAAACGACCAGGGTATATCAATATCATACGATGAACTCTGTAAGTGTGCTTGTCTGTATTACATTAGTTCTTACACTGACGAAACGTTCACTGCAACCATGTCTACTGACCGTCCAAGAGGTTTTGACCCAAGTAACTGGTTTCCATCCACAATAAGTGGTAAGACGGTTCACTTCATGTCACCTGTGGAAACGTTCATATATCAAAAGAACATTTCATATGCTGGACCTACGACATTTACATATACAGTTTCATCAAACATCGTTGGTGCTACTGTTGAATGGACTGGTGCTACGCCTGTTATAGATACGAGGGCAGCTGGAAATTCCAATAAGATTAATTCTCTTGGATACGCAAAGGCTACTAATACTACTGGCGGTAATGTAAGCATACGTATTTCAATGGATGGATACCAGTTTGACTATGGTGGCGTTTATACGTTGACTGAAACCCTAGATGCAGTGACAATCAATGGTAGTTCACAGCCAACTCCAGCAAGTGGATGTGATTATCTCGTCATCAAGACACCTGGAGGAAACGACTACACATATACCGTTAGGTCAAACATTAACGGTGCAACTGTTAATTTCGTGGATTCATCTACTGGAGACGGAATAATAAAGCAGATAAGCAACGGAAGCTGTTCGTTTACGACTGCTGCTACTGTGGTGAACGTGTCAATCGCATCTTATGACCAATCATGTGTATTCAGTCCAAACTCAGCAACCATGAGAAGTGGTGGTACTGTTACTTTGGATGGTACTTGTGGAGGCGGTTCTACACAGTGTACTAACGGTTCAACAGCTGGTCTTGGAAGCGGCGGTGCTGTTGACGCAGTATCAAGTGCTACAGCAGTATGGGTCGGTAACTGGACTAAATCACCAGATGGTTGTGATGAGTCATGGTCATATGACAGCTCAAGGTCAATCAGTGGTGCTTCGTTCATTAACACATCAACCCTTAACTTCAAGAGCGACGGTACAATCTTTGCTGTTGTTAACAAGACAAACACCAATACTTCACAGAGGTATACTCAGATTCCAACTAAGCTTGGTTCAGTGAAGACAGACTACTTCACTATCTACCAGAAGGCAGCAGAGCCGCCTACACCTACGAACTATACATACACGGTGTCTTCAAACACAGTAGGAGCAATGGTGTCGTTGTGGAATAATGGAACACAGGTTGGTGACGCTGGAACAATCGGCAGCAACTACAAGTATACATTGACAACCACTGTAAATGCGACACTTAGTATCGTGATATGGAAGACTGGATGCACATTCCCATCTAACAAGACAGTATCACCAAACGGAACTACTAGTGTGAGTGGCAGCTGTAACACATGCGACACTTGCGCACAAGTTAACATTGGTAACATAAGTGGAATGACGTTTAATTCATCAGCTAAACTTGGAGCTATGTTTGGTTCGTTTACAGCAAGTTGTAATCCATCGTTCAGCGTCAACTATATTACTGGTTCTCAGTTTATCTCAAGTATCAGTGTAGCTAGTGTTGGTGATAACAAGTACGTGGCACTTGGTAACATTGCTGAAAACACAAGCTCGTCAAGCAGACAAGAGCAGGTTGGTGTTGGCTTTACCGACAGTACTGGTACTTACATAGGATGTACTAGGTTCACAGTATGGCAGAGTGGTGCTACCGTAGACCCATGTGTGAGCGAGTCATTGCCTATTTCATCACCAACTAGCGTAGGTAACTATATTGGAGTGGTTAGGAATTATCCAATTGTCTTCAACTCTAACTGTTGGGATGTTGTCAGCGCATACACTAGCGACGCATCTCTCGTAGCGGCAAGAGTCGATAGTAGTCACAAGGTTGTATACGCAGACTGTAAGGCTGGTTATGTCGGTGCTAGTGCAAGAATTACAGTTAATTTGAAGAGAGCAGCTGATGGTGCTACTGGTAGCAGAACTATACCTATTACATGGAGGTGTACGGGTGTAACACCAAGCCCAACAGCAATCACTCACTCATACAATTCTGTCAGTGATGAGATAGTGACTATCAACAATGACTGCTGGACTGTCTACAATGTGTCAGTTGACCAGAACCCACCTGGATACAGCTTCGTCAGTGCAAGGTACACACACAGTACCGACTACGATGTAGTTATAATAAGCTGCCAGCGTGGTCAGAAGGGATATAACGCAACAGTAACTATTTATCTCCAGAGCTTAGATGGCTCAGAAAGAATGGAGACTACTGTAAAGGTTACTTGGAACTAATAATAGAAAAACCTCATAGGAATCTACCTATGGGGTTTTTTATTTTATATTAATTTTTTTATTAATTTATTTGTTTTTTTAAAATATTTTATATATCTTTGCAAAAAATTGTTAATAGGATGAAAAAGATAGTGGTTGAAGGAGAGCCAAAGGAGGTAACAGATATACGCAATAGGATACTCAAGGAGTTTAAAGACCTAACATTCATAGAGGAAGGGCATAAGTATTTCCTAAACGGACAGCAGCTGCCATCAGTGTCAGAGGTGACACATAAGTTCTGTCAGTATCCGTTCAATGAGAAGGAGCAGGCAGAGAGGTATGCTGAGAAGCATGGTGAGACGCCACAGTACTGGCTCGACCAGTGGAAATTTACCAACCTCAAGGCAACTACGAGTGGAACACTGACGCATGAGTTCGGAGAGTCCCTTGGATGGCTTAGGAACGGACACCCAGAGTTTATCACAGAGTCCTGCAAGACAAAGTATATCAAGGACAAGGGGTGGTTGATACCCACGAGGAAGAAGGAGGAATCGGTGTTGAAGTTCTACGATGAACTACACCCTAGCCTTCACTTTGTGCTGGCAGAGACAAAGGTCTACACTGGAAAGAATAAGGAACTGACAAACTTGCACCAGGACTACTGCGGTACATTTGATATTCTGTTCTACTACAAAGACCCAGATGATGATTCCAAGAGTGGATTGTGTATATTCGACTTCAAGACAAACAGAGAGTTAAAGAAGGATTTCAGTAGGGAGAATGGAAAGATGTTACTACCACCTTTCTCAGATTACTACGAAGAGCCTCTGTCATACTACACAGCACAACTTTCATGTTACCAGATTCCATTGGAGGACATCGGTTTGAAGGTAATCGCCAGGAGGATTGTATGGTTGAAGGATGATGGAACATATGAATTAATTAGTTTAAATAACGTAACAGACAGATTGAGGAACGTTTTATGAAGACAAGGAGTAAGGTTTTGATTGGTGGTGCAATAGGTATGGCACTTATGAGCTTCATATCTTCCACCTATTTCTACAACGTGGTTAGAAAAATGGTAAAAGGACTGAGAGAGAGTTTAAAGGATTATAACTATTAAGGTATGACTGAGTATGTGAACAAGAGGTGGGATTTACCCACGATGGAGAAGAAGCTGGAACTGCTAAAGAAGGTTATACCAGCAGAGATTGTTAATTTAAGGATTGACTCATATCTTTGTTATGCAGATGACAGGCTTGATGCCTTATATTTGGCGTATTATTCACTCAAGGATGAGTACTGCAAGATAAAACGTAGAACCTTCGGAGAACCAAAGAAAGTGGAGTATAAGCCGAAGACTATAAAATGGAATTGTGACTATGGTAGCAATGCGTGGACTACAAGTAACTACACATGGACTATAACTACTTCTTCGTATAGCACCACTACCTCTTCATCATATTATTGGACTGATAACGGTTGGCGTTAACATGGAAGTAATAGTATTGTCTCACTACCTCTTCGATAGGAAGATGAGTGAATTGGGTTTGAATGATGATAATGTTGAGAGCTGCAATAACGCTTTCATATCAATCATTGGCACGCCAGAGTGTCTTGAGTACTACCTTGATGAAGGTAATACGAAACACTATTTTGGTGACCATCCTAATGTGCTTAACCTTGATTTCGACGACATCGAGGACGATGTGTTGTACAATGGTCACCATTTCAAGGTTATGAGGATGTGGCAGGCAGAGGAAGCGGTAGACTTCATCGAGGAGCAGATTAGAAAAAATGTCGATACGATATTTATACACTGTAGGGCTGGTTTCAGCAGAAGCCGTGCCTTCGGTGAGTTCATATACAGATACTGCAAAGAACATAACATTGAGTTTGAATACAGTGACAGGGACGATTATACAACCATGTTGAACTCTGGTGTTCTTAGGAGATTGAATCATGCATATCTGAAAAAGCATGGGCTTGAGGAAAATTACCCAGACGAGCTTGTGAATATACCTGTGAGGACAATTAACAGGGAGAGAAACAGGGAAGCCTGGAGACTAAACAAGAGAGTGCAAGATGAGAAATTATCCGACGATTGATAAGATATATTTTCCAGACACTGGAATGAGAATAACCGACCCAAGTAGTGAAACTTTAATGATGGAAGAGACAAAATCGTTTTTTGATTTGGCAGAGAAGGTAGAGCCGTTTGAGCCAGATTATACGGAGGAATTCGTGGAGTATATGAAAGAATCTGTGAGGGAATCTAGAAAAATGGCAGCAGAAGCTCTTGAATCTTCGAGGCATATTTTTATATTTTAATATGAGATACGACGGAGTTATACGTGAAATTCTCTACTACGGGGAAAAAAGTGAAGACGGTAGGTGGATTATACCAATAGGTGTTGACTGGGACTTTACAATCACCAAGTGTTCATCATGGCTTGAGAACACTATGGAGGTGAACATGGAAGCCCTGGAGGTCATGAAGAGGTGGAAGAAGGACTACAACGTAGGATGGATTCTCGACACCATGAGGCATGACGCTATACTGGAAGAGCCATTGCAGATACTGAAAGATAATGATGTAGAGCTGTATGGCTTGAGGAAGAACCCACAACAGGACAAGGACGGAAACAGCGTACCTAAGTGTTGGTGTGTGTTCCACATAGATGACCGTAATGTAGGTACACCAGTCATGATGGCTGACGAATGTGACAGACCATGTGTTGACTGGAAAAAGGTTGATGAAATAATGTCTCCGATATTGAAGGGGATAAGCGATAAATTAAATGAATCATGAATGAGAAATATGTATTGGTTAAGCCATACGAATGTAGTTATGGCACACTGCCACAGGGAAGTGATATTATATTCTTCAGAGGGCAGTTCTATTTGAACGGAGGACCTATCCCATCGGTATGGAACTCTCTGTTTAAGAAAATAATTGCCGACGATGAATACGTAAGGAAGGTAAAGATACAGAAGAATGAATTCTAAAAGGTTTTTGAAGGATAGTGACAACACTGGAAGGTTCATTGTCAAGTCCAAGGTAACAGGTAAGAGATACTTCGTAGAGGTAGTTGGAAACACCCATGCTGCTGACTGGGGAGACCTAGACCCAGCAACCAAGAAGATGACAGGCTCATACGGAGAGAGATACGAGGGCTGCATACCAGAGAAGGATTCCCTAATCACCGAGGAGAACGGTTTTGAGAAGATTACCACACTACCACCTGGTGTTTCACCATTTGACGAGATTGAGAAGAGGGATAAGGAGTACGAGAGGAAGATGAATGAACTCACTGCCCTTGAGGAAGAGTTTAACGAAAAATAATTTATTAAAAACTATATAGTTATGAGCAGAATTAAGTATTTCCATCTGTACGGTAACGCTACCGCAGAGGATGGTAAGAACCACATCGTTACGATTGTTGGTAAATTGGTTCAGTCAAAGAAGATGACTGAGTTCGCAGAGACAGTTCCAGTGGAGTTCAGACCTGGAGCATTTCTCGACGGAGAGCTGAAGTTCAAGAGGAACATCTTCAACAGGAAACTGACACTTGGTATGTCAATTTGTCACCCACTTGACACATTTGACATAGAGAAGGGTGTTGAAGTTGCTAAGGCACGTATTGAGAAAGGTGAGTCTCTTGGCTCACTTGAGACCTCTAGTGTTACGATGCTTACAGACGACGCTGTAATGGCTGAGTTGCTTGTAAAACTTAACTACGTAACCGAGCACATCGATGATTATTTACCAGAAGAGTAAAATAATCGTTAAAAAAAACTAAAAAAGAGTGAGATTACTTGTTAGTCTCACTTTTTTTTTGTATCTTTGCACAAAATTTCGAGTATGAATAATTTTATTAAGGTATTGGCGGGGGTAATGGCGTTCGCTGCACTCATGGAGGCAGTGTCACAGTACAGAATACGCAAGTTTATCTCCAGGGATTAACAGTTTGGCATAGTTTTTGCAGATGAGTAAATCGGTAAAGGAACTATATGAGTGTGATGGCATCAGCCAGGGTACTAAGTATGTGCTTGTCATATACGATGACCTGTCAGTGAAGCTCACGCTGTATAATGGAACAGTAAAGTTTGAAGAGCCTGCCGTGAAGATAACACCAGTCGGATTGAATGGTGGAAGGGCTATCGAATATGGTACAACGCATTCGATGACATCGATTCCGTTCAGAAAGTATATCGACGGCTCTCTTGACGAGAGGTGGACTCAGATTAAATAACATAGCATAAAAATAGTAAGTGATATGAGTAAAATTATTGGAATTGACCTTGGTACTTCAACCTCGTGCGTATCTGTATTCGAGGGAGGTCAGCCTACGGTTATTGTGAATGGTGAGGGTAATCGTACAACCCCATCAGTTGTTGGTTTTGCTAACGGAGAGCGTAAGGTAGGTGATGCAGCCCGCAGACAGGCTATCACCAACCCTAAGAACACTGTGTATGCCATCAAGCGTTTCATGGGTATGACATACGATAAGGCGCAGAAGGAGGCAGAGCGTGTTACCTATGATGTTGTCAACGATGGTGGATTCCCACGTGTGAACATCGATGGTCGCAAGTATTC
>ODAJ014744759.1_pt1 | contig 37971 bp, 43 predicted proteins | sample 1539241 | NCBI WGS metagenome assembly ODAJ01 (sample SAMN02144231, study PRJEB22623) | gut metagenome | biome: sheep rumen | host: Ovis aries | place: New Zealand
AGAATCTTACCCTGCTCGTTGAGGAACTTCTTCAGGAACTCGGGATCCTTGTAGTCGATGTACTTGATACCGCTCTTCTTGAAACGGCAATACTTCTTACGCTTCGTGTCAATAGCAGGAGCGTTGAGATAACGGATTTCGCTTGCTTGCTGTGCCATGGTTATGCCTCCTCCTTATTAGCTTTCTTGTTACGACGTTTTTCAGCATACTCGATGGCATACTTCTCTAACTTCACGGTCTGGAAACGGATGACCTTCTCGTCGCGACGGAAGTTGGTCTCCAGCTTCTTGATGAGTGTGGGCTCGGCCTTGAACTCAAACAATACATAGAATCCCGTAGACTTCTTCTGGATGGGATAAGCCAACTTCTTCAGTCCCCAGAGCTCTTCATTGACGAATTCTGCACCGTTGTCGGTGAGCAGGCTCTTGAACTTGTTGACCGTTTCCTTCATCTGATCATCAGACAAAACGGGAGTCAAAATGAAAACGGTTTCGTACTGGTTCATAATACGTTTTTAATTGATTAATAATGATATTTTTGCATAAAGCGGTGCAAAGGTACGACTTTTTCGCGAGACAGCCAAATTTTGGAGCGTCAAATCACGTGGCGGACTTGCATAATCCGCGATTATTTCATATCTTTGACCTGCGGTCTTAGGTACTCACGCTCGGTAATCGGCTTGCCGCTTGCGTAGCCTGCGGAGCAAGAAAACCGCAAATAAATTTGCGTTTTCGCTCGCTTAATCGTATCTTTGACCTGCGGTCTTAGGTACTCACGCTCGGAAAACCGCAAATAAATTTGCGTTTTCGCTCGCTTAATCGTACCTTTGCAGCACTTTTATACTATAACTATTTATGTCAGACCCAAGAACAATACAAATCAAGGACTATAACTACCCGCTGCCGGAGGAACGCATCGCCAAGTTCCCCCTGGCGGAGCGCGACCACAGCAAACTGCTCATCTACGACCAGGGCGAGGTGAGGGAGCAGCACTTCTACGACCTGCCCGGCCTGTTGCCCAAGGGGGCGCTGATGGTGATGAACAATACGCGCGTCATACAGGCGCGCCTGTTCTTCTATAAGGAAACGGGCGCGCGCGTGGAGATTCTGGTGCTGGAACCGGCATGGCCGGCGGAGTACCAGGAGAACTTTGCCCAAAAGGGAAGTACCAGCTGGTACTGCATGGTGGGCGGACTGAAGAAGTGGAAACAGGGCCAACTGAGGGCCCAAGTAGAAATCGAAGGAGAACGGATAGAAGTAGCGGCCTCCAAGCAACCGCCCGTAACCACTCCCCTCCCTACAAGGGAGGGGCCGGGGGAGGGTCTTCTTGTTCACTTCACATGGCCCGACCGCTACACCTGGTCGGAAATACTGGAGGCCATGGGCGAACTGCCCATCCCACCCTACCTGAACCGCCGGACGGAGGAGAGCGACAAACGGACATACCAGACGGTGTACTCGAAGATTGAGGGCAGCGTGGCCGCACCCACTGCGGGCCTGCACTTCACACAACGCGTGCTGGACGAACTGGACCAGCGGGGCATAGAGCGCGAAGAGGTGACCCTGCACGTGGGGGCCGGAACGTTCCGCCCCGTGAAGTCGGAGGACATAGGCGGACACGACATGCACACAGAACACATTGCCGTGCACCGGCGCACGATAGAGAAACTCATCGAGCACGGGGGGCGCGCCATTGCGGTGGGCACGACGAGCGTCAGGACACTGGAGAGCCTGTACTGGATGGGTAGGAAGAAGACCCTCCCCGACCCTCCCGTAGAGGGAGGGGACAAGACCCTCCCCCAGCCCCTCCCTTGTAGGGAGGGGAGTGGTCACGAAAAGGAGGGGGAAGAAAGGATGCATGTCAGCCAGTGGGAACCTTATGACTATGAGGATGAACGGTGTGGTTTGCTCCCGAAGGGGGAGGTGTCGGCGGTGGAGGCACTCAAGGCACTGCTGGCCTACATGGACCGCCACGAACTGGACGTGCTGCATGCCTCCACGCAGATCATCATTGCTCCGGGCTACAGGTACCGCATCGTGGACAGGATGATAACCAACTTCCACCAACCGCAGTCGACACTGCTGCTGCTGGTGTCGGCCTTCATCGGCGACGACTGGCACCGGGTCTACGACTACGCCCTGGCGCACGACTTCCGATTCCTGAGCTACGGCGACTCGTCGATACTGATACCCAAGCGGGACCAAACCTCTTAATTAACCCGATATGAAAAAACTACTGACCATGATGCTCGCCCTCGCACTGCTGAGTCCGACGGTAAGCGCAAAGGAGAAAAAGGACTCGGACAAACAGAAGGCCGAGCAAGTGAAGAAACCCAAGAAGGAGAAAGACCTAAACGGACTGAGCAGCAAGAAACTGTACACGCTGACGTGTAAGCGCGGCGCCATCGTGCTGAACGACAAGGGGACGGCCGTCACCTCAGAGAAGCGACGCGCCAAGGCGCCCAAGGAGGACCGCAACCTGGCCATCGTCACCTTCCAGGGCAAGCAGTACATCTGCAACCCCAAGAGCAACAGCTTCCTGCAGGCCGACGGCAGCTTTGCCGACTATCTGGGCCTGCCCGTCACCTTCAGCAAGAAGCAGGCCGACGGCAAGTACAAGTACATGATTTCGGCAAAGGCTGCCAACGGAGGCACCGTCTTCCTGAACATGGACGACCAGGGCGCCATCGTCATCAACGCATGGAACACACCGGACAACGGCAACCGATGGGAGATTAAACCTGCAGGAAAGTTCAACCCGCAGGAAGTGCTGAAGAAGGCACAGAGTCCCTCGGCAAAGGCCCCCGCCAAAGCCAGCGTGGAGCGCAAGGGCATGTTCCGCGTGTCGAAGGTGGAGAAGGACTGGTTCTTCGAGATTCCCGACTCGCTGCTGGGCCGCGACTTCCTCACGACCACCCGCTACACCTCGACACCCTCGGGCAGTGGAAAGTTCGGCGGCGAGATGGTGAACCAGCAGACGGTGTACTTCGAACGCGGCGTGGACAAGCAGTTGCTGATGCGCGCAAGGCTCTTCGTGAACGTGAGCGACACGACGCAGATGATCAACAAGGCCATCACGGTGTCGAACGAGAACCCCATCATCGCATCGTTCAACATCGAGAGCGAAAAGGACAGCCTGCTGAAGATAAAGGTGACGGGATTCCTGATGGAGGACAATCCCACGACGGGCCTCAGCCAGTCGGCCAAGTCGAGCTTCTCGCTGGCCAACTACATGCCGGGCCTCTCGTACATCGAGGATGTGAAGACCTTCCCCCTAAACACCGAGGTGCGCATGGTGAAGACCTACAACTCGAACGGTTCGCTCGCCTCGGCACGCAGCACGGGCAAGGTGACCTTCGGCCTGAACCTGTCGCTGGTGCTGCTGCCCGCCAATCCGATGAAGCCTCGCTACTACGACCCGCGCGTCGGCTTCTTCACACACGGCTACAATACGTACAACGACACCCAGCAGCGCGTACGCTCGAAGCGATTCATCAGCCGATGGCGTCTGGAACCCCGGCCCGAGGACGTGGAGAAGATGCGCCGGGGCGAACTGGTGGAACCCGTGAAGCCCATCGTATACTACATCGACCCGGCCACGCCGAAACAGTGGCGCAAGTACCTCATCGCCGGCGTGAACGACTGGCAGAAGGCCTTCGAGAAGGCTGGCTTCAAGAATGCCATCTATGCACTGGAATGGCCGGAGGGCAAGGACAGCATCATGTCGATGGAGGATGCCCGATACTCCGTCATCCGCTATCTGGCCAGCCCCATCGCCAATGCCTACGGACCTCACGTGAGCGACCCGCGCACGGGCGAAATCCTGGAGAGCCACATCTGCTGGTACCACAATGTGATGTCGCTGGTTCATGACTGGTACATGGTGCAGGCCAGCACCATCGACGAGGCCGCACGCAAGATGCACTACGACGAGGAACTGATGGGACAACTCATACGCTTCGTCAGCAGTCACGAGGTGGGCCACACACTGGGCCTGCGCCACAACTTCGGTGCTTCGAGCTCGGTGCCCGTGGAGAAACTGAGGGACAAGGCCTGGGTGGCTGAGCACGGACACACGCCCAGCATCATGGACTATGCCCGATTCAACTACGTGGCTCAGCCCGAGGATGGCATGACGCAGAACGAAATCTTCCCCCGCATCAACGACTACGACTGCTGGGCCATAGAATGGGGATACACACCCATGCTGGACGCCAAGAACGAGGACGAGGACTACAAGCAGCTGCAGAGCCTCTTCGTGAAGGAAAACGTGAAGAACAACCCGCGCCTGTGGTGGGGCGACGGCGAGACCTACCAGGACGACCCGCGCCGACAGACCGAGGACCTGGGCGACAACGCCATGAAGGCCAGCGAATACGGCATCATGAACCTGAAGCGCGAACTGAAGGAACTGCCCCAGTGGACCTACGACGAAAGCGACATCTACAACGAGAACCTGGAAACGATGTATAGCCAGATTCGCAACCAGTTTATGCGCTACGTGGGACATGTCAGCAACAACATCGGCGGCCAGCTGGAGAACTTCCGCACCATCGACGAAGAGGGCGACGTCTATCGTCCGCAGCCTCGCGAGAAGCAGTTGGAGGCACTGAAGTTTATGGAACGCCACGTGCTGACGGAGCCCACATGGCTGCGCGACATGCCTTACGCAAAGCGACTGGCTGCCGACCCCGCCACGCTGACCAACGACGTGGCCCGCATTGGCGCTCTCTATCTGGTCGTGCGTTTGGCGGACCTGAACGACCTGTACAAGGCCGACGAGTACCTGCGCGACCTGAACCGCATGATCATGAAGGATGCTACAGCCAGCAACCTGTCGAAGTATCGCCAGACACTGCAATACGAATATGTCGACGGCCTCATCAGCCGCATCAACAACAACAAGATTCGCCCCTATGCCCTGCAGGCCCTGAAGCAACTGCAGCGCCAGCTGGCCGGTGCCACCACAGCGCATGCCCTGGCCCTGAAGGACACCATCGACCGGGCTTTGGTAATCAAGTAACCGCGCGAGCGCGTTCGAGTAAGAACAAAAAAAAACGCCGACGACCTCAAAGGTCGCCGGCGTTTTTTAGAATAGATATATACGAAGATGAATTACTTCTTGTTCTTCTTGTCCTTGTCCTCGTCATTGCCATAGCCATAACCGTAGCCATAGCCGTAACCGTAGCCGTAGCCGTAGCCGTAGCCGTAACCATAGCCATAACCCTTCTTCTCCATCTTCGTGTCGTTGAGCAGGATGGTCATGTGGTTGAACTTGTTTTCCTTGTGCAGACGCTCGAGGTCGGGCAGGAAACGACGGTCAATCTTGCGATCGCGAACGACGTATACCGTAAGGTCGGCAACACGGTTGACGATACCGGCATCGGCAACTACCTGGGCAGGCACGTTATCGATGATGATATAGTCGTACTGCTGACGCAGTTCGTCTATCAACTGGTCGAAGCGCTTGCTCATCAGCAACTCGGCGGGGTTGGGCGGACGAACACCTGCGGGCAGCACGTCTACACGATACTCGCCCTTGCCAGGGATAATCAGCTCCCGGACATCCGAGACACTCTCGTTCAGGTAAGAGGTCAGACCGTCTTCGTTGGTTGCATGGTAGAGGGCCGACTGGGTACGCTTGCGGATATCGGTGTCGAGCAGCACGACCTTGGAGCCTGCCACAGCAAGTGTCTGGGCGAAGTTGCGGCTGATGAAGGTCTTACCCTCACTGGGGATGGTACTGGTGAACATGATGACATGCGCATCCTTGGCCACGAAACTGAGGTTGAAGCGCAACAGACGGAAGGCTTCGCTCACGCTATCGTTGCTCTTCTCGCTGACCACTATCTTCGACTCCTCGAAGCCGTTGATGTGAGGTATCTCACCGATGATGGGGATGGTGGTGTACTGCTCAATGTCGCGACGGCCACGGACACCGACATCCAGTACGGACATGGCGTAGAAGATGCCGAAGGGCAACACGAAGCCAATGACCAGAGCGGCCAGCATGATGATGGCCGAACGCGGAGAGATGGGGACCTGACTGCCGAAGGGCTTCTCGACGATGCGGATGTTGGCCTCAGAGATGGCCAGCTGCAGGGCTGTCTCCTCACGCTTGTTCAGCAGATAGGTATAGAGGGTTTCCTTGATGGCCTGCTGACGAGAGATGTCGAGCACCTTTTTCTCCTTCTGGGGCACACCGGAAATCATGCCTTGCAACTCACGCTCTTCGCGCAGTGCCTGACGTGTCTGCAGTTCGACGGACTCGGCAAAGCCTTGCATAGAGGCCAGGATGGCCTGCTTCATCTGGCGCAGGTTGGTGTCCATTTCGCGGATGCTGGCGGCACTTTCACCGGCTGTCTGTGCCAGTTTGTTACGCTCGAGCATCAACTGGTTGTAGTTGGCAATCTGTGCCTGTATGCCGGGATCGGTCAGACCGCCCAGCGTGGGAATCAGGGCATTGCCGGCACTCTGATGGCGAATGTGGTCCTGCAGATACTTGATGGTGGACTGCTGGGCCTGCAACTGGACGGTGCGCTGGCGGGCCGTAGAACTCTGTGTCAGGAAGGCCTGGGCATTGGCCGAAATGTCAATCAGGTTGTTACGCTGCTTGAAGTTGGCCAGGTCGCCTTCCACCTCACTCAGTTCGCTACTGATGAGCTTGATACGGTCGTCGATGAAGTCGGCGGTGCTCTGTGCCAACTGGTTCTTGTCGTCGATGATGCTGCGCTTGTAGGCCTCGAGCAGTTCGCTCAGGATGTCTTCGGCACGCTTGATGTTGGTGTCGTTATAGACCAGCTGCACCAGGGTGCTCTGCTTGTCCATCTCGCCGGTCGAGAGGTTAGAGGCGATGATGTTGGCAGCGCGGTCGAGGTCGAGGTGGGTAACGATGATGTTCTCGTCAACGAAATCCTTCAGATAGTCGGGGGCGGGAATGATGGTGAAGGTGCCGGCAGGCGAGTTGACACTCTGGCCAAACTTCACGACCTTGTCGAAACTGGTCTTCTTCGCACCTTTCTTACCTTGAACGCGCATGTTATAGACACGTGCCTTCTCATTGTTCAGAACCGTGACATAGAAATCGGCCACCTTGACGCTATCTTCCTCCACAAACTGAATCTCGAAGGGCTTCGCGTCATAGAGCGACGTGTTGAGCAGGCTCTTCTCGTGTTCGTAGAGGACGTCCAGCTTCAGCTGCTTGGCAACCTCCATCAGCAACTGGTGGCTGCGCAGGATGTAGACCTCGTTCTTCACAGAAGTGCCGGTCATGATGCCGTTCAGGGCCATCAGGGCATTGGGGTCGATGCTTGCGTTGCGACTGCGACCGCTACCGTTGTCGTCCTTCACCAGCATCACAGCCTGGCGCTGATAGATGCGGGGCTGGGTGGCCAGATAGAGGCGCGATAGGGCCAGGCAGACAATGACAGAAAGCAGGAACCATTTCCAGTTGTAGACGAAGATGTCGAATATCTCGCGCAATGAGATGCCACCACCTTCTTCTTCTACCTCAAGCTGAGCGCCCATAGGGGCATTCTGTTGATTGATGTTTGTTGTTTCCATACTAAGAATATATTACCTTGTAATTGCAATGACGATAGAAGCTATAGACACCAACATGCTGACAATAGTGGCACCGATGGTGAGCAACGTATAGCCTGTGGAACCCTTCACGCGTACGCTCTTGTTGGGCTGTACGTAGACGATGTCGTTCTGCTGCATGTAGTAGGCAGGGCTGTTGAACACCGACTGCGGGTCGCGCAGGTCGATGTCGTAGGTCACACGCTCCTCGCCGATTTCGCGCACCACGAGCACATGGTCGCGATGGGCCGAAGCATTGAGGTCGCCGGCACGGCCGATGGCCTCGAGCAGTGTCAGGCGCTCGCCCTGGAAGTTCTGCGTACCGGGATTCTTCACGTCGCCCAGCACCGTAACCTTGAAGGACATCACCTTGACGTTCACAATGGCATCGCTGATGCGCTCGTCGGATACGCCGTTGCGGAACATGTCCTGAAGTTCGCTGGCCAGTTGCTTGCAGGTCTTGCCATGCGTGTTGATGACACCGAAAATGGGGAAATTGATGTTGCCCTTCTTATCGACCAGGAAGTAGGCCACGTGCGAAGTGGTGTTGGCCTGGCTTCCGTACGAACCATTCGTACCGGCACCGCCACCGATGAGCGTATTCGTATTGAAACGCTGAATCAGCTCGGGAGTTTTGCTGGACAAAGAGATGGCCAACTCGTCGTCGGGCTGAATCTCCAATTCAAAGGCCTCAGTGATGGCCTGGGGCACTGCATACAACGTATCTGCTCCCTGGAGATACACAATTTTCTTCTCACTCATGCACGATGTCGTCGACAGCATGGCCATCAACACTAGTGCAGAAAGTACATACTTAATCGTTCGTATCATAAATAAAAAATATAATCCGACTGCAAAGTTACAAAATATTTTCCATATAACTGCAATACTCTGGAGAGAAGTTTTCGATGTAAATATTTGTATTTTTGAAGAAAAAGCGTTTACTTTGCAACAAATTAAGCCATGAGAAGCAGTAAAATAGTGCTCTGGGGGGGCATACTCCTAATGATTCTGGGCATGGGCATTCAGCTACATGCCGAGAGAGGCGTAGCTTCTTTCTACCACGACAAGTTCCACGGACGGAGAATGGCCAACGGAGTGCCGTATCACCGCGATTCGTTCACATGTGCCCACAGGCGATACCCTCTGGGGACGTGGTTGCGCGTGGTGAATCCGAAGAACGGAAAGGCCGTGGTGGTGCAGGTGACCGACCGTGGCCCCTACTCGCACAACTTCACCATCGACCTGAGCAAGGCTGCTGCCCGGCATCTCGATATTATCAGACTGGGGCATGCTCCAGTGGAGATAACGAAGGTGGCATCGCGGCAAGGGGGCATCATTCCGTACCCACTGGAGGAGGAAGAGCCCGAGGTGGTGGACATCGAACTCGACTTCGTCCCGGCCTCGGAATATCCATTCCCCGACTGGCGGCCGGATAGCATAGAATAAAAAGGTTCCCGAACCTCAAGCCAGAGGTTCGGGAACTTATTTCAATAGGTTCGGGAACTTACGTCCAAAGGTTCAGGAACCAATGCCCAGAGGTTCGGGAATGAATCAGAACAGCGAACGCGAGATGGTGACGCCCACGACGGGATAGCACTTGAAGCGCTTCGCCACACGCACCATACTGCCTACTTTACCCTGTACGCCAGAAACATCGCGGGTGAGGTCGATGCGCTGGGGCTGCACCTTTACGAACTCTCTCGCATCGGTGTCGAAGCGCACCATATCGTACCCATTTTGCACATAATTGGTCTTGTAGACATTGTCGACATAGACATGCGGAGCGCCTCCCCACATCAGCACGCCGGCATCCACGGCCAGCTTCCACTTATTGTCCTTGGAGAACGAAGTGGTATATCCCAGTCCCAGGTAGGGACGGAACTTGTTCACCTTCATGGTGGCACGCGCCATGCTGTTTTCGTCGGGCACCATCATGGCGTGGTCGCCATCGGGGAACTTGCCCAAGGGCATACCTACCATGCCGGATTCGGCAAGGCGTTCGGCCAGTTCTCCAGCACCACCCAGGTCGAAGTAGTGCATGTTGCCATGCGAGTCTTCGTACTGGAAGAGGGGTTCTCCCATATAGGCCTTGGTGTACAGACTATTGAACAGCCCCACGGCCATCAGCGTAGGAGCGTCCTCGGTGACGTTGTAGGCCTTGCCTATCTGCGAAGGCCCGGCATAGAAACCGAGGGTAACGTTCCAATGCTTGTTGTTGGGGATGGGCATTACGTCCACCAAAAAGCGAAAGTTGCCCCACGTGGGCTGCATGGTCATGTCCACACGGTCGTCGATGCTGAAACCGGTGAGGTTGTACATCATATCGGTCACGCGGCGCATGCGCGTCTCGTTGACGTCCTGGTTGTTGAACTCGACGGGGAAACTGCTCTTGAGGTGAAACTTAGGCATGTAGGTGAAACCCGTGCGGACACGCACATAGTCGCCAACAGGCATGGACACGTCAAGGCCAATGCCGGTGGAGCTCACCGTAATGCCTAAATCCAAATGGTTGAAGTAGTTCGCCTTGTGCTGCTGAGCCATAAGCCCGGCGGCAAAGCCAATAGCCAGGAGTGTGCAGTATATCCGTTTCATGCCCATATACCTCATTTTATTTGATTACGACTTTCTTTCCATCAATAATGTAAATGCCCTTGCGAACGACATTCATCGGTACGCGTCGGCCCGAAAGGGTGTAGACGACATGAGAGCCGTCAACTGCGATGTCGCGGATGGCACTGATAGGAGTGAAGTGGCCCGTCACCACAACATCGTGGGCCGGCATCGTCGAGGGAATACCCTCCCACCCCGCAAACGTATATCCCTCGCGGGTGGGGTCTGGCAAGATGGTGGGCTGCTCGCCATAGGCGACTGTAAACGTCCCGTAGGTCTCGCCATCCAAAACGTAGGTGAGCATGTAGGTATTCACAGTGTATGAACCCGTTACGGTGACATCGTTGGCTGGCATTGTCGAAGGCAAACCTTCCCAGCCCGAGAACGTATATCCTTCTCGGTCGGGAACTGTTACAGCGGTGGGCTGCTCGCCATAGACGATGGTGAAGGTCTGATAGGTCTCGCCATCGAGCACGTAAGTGAGTATGTAGGAATTGACAGAGAACGAGCCCGTCACCACGACATCGTGATCGGGCATCTCTGTGGGCACACCGTCCCAACCGCTGAAGGTATATCCTTCTTTCTGGGGATTGGCCAAGGCAGAAACTTCTGCACCGGCCTTATACGACTGCGATTCATAGGCCACGCCATCTACCATGTAGGTGATGGTGTATTCCATGTTAGCCAAGGCCTCCTGATACTCAGCCTCAGTGACTAACTTCAGTTCTGACGGAGTACCTTCAGACACGGGCAGATAGGCCTGGTTGGCAGGCAGATAGGAGCCTTCCTTATTGGAGAAGGTCTTCAGATTTGTGCTCTGACTTACGAAGCCCAACTCGCCGCCGGCAGTCACGCCCAGGACACGCATCGTATTGGCATCGAAAGCCGTCAGGGCATCCTTCGACTTGGGACGTTTCTGATTACAGAAATATACGCCTTTCAGCTGATTCCCACTGAGGGCCGCACCTGACGAAGCCAACAAATCGAGGCGATTGTCTGTAGCCTGAGCAGAACTGCACTCAATGAGCACAGGCGTGGAGGCAGGCACGGCACCGGTCACTTCTGTCATCACCGCCATACCCATCTTGGCATCCACCTTTGTGACGATGTATGCCTTCATACCTGCGGAATGGAAATTGAAGGGGAAGGCGGCATAAAAGGGATAATAATGTTTGGTGCCAACCATTATGGTCGGTGTGATGCCGAAATAGTTATCTTCGTCCGTTGCCGATACTGGGAAAACGGCCCACTGCCGATACTGTCCCGTGCCATTCAGACTCATCACGCCATCGGGCACATTGGCCTGTTCGCCGTCGCTCAGATACTTCGTGGCTGTGACTCCACCGAACGAACCCGTGGCACTCACCTCGTAAAGTCCCAGGCTTTTGAATGCCGGACTGGAACTGGCCTTGACGTTGACGTACATGCCAAGCATGGCATACACACCCGTTCCCTGAGCACGCAGATCGTAATGGTCGGTGCCGTGCTGCTCGATGTAGATAATCGAAGCGGGATCGCTGATGGCACGATCCAGGTCCTTCCACAACTGTATGGCAGCCATATCAAAGGCATTGCGCGCTATGTCGGAGTTGTCGGTGTTGTCAGTGACATAGGTATAACGTTCCGTAGCATAGTTCTGCACACGATAGTAGCCGTCGGTGCTGTACACACTTACGGGTTGCGCGCCCATGGCCGACAGGGTAGCAAGCAGCAGGGCAAGACATGCAAACAATGTATTCTTCATCTTGTATTCTGAAAATAAGCCTTCTCCCTACTCTCCTTTTTGGGGGAAAAGCAAGAAGAAGGCTTTAAGTATTATAGAGCTAATGCTCTGTTAAAGATTACTCGGCAACGCAAATGCTTACGCGGTTCTTGTCGTTCTCAGCATAAGGCTGTTCGGTATCGCCCTTAGCCTCGGTGGTGATGCGGCTGGGAGCAACGCCCTTCTTCACGAGCATGTCGTGAGTGATCTTGGCGCGACGCTCAGAGTACATCTTGTTCAGCTTAGCGTTACCCGTACCCTTATCGGCATAAGCCGTAACGGTAACCTTTGCATCGGGATACTTCTGCATGTAAGCAACGATGTCGTCAATCTTCTTCATATCATCGTTAGAAATCTGAGAACCACGGATGGGGAAGAAGATCTCGCGACGAATCTTCTCACGAGCCTGAGCATTGGTCTGTTCGCGATCGCGGTAAACAATCTTCTCGACAATCTTCTCAACAGGCTTCTCGACGATCTTCTCGACGATGCGCTCGCTGCGGTTGGGGCTCAAACGCGTTGCGGTCTTCGTCAGCTTACCGAGGTTGACGCGCAGACCTGCCAGAGCATTCATGTACCAGTCCCAGTTGCCAGCCTTCTTAGAGTTGTAAGTATCGGGCAGAGTGTTGGCGGTAACTTCGATACCGAGGTCAACACGGGGGCAAACATGGAAATCGAGATAAGCACCGAAACGACCGGTGAAACGAGTCTTCGTACCATCCCACAACAGGCGCAGATAAGCAACATCAGCACCAGCGGGGAAACCATGAGCCACTTGAATCTGGCTGTGCACATCGTTTGCTTCATCGTTATTGAAACCGATGTTTGCACCCAGACCAGCCAACAGGCCGACGCTGCACAGACGCTTCTTGTAACCGCCAATCCAATTGGTCAGGTCACAGTTTACATCCAGCGTGGGAGAAACATAGTTCCACTTCCAGTAATACTTGCCAGTGCTGAGGTTAGAACCAGCCTTGCTCTGCCAACCATTGACGGCCAGGCGCAGGCCCCAAACAGGTGTGAACTGGTAACCGGCAGCAACCTGTACGTTAGGAGCCAGCAACTTGTTGAACTTCACTTCGCCCAGTGTATACTGGCCGCCACCCTGAGCCTGCAAGAACCAATGGTGGTTGAAGGTCTCATAGGTTTCTGTCTCCTGCGCGGATGCACTGAGGCATCCGGCAGCGAGCAGCATTGAAAATAATATCTTCTTGAAATTCATAGTCTATTACGTTTATCAGGTTTACTCTTTCCTTTACTTATATCTATTACTGAACGGTAATATAAGACTTCTTGGTGGCAATCTTGCCGTAGAAGTCGAGGGCAGAGTAGGCAATCTCGTAGGTATAACCAGACTTCAGGCCCGAGAGCTTGATTTCACGCTGGTTGCCATCGATAACCTCGTTCATCTGAGCCTGGGCGTTGGCAGCCTGCAGAGCGCTGAGCAGCTCACCGCCTTCAACCTGAGCAGAAGCATCGCCCTTGAAGACGTTGGTCACAGCTACATGCTTCTTGCACAGGGGAACCAACAGTTCCAGGTTCCAAGTGGTGGGCATGAGCGTTACGCTGGTGCCGTTAACCACCGTGGGAGCGTTCTTGGCAAGGCTCATGAACTGAGTAGCACCATTGATGTTCACAGCCATGATGGGCTGGAAGCGCAAGTTGATGTTGTTAACGTTCTTCACGATAACGTTATTGATGCGGTCAACTACGTTCTTGATGCGAGAAGCGAAGTTGTCGACACCGTCTACAACGTCGTTCTTCAGATTCAGGGCATCCTCGATGACAGTGTTCACATCAGCCAAGAAGTCGGTCAGCGTGAATACCATCTTATCCAGTTCCTTAATCTCAGTGTTAATGTTGCCCATGATAGAGCGATACATACCCTCCATATCATAGGTACGTGTGAGCAGGATGCGTACACTCTGGCCCTCAACCGTGATAGAAGGATTGCCCTCGAAGGTGATGTATTCGGTGTCACCAGTAACGGGGTTAACATAAGTCAGCTTGTTGTTCAGAGCCTCCTTGAGGTACAAGGTCTTGCCCTTAACATTGATGGTGGTATCAATCTTAACCTCAATCTGCAGGTCGAGAGTCTTGGCCAGTTCGTCAACGTTAATGATATCTACGTGGCGCAGCTCAATCTTGTTACCGCTTTCCTGCAGCTGAGCGATGCTCTTGAAGATCTTGTTGTCATTGATGCGACCCTGAACGTTACCGGCGATTCTGTCGATGAAGGCCATTACACGCTCGTAACCAGGAACAGTAACCTTATTCAGATCCTTATAAGACTCCAGAGAGAGGGGCTTAACAGCGGTAGCTGCAATAGAATAAGTTGAGTAAACTGCAGAGTCGCCACCAGCGTCGGTCTTGCGAGTAACCTTAACAGCGGTAGCATCCAGACTCATGTCAGTTACCAAGTTGTACATATCTTCAGCAATACCCTTGAAGTCAGCACCGGTGCGCTTCTTGAGGATTTCGTTAACGGCATTCTTTACAGCAGTTGCGTTGAAGTTAACCTTCTGAACGTTCTCGATGTCGTCAGCGTTTACATAAGCGGGAACTTCATAGAAGCCGTTGTTGGCAGCACGGGTGTAACCCATCTTCAGCACTTCGTCGCTCTTCTTCATGACGCCCAGCTTGATGTGAGACTCCTCGTCCTGACTATTTACCAAGCTCAGGTTCAGGCCCTGGAAGTCAACATTGGCGGGATTAACAGTCAGATACAGCTTACCGGCATTAGCACCTTCTTCACCAATCAGCGTTGTGCCAGCTGCGAACAGGACGTCGTCAGAAAGGCCCAGCACTTCCATATCCTTAGCGGTCAGAGCCTGCTCGGGACGTACGTAGTTACCAGTACGAGACGTGGGGAAGTAAACATCGTTCTTAGCATCACCATAGTATGCGACCAGCATGTGACTGTTAATGCCGAGAGGCAAACGCAGAGTACCGAAGGCAGGGTTAACAGAGCCCTGTACGATGACGCTGGTTACAAAATGACGCAGCAGATCCTCAATCTTGTTCAGTCGGGCATTAATGTCATTGAGAGCCTTCTCTACAGCACCCATGCGCTCGTCCAGATCGTCTATCTGAGCCTGCAGAGCACGGTCAACAGCCTTGAAGTTATTAATCAAGTCGTTGATTCTGGTATTAACATCATCAAAAGCTTCAGCCATTTCTTCACGAACCTTGTCGGCCTCCTGCTTTGCAAACTCCTTAGCCTCTGCCAAGTTGTCCATAGCCAACTGACGTACGTCAGCAATCTCCTGCTTCAGGTTCTGCAGCTCAGTGCGAGTCTCGGTCTCAAAGTCAGATACACGCTTCTCAAGTTCGTCGATGCGGATGCTGTCAGCATAAGAACGAGCAGCGGCAACAGCAGCACTATCATAAGCAATCTTTAAGGAGTCGCCCATGGTACCAAGACGCTTGTTAATATCAGTAATGGACTTATTGATATCCTTAATTGCGTTCTCATTGGTCTTTGCCAATGTGTCGGCAGCCTTAGCCAATGCATTTGCTGCATCAGCAGCAGTCTTAGCTTCGCCAGCCTTGTCGTCAGCAGCCTTGGCCTTATCTTCTGCAGCCTTGGCCTGGTCTTTAGCAGCCTTAGCCGCATCTTCAGCCCGCTTAGCAGCTTCGTTAGCAGCCTTAGCTAAAGCATTAGCGTCTTTAATAGCCTGCTCAGCAGCCGACAAACGACCGGGAATTGAAGGATCGCAAGTGCACTTCTGGATTGCATCAAGCTGATCCTGCAGATTCTTGATGGCCGTGTTGTACGTTTCCTGTGCCACGTATGTATTGGCGATGAACGTACGCAGGTTGTTAATCTCAGTTTTCAGGTTTTCAATCTCAGCCTTGTCAGCCTTATTGTTCAGATCTGCCTTGTCAGCCTTGGCAGCCAACTCAGTCTGCAGCTGAGTGAGACGAGCGTTGACAGCATCCATGTCGCATTCGCAGGAGTTGATTGCATCGACCTGAGCCTGCAGATTCTTCAGCAAAGTCTCCAGGGCTGCCACCTGGTCCTTCAAGCCTTGACCTGTGGTAGTGGTATCACCCCAGATTTCATTGGCCAGTTCATTGTACAAGTCCTCTGCCGTGTCCTTACAAGAGGTCACTGACAATCCCATGCCGATAGTCACTGCAAACAGCATGAGAAACTTTGAAATTTTACTTTCCATCTGTTTAAAATTTAATATTATTAAATAACGTTATAAAATTCTCTTTCTATTATTGGCGCTTTTACGCCTCTATATTCCGTTCCTTATTATACTATATACTATACACAAATTCGTGACAAAGTTACAAAAAATACTTTATACCAATACAATGCAAGGTATAAAAATTTATCAAGATATAATGTTTTAACATCTTTTAACAACAGCAAGACACAAACAGTCGGTTCTCCCCCACTCTACTTTAGGGCTATTATTAGGCCAAGAAGGGGAAAAAGAAAAAGCCCCATCCTCACGGACGGAGCTTTCCTCTCTATATTATTGCAATTAGATTTGCTTATTCAGCAGCGGTCTCAGCTGGTGCTTCAACAGCATCTTCTGCTACAGGAGCCTCTACGGCAGGTGCTTCAGCAGCGGTTTTCTTGCCAGAGCGGCGGGTGCGCTTGGCCTTCTTCTGGGTCTTGGCCATGTTCTCGTCGAAGTCAACGAGCTCGATGAAGCAAGTGGCTGCAGCATCTCCCTGGCGGAAGCCGGTCTTGATGATGCGCGTATAGCCACCGGGACGCTCAGCAACCTTCTCAGAGATTACCTGGAAGAGTTCGGTGACAGCATACTTGTTCTGCAGATGGCTGAAAACCAGACGGCGGTTGGCCGTGGTGTCCTGCTTCGAACGGTTAATCAGGGGCTCAACATACTTGCGCAGAGCCTTAGCCTTGGCAAGCGTGGTGTTGATTCTCTTATGCATGATAAGAGAGATGGCCATGTTGGCAAGCATGGCATCGCGGTGAGCTGCGGTGCGGCCAAGATGGTTGAATTTCTTATTGTGTCTCATTGTTTAATATTCTTTGTCAAGTTTATACTTAGAGATGTCGGTACCGAAAGAGAGATTCAGGCGCTCGAACATATCGTCAAGTTCCATCAAAGACTTCTTACCAAAGTTGCGGAACTTCAGCAGGTCGGTCTTGTTGAACTGTACCAGGTCGGCCAGTGTCTCGACATTGGCAGCCTTCAGACAGTTCAGTGCACGGACGCTGAGATCCATGTCAACCAACTTAGTCTTGAGCAACTGACGCATGTGCAGAACTTCTTCATCAAACTCTTCGTTACCCTCGCCGTCGGAGTTCTCCAGCGTTATCTTCTCGTCGGAGAACAACATGAAGTGATAGATGAGAATCTTGGCAGCCTCCTTCAGGGCATCCTTCGGGTGGATAGAACCATCCGTCGTAATCTCCAGAACGAGCTTCTCGTAGTCGGTCTTCTGCTCGACACGATAGTTCTCAACAGTGTACTTCACGTTGCGGATTGGAGTATAGATAGAATCTATAGGGATAACGTTAACATCAGTGCAGAACTCACGGTTCTCATCGGCAGGAACGTATCCACGTCCCTTGTTAATGGAAATCTCTATCTGCATTGATGCTTTGGGATCCAAATGGCAAATAACCAACTCCGGGTTTAACACTTCAAATCCAGTCAGGTACTTATTAAAGTCACCAGCCTTCAGTTCGGTCGTCTTTTCGACGGTGACGCTAATTTTCTCGTTCTCGAATTCGTCTACTATTTGCTTGAATCGAACTTGCTTCAGATTCAGAATAATGTTGGTGACATCTTCCTTTACACCAGGTACGGTTGCGAATTCGTGCTCGACACCGCTGATAGCAACAGTGTTGATTGCGAAACCGTCTAATGAGGAAAGAAGTATTCGGCGCAAAGCATTACCTACGGTAGTACCAAAGCCTCCTTCAAGGGGACGAAACTCAAACTTTCCGTAAGTCTCATCCGCGGCCAACATTATAACTTTTTCAGGTTTTTGAAATGCTAATATCGCCATTATAAATTCATTATTTAGAGTAAAACTCAACTATCAACTGCTCCTTAATGTTCTCAGGGATGTCAGCGCGCTCGGGCTTGTGAAGATACTTGCCTGACTTGCTGTTCTCATCCCATTCCAACCAAGGATACTTGCTGTGGTTGAAACCTGCCAGGGCAGCAGCGATAACTTCAAAGGACTTGCTGCGCTCACGCACACCTACGATCTGTCCCGGAGTCACACTGTAAGAGGGAATGCCAACGACCTTACCATCTACAGTGATGTGGCGGTGATTAACCAACTGACGGGCTGCTGCACGTGTAGGAGCAATACCAAGACGATATACGATATTATCGAGACGGCTCTCAAGATTCTGAAGCAGGATCTCACCGGTAATACCACTGGTGCGGGCTGCCTTTTCGAACATCAAACGGAACTGCTTCTCCAAAATACCATACGTATAACGAGCCTTCTGCTTCTCAGCCAGCATGATGCCATACTCAGAAGTCTTTCTGCGGCGGTTATTACCGTGCTGACCTGGGGGGTAGTTTCTCTTAGCGAGTACCTTGTCAGCACCAAAGATGGGCTCGCCGAAACGGCGGGAAATTCTTGTTTTTGGTCCAGTATATCTAGCCATAATTATTGATTTTTTTCAGCATCCAACCAGGGTAGCAGCCGCGGCCACAGAAAGGAAATGTAAGCCAAAAGACCTGATTGTTGCTGGGTTCTCTTCTATTGTGTCTGTTAATGATTAAACTCTTCTTCTCTTGGGGGGACGGCAGCCGTTGTGAGGCAGCGGGGTAACGTCTACGATCTCGACTACCTCGATACCTGCACCATGCACGGTACGGATGGCGGACTCACGACCATTACCAGGACCCTTTACATAGGCTTTCACCTTTCTCAAACCCAGGTCAAATGCAACCTTTGCACAATCCTGAGCGGCCATCTGGGCTGCGTAGGGAGTGTTCTTCTTAGAACCGCGGAAACCCATCTTACCAGCAGAAGACCAGGAAATAACCTGTCCTTCGCTATTGGCCAAAGACACAATAATGTTGTTGAAAGAGCTATGTACGTGAAGCTGACCCATAGCGTCAACCTTCACGACTCTTTTCTTAGCTGCGACTGTTTTCTTTGCCATATTAACTTCTCAATTATCTATTGTCAAATTTCAATTACTTCGTGGCCTTCTTCTTGTTTGCAACGGTCTTCTTCTTACCCTTACGTGTACGAGCATTGTTCTTCGTGCTCTGACCACGGACAGGAAGACCATTACGGTGACGTACACCACGATAGCAACCAATGTCCATCAGGCGTTTGATGTTCATGGCAATCTCACTACGGAGATCACCTTCCACCTTGTACTCAGCACCAATAATCTCACGAATCTTAGCTGCTTCATCATCGGTCCAATCAACGACCTTCTTGTCACGATTCACACCGGCCTTGTCCAAAATCTTGGCCGAGCTACTACGACCTATACCATATACATAGGTCAAAGCGATTTCACCTCTCTTATTCTGAGGCAAATCAACACCAACAATTCTAATTGCCATATATTACTTAATTACTTGCAATAATATTAACCCTGACGCATCTTGTACTTAGGGTTCTTCTTGTTAATTACATACAAACGTCCCTTACGACGGACAATCTTACACTCCGGCGTACGTTTCTTGATAGATGCTCTTGTTTTCATATTGTTGTTTTTTATTTATATCTGAATACTATTCTGCCCTTTGACAAATCATACGGGCTCATTTCGACTTTCACCTTATCGCCTGGAAGAATCTTGATGTAGTGCATTCTCATCTTACCTGAGATATGAGCAGTAATCTCATGGCCGTTTTCCAACTCAACATGGAACATTGCATTGGAAAGAGCCTCTACGATAACTCCATCTTGTTCTATTGCCGACTGTTTTGCCATTTTATTTATTTTTAGTTTCTATTAATTCTATTTCCTCGAAAGATGAGAGAATGTCTATTTTACCTTGATGTATGGCTATGGTGTGCTCAAAATGTGCAGCTGGTTTCCTATCACGCGTCTTGACCGTCCATCTGTCCTCCGTCAAGTAGATTTTCGGACTGCCCATTGTTATCATGGGCTCGATGGCTATGCACAAGCCGTTCTTAATCTGAGGTCCGTTACCACGTCGCCCATAGTTGGGAACTGGTGGGTCCTCATGCATCTTCTGCCCGATACCGTGGCCGACGAATTCCCGAACCACACCATATCCTTGGGCTTCACAATGCGACTGCACCGCAGCACCGATGTCTCCTATCCGTCGCCCGGGCAAGGCCGTCTCTATACCGAGGTAAAGAGCCTCCTTGGTTGTCCTGAGTAACTGTTCCTCCTCCGCTGAGGGGTTGCCCACACAAAACGTGTAGCAGGAGTCACCATTGTAACCATTCAGTAGTACTCCACAATCGACCGAAACGATATCCCCTTCCTGAAGAGGACGGTCATTAGGCAGACCATGCACTACATCATCATTGACTGAAGTACAAATCGACGCAGGAAACGCTTCACCACCGCATGGATTCGGAAATCCCTTGAAGGTGGGAACCGCTCCATTGTCTCTTATGTACTCTTCGGCAATCTTGTCAAGTTGTGACGTTGTCACTCCCGGCTCAACTGCCTTTGCTATCTCAGCGAGCGTGGCTGCAACCATAAGGTTCGCCGCTCTCATCAATTCAATCTCTTCTTCTGTCTTCAGAAATATCTTCATAGATACTTAGTAGGCAGTAACTCCGCTACGGCCGTGAATGCGGCCAGAACTCAGCAAACCATCGTAATGCCTCATCAACAGATGACTTTCAATCTGCTGCAGAGTGTCGAGCACGACACCCACAAGAATCAGCAACGATGTGCCTCCGAAGAAATGTGCAAACTCGGGCTTAACATCGAGCAGGCCGGCAAAAGCAGGCATACATGCGATGAAGGCCAAGAACACCGAACCAGGGAGGGTGATATGAGTCATAATATCATCCAGATAATCAGCCGTGGCCTTTCCAGGACGCACGCCAGGAATAAATCCATTGTTACGCTTGATATCCTCTGCCATCTGTACAGGATTCATCGTGATAGCAGTGTACAGGAAAGTAAATGCAATAATCAATGCTGCAAATACTACATTGTACTGCCAGCTGGTGTAATCCGACATCACCATTGCTATGCGCTGCCAAACACCACTACCCTCAGCGATGAAGCTAATCAAGGTAGAAGGAATGAACATGATGGCCTGAGCAAAGATGATAGGCATCACGTTTGCGGCAAACAGCTTCAAGGGGATGTACTGACGAGCACCACCTACCTGCTGACCACGTACCATACGCTGTGCATACTGTACGGGCACCTTGCGAGTACCCTGCACCAGCAGGATGGCAGCCAGAATTGCGGCAAAAAGGATAACCAATTCAACGAGGAACATAATCAGACCACCTGCAGCCACCGAAGTGAAGCGGGAAACCAGTTCCTGGCTGAAAGCCTGAGGAAGACGGGCAATGATACCCAACATAATAATGATGGATACACCATTACCGATACCCTTGTCCGTAATACGCTCACCGAGCCAGAGGATGAACATACTACCAGCTGCCAGAATGATGGTAGAGGTAATCATGAAAACAGTCCAGCTGACATTGGGATTCAATGCACCTGCAGCCTGATGCTGAAGGTTCATCAGATAGAACGGACCTTGGAAAAGGAGAATGATGATGGTCAGATAACGCGTATACTGGTTAATCTTACGGCGACCACTCTCTCCCTCACGTTGCATTTTCTGGAAATAGGGAAGCACTACGGCTAACAACTGAATAACGATAGAAGCTGAAATGTAGGGCATGATTCCCAACGCAAACATAGAAGCATTGGAGAAAGCACCGCCAGAGAACATATTCAACAAAGACATCAAGCCTTCGTTGGTCTGCTCACGCAACGCGGTCAGGTGCTCCGGATTGATACCGGGAAGCACAACGAACGAGCCGAAACGATAAATCGCGGCAAAACCAAGGGTTACGAGGAGTTTGGAACGCAAATCCTCGATAGCCCATATGTTCTTTATAGTCTTTACAAACTTCATAGCTAGTAGAGTTATTACAATTTAGTTACCGTACCACCAACATTCTGAATAGCAGCTTCTGCAGCGGCAGAGAAAGCATGTGCTGTAACATCAACCTTAGCGGTCAGAGTGCCGTTGCCCAGGATCTTCACCAGGACATCGCCCTTGATGACGCGATTAGCCTTCAGTTCAGCCACACCGATTGTGGTCACACCCTTATCGGCCAGAGCCTGGAGAGTGGACAGATTGACGGGCTGATATTCTACACGATTGATGTTCTTGAAGCCAAACTTCGGCAAACGACGCTGCAGAGGCATCTGTCCACCTTCGAAACCAATCTTTCTCTTGTAGCCAGAACGTGCCTTGGCTCCCTTGTGACCGCGAGTAGACGTACCACCCAGACCCGAGCCTGGTCCACGACCAATGCGACGACGAGAATGAGTTGAGCCTGCTGCAGGTTTCAAATTATTTAATTTCATAATCTAATCGAATTAACTTGTTGTTATAATTAGTCTACCACTTTCACCAAGTGATGAACCGTCTGAATCAGACCACGGTTGGAGGCATTGTCCTCAATCTCTACTACGTGATTCAACTTACGCAGACCCAGAGTGTCGAGAGTGGCCTTCTGGTAGCGAGGAGCGTGAATACGACTTCTTACTTGCTTAACTTTGATAGTTGCCATAGTTATTACCTCCTTTATCCTCTAAATACTTTTTCAACACTAATGCCACGCTGTTCGGCGATGGTCTTAGCATCACGCATCTCAGACAGGGCTGCGATAGTAGCTTTCACCAGATTGTGAGGGTTGGAAGAGCCCTTCGACTTGGCGAGCACATCCTTGATGCCAACGCTGTCCAGAACGGCACGCATGGCACCACCGGCTACGACACCCGTACCAGCAGAAGCAGGCATAATCAGCACCTCAGCACCGCCGAAGTGGGCAGAAGCCTCATGGGGGACAGTGCCCTTCACGACAGGTACACGCACCAGGTTCTTCTTAGCAGCCTCTACGCCCTTGGCAATGGCAGCGGTAACCTCGCCGGCCTTACCCAGGCCCCAACCGATGATACCATTCTCATTACCAACGACAACGATTGCGCTGAAAGTAAAGGTGCGACCACCCTTAGTTACCTTCGTAACACGATTGATAGCAACCAATCTGTCCTTTAATTCGATATCGCTATTGATCTTAACTTTATTCAGTGCCATAATCTTCTTAGAATTTAAGTCCACCGTTACGAGCTGCATCAGCTACTTCCTTCACACGACCGTGATACAGATAACCGTTACGGTCAAAGACAACGGTGGTGATGCCAGCCTCGAGAGCCTTCTTGGCAATCAGTTCGCCCACCTTTGCAGCCTGTTCCTTCTTAGGACATGCTTCCATGCCCAGCGAAGATGCAGCGACGAGCGTCGTACCCGTCAGGTCATTAATAATCTGTACATATATCTGCTTGTTACTGCGGAACACCGACATGCGGGGACGCTCAGCAGTACCAGAAACCTTATTGCGAACTCTGTACTTAATCTTAATTCGTCTTTCTATTTTTGTAGTCATGATTTTACGTTTTAGAGTTACTTAGCACCTGCAGACTTACCAGACTTTCTGCGAATCTGCTCACCGATGAACAAGATACCCTTGCCCTTGTAAGGTTCAGGCTTACGGAAAGAACGAATTTTTGCACACACCTGACCGAGAAGTTGCTTATCGCAAGACCTCAGGATAATCTGAGGGTTCTGATTTCTTTCAGACTTCGTCTCAACCTTTATCTCAGCGGGGAGTTGGAGGAAAATACTGTGTGTATAACCGAGAGAGAACTCTACGAGGTTACCCTGGTTAGAAACACGATAACCAACACCTACGAGTTCCATCTGCTTCTCATAGCCCTGAGATACGCCAACAACCATATTGTTGATGAGCGAGCGATACAGACCATGGAAAGCCTGCTTCTGCTTAGTGCTCACGGTGTCGTTAGCTTCATCAATCTCCAGGTGGAGTGTGCCATCCTCAATATTCAACTTTATGGAAGGATGAACAGCCTGAGTCATTTCTCCAAGCTTACCCTTAACGGTAACAACGTTGTCATCGCTGACATTCACGGTTACACCAGCAGGGATAGTAATAGGTAATTTACCAATTCTTGACATAGTTCAATCCTCCTATTAATAAACGTAGCAAAGAACCTCGCCGCCGATCTTCAGGTCAGCTGCCTCTTTGTTAGTCATTACACCCTTGGATGTAGATAAAATTGCAATACCTAATCCGTTAATTACTCTTGGCATGTCCTTGTAACCAGTGTACTTACGCATGCCGGGCTTGGAAATGCGGATCAATTTCTTGATGGCATTTACCTTTGACGCATTGTCATACTTCAGGGCAATCTTGATAGTTCCCTGAGGACCATCCTCAACGAACTGGTAGTTCAAGATATAGCCCTTTTCGAAAAGGATCTTAGTGATCTCCTTTTTCAGATTTGACGCGGGGCATTCCACAACTCTGTGCTTCGCCTGGATGGCGTTGCGCAACCGTGTCAAATAATCAGCTATTGGATCTGTCATTTTTATGTAATTTTTAATTAATCGGGACTCCCCCGACAATATTAAATAAATTGCTTACCAGCTTGCCTTCTTTACACCGGGAATCAAACCGCTTGAAGCCATTTCACGGAACTGAATACGGCTGATTCCGAACAAGCGCATGTAGCCCTTGGGACGTCCGGTCAACTTGCAACGGTTGTGCAGACGGATGGGGTTAGCGTTGCGGGGAATTTCCTGCAGTTTGCGTGCAGCCTCATAAGCCTCCACGGGATCACCCGTATTGACAATCTTCTTCAGAGCGGCACGTTTCTCAGCATACTTAGCCACGAGTTTAGCTCTCTTCACCTCGCGGGCCTTCATTGATTCTTTTGCCATATCTTACTTAATCGTTATTAGCGTTCTTAAAAGGCAAACCGAACTCCTTGAGCAGTGCGAAACCTTCCTCGTCAGTCTTGGCTGTGGTCACGAAGGTAATGTTCATACCCAGGATTCTGTCGATAGTATCGATGTTAATCTCCGGGAAGATGATCTGCTCCTGAATACCAAGGGTATAGTTACCACGGCCGTCGAACTTGCTCTCGATGCCCTTGAAGTCACGGATACGGGGCAAAGCCACGCGCACCAGCTTCTCCAGGAACTCGTACATGCGCTCGCGGCGCAGTGTTACCATCACGCCGATGGGCATCTTCTTACGAAGTTTGAAGTTAGCGACGTCTTTCTTGGACACCGTAGCAACGGCCTTCTGTCCGGTAATGGCAGTAATCTCATTGATTGCCACTTCGATAATTTTCTTGTCAGCAGTAGCCATGCCGAGACCCTGATTGATAACAATCTTCTTCAGCACGGGAATCTGCATGGATGAAGCGTAGTTGAACTGCTTCATCAAAGCAGGAGCGATACGCTCCGCATATTCTTTCTTAAGGCTTGCAGTATTTGCCATTACTTAATCTCCTCTCCAGATTTTTTTGCATAACGGACGAGTTTGCCGTCAGCATTCAGTTTTCTACCAATACGAGTGGGCTTGCCATCCTTAGGATCCACCACATTCAGGTTAGAGATGTGGATGGGGGCTTCCTGCTTGATGATGCCGCCCTGGGGATACTTGGCGCTGGGCTTCTGGCTCTTGGAAACCATGTTCACGCCTTCAACGATGGCGCGCTTCTCGTCTACCAGCACTTTCAGTACGGTACCGGTCTTGCCCTTATTGTTGCCAGCGTTTACATAAACTGTATCGCCTTTCTTAATGTGTAACTTACTCATCACTTAAATTCTTAATTAAGATTAAAGAACCTCAGGTGCCAAGGAAACGACCTTCATGTTTGCAGCGCGGAGTTCGCGAGCAACAGGACCGAAGATACGACTACCACGCAATTCGCCGGCGTTGTTCAACAGAACGCAAGCGTTATCATCAAAACGGATATAGGAACCGTCGGGACGACGGACTTCCTTCTTCGTACGTACGATCAGGGCCTTAGATACTGCACCTTTCTTAACATCACTGGTGGGGATTGCGCTCTTCACAGCAACGACAATCACGTCACCGACAGACGCATAGCGACGGCGGGTACCGCCGAGCACACGGATGCAGAGGCATTCCTTTGCACCGCTATTGTCTGCTACTACCAATCTTGATTCTGCTTGTATCATGATTACTTAGCTCTTTCTACGATTTCTACTACTCTCCATCTCTTGGTTTTGCTCAGAGGACGAGTCTCCATGATCATCACGGTATCACCCTTGTGACAATCATTCTTCTCGTCATGAACATGGTACTTCTTCGTCTTGTTGACGAACTTACCATAGATAGGGTGCTTCTCTTTGAACTTAGCGGCTACAACAATGGTCTTCTCCATTTTGTCGCTTGTAACGACACCCGTTCTTGTTTTTCTTAAATTTCTAACTTCCATGTGTTTCGACCATTATTATTTGTTAAGTTCCTTCTGACGAAGAACTGTCAGCAATCGAGCGATATTACGACGGGCTGTCTTGATCTGAGCATTGTTCTCAAGAGGAGAAACAGCATGATTCAGCAACATCTGAGTGTAGTTTGCCTTTTCGGTCTGAATCAGTTCCTGCAGGTCTGCAGTGGACATCTTCTGAATTTCTGCTACTTTCATACTTATGCGTTTTTATCGTAATCTCGTCTAACAATAAACTTCGTTGTCACGGGGAGTTTCTGTGCGGCAAGGCGCAGGGCTTCCTTTGCGATGTCGTAAGAAACGCCTTCAATCTCAAAGATAATACGTCCGGGGGTAATGGGGAACACGTATCCTACGGGGTCACCCTTACCCTTACCCATACGTACGTCAGCAGGCTTCTTCGTGATGGGTTTGTCAGGGAAGATACGAATCCAACTCTGTCCCTCACGCTGCATGTAACGTGTCATGGCAACACGGGCAGCCTCAATCTGGCGAGCCGTAATCCAGTGCGTATCCAGCGACTTGATTCCGAAGGAACCGAAGGTCAGCTGGTTGCCGCGCTGGGCGTTGCCCTTGCAACGACCTTTTTGAGGTCTTCTATATTTGGTTCTTTTAGGTTGTAACATGATAAATTAATTTTAGCGATTGTTGTTTCTCTTCCGACGGAAGTTCTTGGAGCCATTGCCGAAGCCACGGTTGCCACTCTCCTTCTGCTGTGTGAAGTTAGGAGCAAGATCCTTCTTGCCAAAGACCTCACCACGGCAAATCCATACCTTGATACCCAGCAGGCCGACCTTCGTCAGTGCCTCAGTGTGGCAGTAATCAATATCAGCACGGAAAGTGTGCAGGGGAGTACGTCCTTCCTTGAACATCTCGCTACGAGCAATTTCAGCACCGTTCAGACGTCCAGAGATGAGCACCTTGATACCCTCGGCACCAGCGCGCATAGAGTTGGCCACGGCCATCTTGATGGCGCGACGATAGGAAACCTTTCCCTCGACCTGGCGAGCGATGTTGTTGGCAACAATCGTAGCATCGAGTTCGGGTTTTCTAACCTCAAAGATATTAATCTGGACCTCCTTGTCAGTGATCTTCTTCAGTTCTTCCTTCAGTTTGTCGACCTTTTCACCACCCTTACCAATGATAAGACCAGGACGGGCTGTGCAAACCGTGATAGTCACGAGTTTCAGCGTACGCTCGATAACAATCTTGGAGATGCTGGCATCACCCAGACGGGCATTCAGATACTTACGGATTTTGCTGTCCTCGAGGAGAGCGTCACCGAAGTCCTTGCCACCATACCAATTTGAATCCCAACCACGGATAATACCGAGACGGTTGCTTATTGGATTAACTTTCTGTCCCATACTTTTACTTTACCATTAATCGTTCTTAGTGTCGACGTACAAAGTGATGTGGTTCGAACGCTTACGGATTCTGTAACCACGGCCCTGAGGTGCGGGTCTCATACGCTTGAGGGTTGCGCCCTCGTCTACAAACACGCGGGTGACGAACAGTTCGCCATCTTCAGCCTTACGTTCGTTCTTCTGCTCCCAGTTGGCGATAGCAGAACGAAGAACCTTCTCTACATCAGCAGAGGCTGCTTTCGTCGAAAACTTAAGCGCGCCAAGTGCTCTGTTCACCTCCATACCGCGGATTAGGTCAACCACATATCTCATCTTGCGGGGAGAAGAAGGCACGTCTTTCAGCTTTGCGAAATACTGGGTCTTCAGGGCTGCCTTTCTTGCCTCGGCAGCTAATTTCTTTCTTTTTCCCATTATATTATTACTCTTTTTTCAATTAAACGCTCTGCTTACTTTTTCTTCTGACCAGCATGGCCGCCGAACTTACGAGTGGGAGCGAACTCACCAAGCTTGTGTCCAACCATGTTCTCAGTGATGTAAACAGGAATAAATTTGTTTCCGTTGTGCACTGCTACGGTGTGTCCCACAAAATCGGGAGAAATCATAGAAGCGCGGGCCCAAGTCTTGACAACAGTCTTCTTGCCGCTCTCATTCATAGCGAGCACCTTGTTCTCAAGATTTACTTCAATGTATGGACCTTTCTTTAATGAACGACTCATAATTTACACTTTAACTTGCCTGGTTACTTCTTTTTGTTAGCTCTCTCGATAATGTACTTGCTCGACTGCTTCTTCGGAGCGCGTGTCTTGAGGCCCTTAGCATACAAGCCCTTACGTGAACGGGGATGTCCACCAGACTGACGGCCTTCACCACCACCCATGGGATGGTCGTGGGGGTTCATGACAACACCACGGTTGTGGGGGCGACGGCCCAACCAGCGTGAGCGGCCGGCCTTACCTGAACTCTCCAGAGCATGGTCGGAATTGCCGACACTGCCTACAGTAGCCTTGCAGATACCGAGAATCAGACGAGTCTCTCCAGAAGGCAACTTGATCACACAGTAGTCACCGTCACGGGACGTCAGCTGTGCGAAGTTTCCAGCGGAACGCACCAGGAGTGCACCCTGACCGGGACGCAGCTCGATGTTGTGAATGATGGTACCTACGGGGATGTTCTTCAGGGGCAGGGCATTTCCTACTTCGGGAGCTGCCTCGGCACCGCTCATCACCTTGTCGCCAACCTTCAGTCCGTTGGGAGCAATAATATAACGCTTTTCACCGTCGGCGTAATACAACAAAGCGATTCTAGCCGAACGGTTAGGATCATACTCGATTGTTTTTACGACTGCGGGAACACCATCTTTCTCTCGCTTGAAGTCGATGAAACGGAACTTCTTCTTGTGTCCGCCACCGATGTAGCGTACGGTCATCTTACCGGTGTTGTTACGGCCACCGGTAGAGCGCTTACCGTATACGAGAGACTTTTCAGGTACTGATGCAGTAATTTCCTCGAAAGTACCTATAATTTTGTGTCTCTGCCCTGGTGTTGTGGGCTTAAATTTACGTACTGCCATCTCTTATTAAATATTGCTATAGAAATCTATTGTTTCGCCATCCTTCAGAGTTACGATGGCTTTCTTAAAGGCGTTCGTGCGGCCCTTGAGCAGACCAGAACGTGTGTAGCGCTGCTTCGACTTGCCGGCGTAGCACATTGTGTTGACGTCGGTAACGGTCACGTTGTAGCGAGCCTCCACTTCCTTCTGAATCTCCACTTTATTGGCATCAGGACGAACAATGAAGCCGAACTTGTTCTGCTTCTCTGTAATCTGGGTCATCTTCTCAGTGACCAGAGGTTTGATAATGTATGCCATATTCAGCTTCCTTTACTTGTTTAAGTTGGTCTCGATAACAGGGAGCGCACCCTCTGCCACAACCATGACATCAGCATCGAGTACCTTGTAGGTATTCAGGGCTGATGCGGCCATAACATTGACGCGCTCGAGATTTCGGGCCGACAAATATACAACTTTATCGTTACCTGGCAAAACGAAGAGGGCCTTTTTACCCGAAATTTTAAGATTATTTAAGATTTCAACGAACGATTTGGTCTTCGGAGCCTCCAAAGTGAAGTCTTCGACCACAACGATTGCATTCTCCTGAGCCTTGTATGCAAGTGCAGACTTGCGAGCCAGGATGCGCTCTTTTTTGTTCAGTTTGAAACCATAGTCGCGGGGCTGGGGACCGAAGATGCGGCCGCCACCTACCAGTACGGGCGACTTGATGTCACCGCGGCGAGCACCGCCACCACCCTTCTGGCGACCGAGCTTGCGGGTAGAACCTGCGATTTCACTTCTTTCTTTTGCCTTTGCAGTGCCCTGGCGCTTGTTGGCCATGATCAGTTTCACATCCAGGTAGATGGCATGATCGTTGGGCTCGATGGCATAGATAGCATCGTTCAAAGATACCTTGCGACCGGTATCCTGACCCTTAATATTTAATACACTAACTTCCATTTTACTTCAGAACGCTAACGATTGAACCATTGTACCCGGGAACACTACCCTTGATGAGCAAGAGGTTATGTTCGGGGATAACCTTTAACACTTGCAAGTTGTGTGTGGTAACGCGCTTGTTGCCCATCTGGCCACCCATGCGCAGTCCCTTGAACACCTTGGCGGGATAAGAGCAGGCACCGATTGAACCGGGCTTGCGCAGACGGTCGTCCTGACCGTGAGTGGCCTGTCCTACGCCGCCGAAGCCATGACGCTTCACGACGCCCTGGAAGCCACGTCCCTTAGAGATGGCTACCACGTCTACATAACCGGCATCAGCGAACAGGTCTACGGTGACGGTGTCACCCAGATTCAGTTCCTGTTCGAAACCTGTGAACTCGGCCAAGTGTCTCTTGGGAGTGGTACCGGCCTTCTGGAAGTGACCCTTCATGGGTGCGGAGGTATTCTTCTCCTTTGCTTCCTCGTAGCCAAGCTGAACGGCAGCATAACCGTCCTTCTCGACATTCTTAACCTGAGTTACCACACAAGGACCTACTTCGATAACAGTGCATGGTACATTCTTACCCTCGGCACTGAAAACGGATGTCATTCCGATTTTCTTTCCTAATAATCCTGGCATTTCAGTTTTTGTTAATAATTAATATAAAAAAAGTTTTCATTTGTGGTTATCACACCTTGATTTCAACCTCTACGCCGCTGGGCAATTCCAGCTTCATCAGTGCGTCTACAGTCTTAGCGGTGCTGCTGTAGATGTCGATAAGACGCTTGTAGCAGTTCAGTTCGAACTGTTCGCGTGCCTTCTTGTTAACGAAGGTCGAACGGTTTACGGTGAAGATACGCTTGTGCGTGGGGAGGGGTATGGGGCCACTAACGATGGCGCCGGCCACCTTCACCGTCTTCACGATTTTCTCAGCTGATTTGTCGACCAGGTTGTGGTCGTAGCTCTTCAGTTTGATTCTGATTTTCTGACTCATTTTGTTAAATTCCGATTTAATGATTTGATATTTTCTAATTGCGGCTGCCGCCAAAGAGTCATTTGCTCGGCGGCAGCCATTTTTAGGTTTATACGAGGTCTACGCGGCCCTTAATCTCTTCCAGAACGGCCTTGGCGATACCGGTGCTCACGGGAGCGTGGTGGTCGTAGGTCATCGAAGAGGTTGCACGACCGGAAGTGATGGTACGCAGTGCGGTTACATAGCCGAACATCTCTGCCAGGGGCACCATAGCCTTCACCAGGCGGGCACCTGTGCGGGTGGTATCCATACCTTCCACCTGGCCACGACGCTTGTTCAGGTCACCGATGACGTCACCCATGTTCTCCTCGGGGGTAACCACCTCCAGGCGCATGATGGGCTCCATCAGTACGGGCTTAGCCTGTGCACAAGCATTCTTGTAAGCCTGGATGGCGCAGATTTCGAACGACAGCTGGTCAGAGTCAACGGGGTGGAACGAACCATCCAGCAGTTCTACCTTCAGGCTGTCCATGGGGAATCCGCCGAGCACGCCGTTCTTCATGGCGCTTTCGAAGCCCTTCTGTACCGAGGGGATGAACTCCTTGGGAATGTTACCGCCGGTAACCAGGTTGCTGAACTGCAGACCACCTTCCTTGAAGTCCTCGTCTACGGGACCAACGTTCACGATGATGTCGGCGAACTTACCGCGACCACCCGACTGCTTCTTGTAAACCTCACGCAGGTTGACAGTCTTGGTGATGGCTTCCTTATAGTTAACCTGGGGCTTACCCTGGTTACATTCTACCTTGAACTCGCGCTTCAGACGGTCGATGATGATATCCAGGTGCAACTCACCCATACCGCTGATGACGGTCTGGCCGCTCTGCTCGTCGGTCTTGACGGTGAAGGTGGGATCCTCCTCAGCCAGCTTGGCCAAGCCGTTCGACAGTTTGTCGAGGTCCTTCTGGGTCTTGGGCTCTACGGCGATACCGATAACGGGATCGGGGAAGTCCATCGACTCCAGTACGATCGGAGCATCCTCATCGCAGAGGGTGTCACCCGTACGGATATCCTTGAAACCTACACCGGCACCGATGTCACCTGCACCAATCACCTCTACGGGGTTCTGGTGGTTAGAGTGCATCTGGAACAGACGGCTCACACGCTCCTTCTTGCCCGAACGTACATTATATATATACGAACCAGACTCTACCTTACCCGAATAAACACGGAAGAAGGTCAGACGGCCAACATAGGGGTCGGTGGCAATCTTGAATGCCAGGGCCGAAGTCTTCTCGTCCTCGCTGGGCTTGCGGTCTTCCTCTTCGCCGGTCTCGGGGTTTGTACCCGTGATGGCGGGAGTATCCAGGGGAGAGGGCAGGAACATGCAGACGTAGTCGAGCAGCTTCTGCACACCCTTGTTCTTGAACGACGAACCGCAGGTCATGGGCACGAGGTCCAGATTCAGCGTACCCTTACGGATAGCAGCGATAATCTCGTCCTCGGTCAGGCTGTCGGGATCCTCGAAATACTTCTCCATCAGGGTCTCGTCCTGTTCAGCGGCCTGTTCGATGAGCTTAGCGCGCCACTCGTCGCACTCGTCCTTCATGTCGGCGGGAATCTCCTCCACGTCGTACTCGGCACCCATGGTCTCGTCGTGCCACAGGATGGCCTTCATCTGGATGAGGTCAACGATACCCTTGAAGTTCTCCTCAGCACCGATGGGCACAGCGATGACGCAGGGTGTAGCACCCAGCACATCCTTCATCTGGCGAACAACCTCGAAGAAGTCGGCGCCCGAACGGTCCATCTTGTTCACATAGCCCATACGGGGAACGTTGTACTTGTCAGCCTGGCGCCATACGGTCTCCGACTGAGGCTCAACGCCACCCACTGCGCAATATGCAGCAACGGCACCGTCCAGCACACGCAGCGAACGCTCTACCTCAGCGGTGAAGTCCACGTGTCCCGGGGTGTCAATGAGGTTAAACTTATACTTGTTGCCGTTCCAGGTCCAGTAGGCCGTGGTGGCAGCGCTGGTGATGGTGATACCACGCTCCTGCTCCTGTGCCATCCAGTCCATGGTGGCTGCACCCTCGTGCACCTCACCGATTTTGTGGGTCTTACCCGTGTAGAACAGGATACGCTCAGAGGTAGTTGTCTTACCGGCATCGATGTGAGCCATGATACCGATGTTGCGGGTCAAATGCAAATCTTGTTTTGCCATCTTACTTTTCTCTTAGTTGAAATTTAGAAGCGGAAGTGTGCGAATGCACGGTTAGCCTCGGCCATGCGGTGCATATCCTCCTTACGCTTGAAGGCACCACCCTGCTCGTTGTAGGCATCCATAATCTCGGCAGCCAGTTTGTCGGCCATGGTCTTACCGCCGCGCTTGCGAGCGAAAGAAATCATATTCTTCATCGAGATAGATTCCTTGCGGTCGGGACGGATTTCAGTAGGAACCTGGAAGGTAGCACCACCGATACGGCGGCTCTTCACCTCCACCTGGGGAGTGATTTTGTCCAGAGCCTCCTTCCAAATCTGGAGGGCGGGCTTCTCTGCACTCTGCATCTTCTCGCCTACGATGTCGAGGGCCGTGTAGAAGATGGTGTACGAAATACTCTTCTTACCAGAGTACATCAGATGATTCACGAACTTCGATACCTTCACGTCGCCGAAGACGGGATCGGGAAGGATGACGCGCTTCTTTGGTTTTGCTTTACGCATTGTTGTTTTGGGTTTTTTGTTCAGGGCTGTATTCTCGCGTTCTTCAGCACTCCCTCCGGAGCCTTACTCAACCTTAGTTTACAACTCAAAACAGTTTTTTGTTAATCACTAATCTTTAGTCTCTAATCTCTAATCCCCTAATCTCTAATCTTTTAATCTCTAATCTTTTAATCCGAGATTACTTCTTAGCCTTGGGACGCTTTGCACCATACTTCGAACGGCGCTGTGTGCGGTTGGCCACGCCGGCGGTGTCGAGCGTACCACGAACGATGTGGTAACGTACACCGGGCAGGTCCTTCACACGACCGCCGCGCACCAGCACGATGCTGTGCTCCTGCAGGTTGTGACCCTCTCCGGGGATGTAGCTGTTCACTTCCTTCTGATTTGTCAGACGGACACGGGCGACCTTACGCATCGCCGAGTTAGGCTTCTTAGGTGTGGTAGTGTAGACGCGCACGCACACTCCGCGACGCTGGGGGCAGCAGTCCAGAGCGGGGCTCTTGCTCTTGTCTACCAACACTGAACGGCCTTTTCTTACCAATTGTGAAATTGTAGGCATTTTGTTTTTTGTTTTTAGTTATTATTATATTTATTATTGTATAGACATGTTCAAAAACGGGCGTATTTACCCATTCGGGGTGCAAAGTTACAAAAACAATCTGAAACGACCATCCTTTTCGCATCTTATTTTCATCTCAGAGGACAAAAAAGTGAATATTTAAGGAAATTTAACATAAAACACCATCCTTCAGTTCGCTGTCTCATATATTTTTCCTATATTTGTACTGCCAAAGAAACACTAACATACGAAACACCATGAGAAAAGTCTTCCTACTGCTGTGTTTACTCATATCGCTTGCCGCCACGGCACAGCGGAAGAGCGCCCCCGTCCGCGTCAGCTGCATCGGCAACAGCATCACCTACGGCACCGGACTGGAGAGCCCCGAAAAGGACTCCTACCCCACCCAGCTGCAACGCCTCCTGGGCCCCGGCTACGAGGTCGGACGCTTCGGACGTCCCGGCGCCACGCTGCTGCGCAGGGCCTTCCGCCCCTACTTTGCCCAGCCCGAGTTCCGGCAGGCAATGGACTTCCATGGCGACATCGCCGTCATACACCTGGGCATCAACGACACCGACCCTCGGGCGTGGCCCAACTATCGCGACGAGTTCGTCCGCGACTATTCGGCACTCATCGACTCCGTCCGCCTCTCCAATCCCAAGTGCCGCATCCTGGTGGCCCGGCTCACGCCGCTCTCCAGCCGCCACCACCGTTTCCTCAGCGGCACCCGCGACTGGCACCGCGAGATTCAGCAAGTCATCGAACAGGTGGCCCGGCGCAAGGACTGCGAACTCATCTCCTTCTTCGAGCCGCTCCACCACCGTCCCGAACTCTTCCCCGACGGCATCCACCCCAACCGCGAGGGCTACGGCATCATGGCCCAGGTCGTCTACAGCGCCATAACGGGCGACTACGGTGGCCTCTCGCTGCCGCCCTACTTCACCGACAACATGGTGCTGCCCCGCAACCGTGCCTTCGACATCCAGGGCCAGGCCAACGCCGGCGACAAGGTGAGCCTGCGCATCAACGGCCAACGCCACAACGCACGGGCCGGGCGCGACGGACGCTGGACCGTGCACCTCTCTCCCCTGCCCTCGGGCGGTCCCTACACACTGACGGTCAGCACCTCGGAGCGCACCATCACGTTGCAAAACGTCATGGCAGGCGAACTGTGGCTGTGCTCGGGACAGTCGAACATGGAGTTCCAGTTGCAGCAGTGCGCCACCGGAGCCGCCGACATCCCACTCTGCCAGAATCCCGACATACGCCTCCTCAACCTCGAGGCACGCTGGCGCACCGACAACGTGGAATGGCCCGCGTCGGCCCTCGACAGCATCAACCGCCTGCTCTACTACACCAATCCCGACTGGCAACCCTGCACGCCGCAGACGGCTCCGCGCTTCAGCGCCATAGGCTACTACTTCGCCCGCGAACTGCAGGACAGCCTCCGCTGCCCCATCGGCATCATCAACAACGCCGTCGGGGGCAGTCCGGCCGAAGCCTGGATCGACCGTTGGACGCTCGAGTACCAGTTCCCCGAGATTCTGCGCGACTGGACGCGCAACGACTTCGTCCAGGATTGGGTGCGCGGCCGCGCCCTGCGCAACATGGGCCAGCAGCACCAGCCCCTCCAGCGCCACCCCTACGAGCCCTGCTACCTCTTCGAGTCCAGCATACGCCTGCTCCGCTCGCTGCCCATCTCGGGCGTCATCTGGTACCAGGGCGAGAGCAACGCCCACAACAAGGATGCCCACGAACGCCTCTTCCCCCTGCTCGTGCAGAGTTGGCGCACGGCATGGGACAATCCCGAACTGCCCTTCTACTACGTTCAGCTCTCCAGCATCGAGCGCCCCTCGTGGCCCTGGTTCCGCGATTCGCAGCGCCGCCTGCTCTCCCGGGTGACGCACTCGGGCATGGCGGTCAGCAGCGACGTGGGCAACCCCTCCGACGTGCATCCCAAGGACAAGCGCCCCGTGGGGCACCGCCTCGCCGCCCTGGCCTTATATAATAGGTACGGGCGCACACGCGTAGTACCCTCCGGCCCGCTTTTCCGCAGCGTAGAGTTCCGCGGCAGGGAGGCGTGGGTCTCGTTCGACTATGCCGACGGACTCCACACCAGCGACGGACAGCCACTGCGCACCTTCGAGATTGCCGAATACCCCGGCGAATACCACCCCGCCGAGGCCGAGATAGTAGACGGCCGCGTGCGCCTCAGCAGTCGCCAGGTGCGCCATCCCCACTACGTGCGCTATGCCTGGCAACCCTTCACCACGGCCAACCTGGTGAACGGTGCCGACCTGCCGGCCTCCACATTCACCAACGAATAGACACCACGATATGAAGAAAGACGTAGCATTAGTCCTGTCGAGCGGTGGAGCCAGGGGACTGGCCCACATCGGCGCCATAGAGGAACTGGAGGCCCGCGGCTATCGCATCACCTCCATAGCCGGATGCTCCATGGGGGCCCTGATAGGCGGCGTATATGCCGCCGGCAAGCTGGAGGCCTTCCGCGAGTGGATGAAGACGGTGAACCGTAAGAAGATGTTGGAACTGACCGACTTCTCCCTCAGTCTGAACCATCTGGTCAAAGGCACACGCATCATCGAGGCCATCATGGAGTTCGTGCCCGACGTCCCCATCGAGGAACTTCCCCTGCCCTATTGCGCCGTGGCCACCGACTGGAAGTCGGGCCGCGAGGTGGTCTTCCGCCAGGGCAGCCTCTTCCAGGCCATCCGTGCCTCCATATCGCTGCCCTCGTTCTACGAACCCGTGCAGCGCGACGGCATGATACTCATCGACGGCGGCGTCACCAACCCCATCCCCATGAACCGCGTCGTGCGCCACGAGGGCGACCTGCTGGTGGGTGTGGACGTCAGCGGCTACGACTACGAGGCGCAGTCGGAGATACGTGAGGAACTGGCCGAGAAGCGTCGCCGCAGCTCCTCGCTGTCCCGCCAGATCATCAGCAAGCTCATCCCCGACAGTCTCGACTTCAACTACTACACCATGCTCTCGCGCGTCAGTTCGCTGATGATACGCCAGAACTCGCTCCTCATGGCACAGCTCATGAAGCCCGACATCCTCGTCGACATACAGATGAGCCGCTACGGCGGCTTCGACTACGACAAGTCGGAGAAAATCATAGCCATAGGCCGACAGAAGACCAGCAAGGCCATAGAGAAGTATATGCCCTTAGCCTAATCCATTTCAAGCGCTACGATAGTCCAGAGCAGTATGCTGAAGTTTTCCAGCAGATGATTGACGCACGCGAGAGATAAATAAATCTGAGCGCCTAATGGCAAAGAGAAAAGCCGCTATCCTCACGGACGGCGGCTTTAGTTTAAACCTTACGTGATGGTTCGCTTCACAGCGGAACATCACAACAAAACAAAAATT
>ODAJ014767097.1_pt1 | contig 37918 bp, 29 predicted proteins | sample 1539241 | NCBI WGS metagenome assembly ODAJ01 (sample SAMN02144231, study PRJEB22623) | gut metagenome | biome: sheep rumen | host: Ovis aries | place: New Zealand
GCGATCATTTTGTCCACTTTCTGGGCGATGGAGAGGGCTTGGTGGACGAGGGCGTCGGGCAGACGTTTCACTTTGGCTTCGGGCAGGATGGAGCCATCCAAAATCTGTCAACTGATTTCAGGGGAAGGCACAAAAGGTGCAGGTAAAGTGCACTAAAAATTGTGCTTTAAAAATAAATATTTGCACTTTTTTTAGTGCATATTGAAAATAATTCGTATTTTTGCAGCCGGAAACAATAATACAAAAACACCATGATTGACGATGTCTTATACGAGTTTATGCGCGAACAGTTGTCGATGACAAGCCTTGATTTCGTGCGTTATATCTATCCCAAAATCGACTGGTCGCTGCGCCTGTGCGGACTTGTAGGACCCCGCGGCGTGGGCAAGTCGACCCTCGTGAAACAGCACATCATCTTCGAGAAAAAGAACCAGAAGGCGCTCTACATCTCGGCCGACCACAGCTATTTTGCCAGCCACACCCTCGCCGAGGTGGCGTCGGAATGGATCAAGGAGGGGGGCACACACCTGTATATCGACGAGATACACAAATATGAGAACTGGTCGACCGAAATTAAGAACATCTACGACGGCCACGGAAAGCTGAATGTGTTCTTCACCGGCTCGTCGGTGCTCGACCTGCTCAAGGGGCAGGCCGACTTGAGCCGCCGCGCGGTGATGTACCACATGCAGGGACTCTCGTTCCGCGAATACCTGACGATGTTCCACGGCATCAAGATGCCGCAATACACGCTGGAAGAAGTTATCGCCAACAAGGTCGACGACACCATCCTGCCGCATCCGCTGCCCCTCTTCCGCCAGTACTTGCAGGACGGATACTATCCCTTCAGCAAGGAGGGGGCCTTCCAGTCGCGACTCGACCAGATCATCACCCAGACCTTGGAGAGCGACATCCCGCAATATGCCTCGCTGTCGGTATCCACAGGTCGCAAGCTGCGCCGGCTGATGGGTATCGTGGCCAAGAGCGCTCCCTTCAAACCCGACTACTCCAGCATCGCCAACGCCCTTGGTGTCAGCCGCAATGTGGTGCCCGACTACCTCCTCTACATGGAGCGTGCCGGGATGATAGGGCAGTTAAGAGACGAGACGGGTGGAGTGCGAAGTCTCGGGAAGGTGGAGAAGGTCTATCTAGACAACACCAACATGATGTACGTCCTCGAGGCGGACAGCACCAACAAGGGCAACCTGCGCGAAACCTTCTTCTTTAATCAGACAAGGGTGGTGAGCGACGTCATCTCCTCGAGTGTATCGGATTTCGTCATCGGCGACCACACCTTCGAGGTCGGTGGCAAGCGCAAGGGCAAGAGGCAGATAGAGACGGTCGACAACGGCCATATCGTGAAGGACGACATCGAGTATGGCCACGGAATCAGCATACCGCTGTGGACCTTCGGGTTGTTGTATTGACATGGGTGTTCCCTGCTTACATCGGGGGTGTTTTTTTTTGTCACGCTGAGAGGGCTGAGAAGGCGGAAAGGCGGAGGTCGAGGGGTGTGGGAAAAATAATTATCGGAAAAGTTATCCACAGGGGTGGTGTGGATTGAAATAATATGCGTATCTTTGCAGCGTGAGGACGGAGTAGCGACGGCGGTTGCGGCCGAGTGGCAGCGTGCCGCTGTCTTCGCGGAGAGATTGATTTTTTCCCAGGCGAAGCGTCCCAGATCGGCCTCGCCAGTGGCGAGATGCCGCAACTGGGTGGTTTGTAAGTGTTTTGTAATTAATATATTATAGATTTCAATTAATAAAAAGTTGCAATTTTGGGGAGAAAGTTGTAAATTTGCAGTCACATATATCGAAACAAAAAAACTTGTAAAAGTTATGAATAATACTCTTTTAGACAACAGTACCGATTTCAGAATGGTGAGGTATATTCGGGAGCTGCTTGGCAATCCCCAATGCACGGAATTGAAAATAGCGACAGGTTATTGGGATCTTCCCGGGACAAAGTTGTTGTATGATGAACTAAAGGCATTTTTTGAAAGAGGCGGTAAGTGCGATTTGTTGATAGGTCAGGAACCGATGCTGCGTTCCTATATGCTTGACGAAGCAATTGCAAGTGAGAAATTCCCCGACTTTTATATCCGTCGTGATGTGGAACGCTTCCACGACGAATACCAAGATGTGGTGCAGTTGCTACTCGAGCATATGGATGATGAGGACGAAGAGAAAGCCCAGTTGAGGGTGCACGTATATGGACAGGGAAATGAAAAACAGTTTCTCCATGCCAAGTGCTATATCTTCCTCGGACGAGGTTTTGCGCACGGAATTATCGGCAGTTCCAACTTAACCCAAAAGGGGTTGGAGGAAAATGCGGAGCTGAACTACCTGGAGACAGAGAATAGTGTGGTGTCGTCGGCATATTCAGTATATAGCAACAGTAAATCGCACCTCACCTGGTTTATGGAGAAATGGGAGAATAGTGAACCGTGGACGGGGGCGTTTATCCAGATTCTTGCTAGCGCAGGGACGGGAGTGTTGCACGAGGAAGAGCCGGATGTTGATGAGAAAGCAGATAGTTTGACTCCATACGAGGTTTATATCAGGTTGCTGCAAGACCAATTCGGTATGGATGACGATATGGATATTACTTTACAAGAGTACTTGAAGGGGACAATATACAATTTGAAGCAGTATCAGTTGGATGCTGTTAAGCAATGCTACGACATAATGTTGAAGATGCACGGTTTTCTGCTTGCCGATGTGGTAGGACTTGGGAAAACCGTTGTTGGTGCATTGGTAATGCGCTATTATCTTGAACACAACAAGACAATTGACGGGAAATACAACAACATCCTGGTTGTTGTCCCCCCAGCCATATTGCCCGGATGGGTAGAAACCATTGAGGAGATCGACAAGGGTAAGACGTTCAAAATGAAACCATACATTGAATTCGTTTCATCTGGCAGCGTGGCCTCCTTCTCTGAAGATGTTGAAGACGAGTTGGGTCAAATAAAATCATCTGGAAAAAAATACGGTTTGATTATTGTAGACGAAAGCCATCGTTTCCGCAACAAGGGCACCAATATGTATGAATCATTGGTTAATATTATAATGGACAATGACTATCCATACGTAGGACTGGTTTCGGCTACTCCACAGAACAATAGGCCTGAAGAATTGCAGAACCAGATTAGTTTCTTTGTGAAGACACCTGCCAACTCACAATTTACACGAATACCTGCACGTAACTTTGACAACTATTTTTCCAATATCAAGAAAGAATACAAAAAGATTAGCGACCCCATAAAAGATCGTGCAAAACTGATAGCACTGTCAAACGACATTCGAGACAAGATCTTGAACGACATTATTGTGCGCCGCACACGTACCGACATAGTTGCCAATTATCCCGGAACCATTGAATTTCCGTCAACTGTAGGACCAAACATATTGCAATACAATATGTCGCCAACCTTGGCTAAACTATTTTATGATACGGTTGACTTGATCAACCCTGCGCCGGGCAGTAGTAGCGGTATTGGTTATTATCGTTACAGCGCCATCGCGCGATTTGATAAGAAGAGTCCCAACTATAATACTTTCACCAAGCGCTATGAGGGTAAAAATATGGATGTGCAGACAACCTCCGACCGCTTGGCAAAAATTATGAAGTTGCTTCTTGTTAAGCGCTTGGAGAGCAGCTTCGATGCCTTTAAAGAATCACTTGAAAATTTGGGGCGCTATACCCAAAATATGATTGATATGTGGGATGATGACACCATCTTCATTTGTCCTCAACTTGATGTAAATGCTATTATGGCGAAACATCCCAAACGTACCGATGCATATGCCGAACTGCGAAACAAGATTGCCGGTTTGCCGACATACAAAAATGCCAAAGGGCAAAATGCCGAGTATAAAAAAACGGATTTTGATGCAAACTATATTAATGACTTAAAGGCGGACAAAGCGCTGATTGATGATTTGCTTAAGCTCTGGAAAGCCAATAAAGAAGATCCGAAACTTGACGTATTTGAAGCCAAGTTGCCTTCATTGATGGCAAACGACATACAGCGACTTGATGATTTTGTAAAACAAATGAAACTTTATGCAAGCAAAAACCCCGACAAGGCAGAAGAAACAGGAGGGGTTATAAAGGAAATGAGCTTGCTCAGGCAAAAACTTACTGAGGATAAGACGAAACTAGTAATCTTCACAGAAGCCATTCCGACAGTAGAAAAGATATGCAAAGTTGCAAAGACATTAGGTTATAGGGTGCTGAAAGTGACCGCCGCCAATCGCGATGAATTCAAGGTCACTATTGCCGAGAACTTTGACGCCAATTATAAAGGCGAACAAAAAGATGATTACGACATCATTGTCACCACCGAGGTACTTGCCGAAGGCGTAAACCTGCACCGAGCCAACGCGATACTCAATTACGATTCACCTTGGAATGCAGCACGACTCATACAGCGTATCGGACGTGTCAACCGCATAGGTTCAAAGTCGAAGGCTGTTTTTGTGTATAACTTCTTCCCGTCGGCACAGGGCAATGACGAAATAAGTCTTGTGGAAAACGCCTACCGCAAACTCCAAGCCTTCCACACACAATTTGGTGAAGACGACCGTGTTTTCAACCCTTGTGAGATTTTGTCTCCCGCTGCTTTCAACACCATTGTTGCAGGCCCGGCAAGCTGGCAGGTTAAGTTCATGAAGGAACTTAAGGATTATAAGACTGCCAATCCGTCAAGATTCGAGGTGATAATGAAGTCGACAGCACCTTTGCGTATAGCAGCAAATGCCACCGAAATGTGTGAGCACACGATGGAAACGCTATGTGTGGTCAAGAACACTTCCGCATCAAACAACTTCTACGTAAGCGTGGACAATAAGGGAACCAATGCCACAGACATATCATTACAGCAGATAATAGAGCATTGCCAATGCGATTCATCCACACCTGCAGTTTTTTTGCCGGACAATTATGCAGACATAGAAAAGAAAGCCACCGATGCCTATGCTATTTTGATGGAGAAGAGATTGAGGGTTACAAGAACCAGAAGAGAGATTACTGAAGCCCAAAGAATTCTTACAACGGTGTGGGGGCCTGACTCTCGCTTCGACAAGGTAAGGCCGGCATTGGCCGATGCGCGTCGCTTGGTAAATGCAGGCGATGTTAAGATGGCAAATATCATACTGAAAATAAACGCAGATATTGAAGATAGACAATTAAGGCTAATTCCATACACAGATATTGAGATTGCAGACATCATCAATGAAAAAATGAAAGATGTTGCAAAGATGGCAACGAAAAAATACGGTGAAAACACTATTTTTATAACTTTCAATAAGCAGTAAAAATGAAAGCAGATACAACAGAAGCACAGTATAAACAATATTTCAGCGACAGTTTTCAGGGGATGAACAGCCTCATTTATGATGTGTTGTCTCCTATATTCGGTGAGTTTACACCGACTACAGATCCAAAAGGTGTAGATTATGTTGATGACTATGGCAATGAAGGCGCCAATATCGAGCATATATACGACTATGGAAAGTTTTATACCGACAATACTGATGTGAGTGTCTTCGAGGTTGTATTATCCGAAAGATGCCATATCTCTCGCGCAAGAAAGGGCATTAGAAAAGCTGTGGGCAGGATAACAGAACAATATTCCGGAGCATTCATTGTATTCCATTATCCTGATGGAAGTACAAATGCAGAAGCACAAACATGGCGCCTTTCGTGGTTGAAACGCCTTGATGTGCACAGAAATGATTCTCCCGCCAAGCGTTACACCTACCTCTGCGGCCCTGACTATTCTTGCCGCACCATCGCCCAGAGGTTTGAGACGCTTTATAAAGAAAAAAACAAAACCTTGGATTCTATTACCAAAGCTTTCGATGCGGAGGCGCTATCGGAGGAATTCTTTAAGGAATACAAGGTGCTGTACGATGACATTGTTCAATGGATTACAGGGCAGAGGGTAATTAGAGAAGGCAGACAGTGGAAGGAAGAGGGTTCTTTCGGGTCGGGTAATGGAAAGGATATATGTGACGACTTTTTGAAAGAATTTGAAAATATTGAGAGCCAAGAAGAAAAAGAAAAACAGGCAAGCAAAGCCATCCGCGATTATGTGAAGAAGATGCTTGGCCGACTGGTGTTTATCCAGTTCCTTCAGAAGAAAGGCTATTTGGGCATTGACCGCAAGACGACACAAAACTTCCTACTTGACCTCTTCAATTGCATTACGGATGAGCAAAAGGACAACTTTATTGACACCGCACTTGAACAGGTAGTGTATCTGCTTCTGAACAGCGATGACAGGAAACCCGGCTCGGAGGTGATCAATAATCATACCCTTGAAGTGCCATTCCTTAACGGAGGACTTTTCGAACGTGACAAATGGGACGAAAAAAATGTAAAGCTGCCCAAGGAGTTCTTTCATAATGAACAGTATGTGGATGAGAAGCGCGATTTCAGAGACACCGAGTTGCGTCCAAACGACATGTTCCTCACCCAATGTGGTATCCTTGACTTGTTCAATCACTACAACTTCACTATCGACGAGAATGACCCCAACGATGCTGAGGTAGGCGTCGATCCTGAGATGTTGGGGAAGATCTTTGAGAACTTGCTTGAAGACAACAAAGAGAAAGGTGCATTCTATACGCCAAAGGAGATTGTGCAGTATATGTGCAAGGAGTCGCTTATTGTCTACCTTTGCACAAAGGTTACAGGGCACGATGATGCCATCAGGGCTTTCGTTGAAAATCCAGAAAACCCAAATGTGCCAGAGAAGGATAAGGTGCTAGATGCACTCAAGAATGTTAAAATATGCGACCCCGCCATCGGCAGCGGCGCGTTCCCAATGGGCTTGCTCAACCTGTTGGTCGCCTTACGCGAGAAGTTGGAACCTGCCACCAACCGTTGCGAATTGAAGAAAGATATTATACAGAGAAACATCTATGGTGTGGATATCGAGCGCGGTGCCATCGACATCGCCCGGTTGCGTTTCTGGCTTAGCATTATGGTCGATGAAGAGGTGGATGCAAACAACCCCAAACCAACACCGCTCCCCAACTTCGATTACAAGTTCATGCAGGGCAATTCGCTTTTGGAACAATATAAGGGAATTGACTTAAGTGCTCTTTCTTCAGGGGAGAAAGTCTCTATGCAAACAGACATCTTTCAGAACAACCTTAAGCAGTATCAGTCGCAACTTCATTCTTTAATCAAGTTGTATTATGATACAGATAATCATACGAAGAAGAAAGAACTCAAAGGAAAAATACAAGACAATGTAAATGCCCAGATGAAAGAATCTGGTGTAAGTGTTAACTTTACCGAGCTCGGAATTGATGTTGCGGGAAACGATAAATTTTTCCTTTGGCATACATGGTTCAAGGATGTGTTTGACAATGGGAAGTTTGATATTGTAATTGGGAACCCACCATATGGAGCGAATATTGACAATCTTATTGCCACATATGAAGGCGTTTTCCCCAATACCTCTCATGGATACAAAGATATTTACAAGTATTTCTTTGACTTTTCTCTTGGAATAAACAAAGATAATGGAGTAATATCTTTTATCACCCCCAATACATATCTTAGACAGCCGCGATATGGTGATTTAAGAAGGCTACTATTATCGCACTCAATTATACAGATCCTTGACTTGGGTGAAGGAATCTTTAAAGAGGCGGTTGTCCCTGTTTCAATTACATTAGTTAGTAATAATCAGCAGTTCACTACTGTAAAATACGTAGACCTTGTAAAAGTAATTAATAATGACACAGCCTGTCTTTTATTATCACCGATTGACTTTGTTTTAATAAAGCAAGAAACCTGGAAAAATACACCTAATAATATATTTGTTGAGAATAATATTGTAATGAGTGATGATATGTATTCTTTAGATGATATTTTTATTATGAAAGATGCCGGGTTTAAGTATCAAAGACATAATGTGGGACTTTCAAATAAAGGGAAAAATGATTTAACACAGAGAATATTTTATAAGGGTAGTATGACGAAAGAAGATATAAGAGACATTCCTATCTTAATTGGGAAAGACATTAACACTTATACATATAATTTATATCCAGATAAAGTACTACGTTATAATTATGAATCAAGATTAAAAGAAAATGAGTCAACATACTTCAATAAGGAGATTATGGGTGAACCTATAAAACTTATATGGAGACAAACGGCGCCTTACTTCATTGGAACAATTTTAGATCAGCCTCTATTTTTTGGTAATACAATACAGGCCGGCATCATAAAAGAAGAATATAAAAAAACAGTCTCATACGAATATCTTTGTGGATTATTAAACTCAAAATATTTGCGATATCTTTATGAACAAATAGTAAAAGAAGGTGGACGTGTATATCCACAGGTTAAGTTGGAAAAACTAAGGCCTCTACCAATTATTGTTAGCAAAAACGAATTTCAAGAAAAGATAGAGGCATTGGTCAAAGAGATAATATTGACAAAAAAGAAAACATCAGAAACTGTTTTTTCTAATTTAGAATCCAAAATCGACCTCCTCGTTTTTCATCTCTATGGCTTAACCTATGACGAGGTGTTGATTGTTTATGGAAACGAGAAGCCTCCCTTCTCAAGAGAAGAATATGAGCAAGATAATAAATAAACACCCATCAATATGACCAACCTGGAAAAGCTTTACAGCATCATTGAGAACTCCAAGGACGTGGGAGTGAAACTGCCCAAGGACGTGCTCCAGCAGGTGGAGTGAGATGAGCAATAATAGGGACAACTGTTAGTTTTGAAAAGGTATGAATGCTGAACTGGTAACAAAACCCCAATCTGAAGATATCCTCTATGGCGACGTGTGCCAAATTATTGATGGCGCAAGGTCGCGCATTGCCACATACCTGAATACCGAGGTCTGTATGACCAACTGGTATGTCGGCAAACGCATCAAGGAAGATGTTCTCTTCAACCAGCGTGCCGAATATGGCAAAAAGGTGCTCAAAAACTTGTCGGCTCGGCTTATTGACCGTTATGGGAGCGGATGGAGTGTGTTCAAGCTTCAACATTGTGTACGCGCTGCGTACACTTTTTCGGAGGAGGAAATTGTGTACGCAACGCGTACACAATTGAGCTGGACACATCTGCGAACCCTAATGGGTATTAAAGACCCTCTTGAGCGACAGTTCTATGCCCAGATGTGTGGTATAGAACATTGGGACACACGTACCCTCGATGAGAAGATTGACCAGCAACTCTATCAGCGTACCGCCATCAGCCGTCGCCCGGAAGAAGTTATCCGAAAGGAGTTGGACGCCACGAAAGAGACCAACCACCTCCTGCCCGATATGGTATTTCGGAGCAGTTACTTTCTCGACATTCTCGGGCTTCCGGACATCTATACGGAGAAAGATCTGGAAAATGCAATCATCACGCAGATGGAGGGCTTCATCGGCGAGCTGGGTTCCGACTTTTCCTTTGTTGCCCGGCAGAAAAGGATAACCGTCGACAGCACCGACTACTATATAGATCTGCTCTTCTTTCACCGAGAATTACGTCGGTTGGTGGCAATCGACTTGAAACTGGGCAAATTCAAACCCGAACATGAAGGGCAGATGCTGCTCTACCTGCGCTACTTGAACCAAAACGAACGCAAGCCGTGGGAGGAGTCGCCCATTGGCTTGATTCTGTGTTCCGAGGGCAATACGGAGCACATCGAATACCTGATGCTCGACGAGAACAGCCCCATAAAGGTGGCGCAATACTACACGCAGCTACCAGACAAGAAACTGCTTGCCGAGAAGTTGAAAAAAGCTATCGCCATTGCGAAAGAGCATTGTCAACAGCGCGATAAAGAGAAATGCCCCGTCGCGCCAAACAGCTTAGATTTACCGAATAATTAAACACCTATCAATATGACCAAACTGGAAAAGCTTTACAGCATCATTGAGAACTCCAAAGCGGTTGGAGTGAAACTGACTAAGGACGTACTCCAGCAAGTGGAGGAACTCGAGGAGGGTATCATCAAGGACGAAATCCTGCCGGCATTGAGCCGCGACATCGCACCACGCCTCGAACCCATCCGGCGTGAACTGGTGCTGGTGGTGGAATACCATCCCGGCGAGCCCATCAGCGTCGCCCTGAGCCGTAAGGTGAAGATCAGCGACATCTCGGAAGCTAAACTGATGCAGCCCGACCCGCCGGTGGTACACCGCGAAGGAGCAGAGCATACAAAGCCTGTGGTGAACAGGGCCGCAGGAACAATGTTACGCGTAACTTTCCCCAAAGGACCTGTGATTGCCGAACCGTCGGCTAGGAAGACCTTCGTGAAATGCATCGAGCATATCGGCTTGCAGCGGGTTCGCAAGCTCGGCCTCACCTTGTGCAAGGTGCCGCTGGTGTCGAACACACAGGATTGGAAATACAATTCCGCCCAGATTCCTGTAGAAGATGGACTCTATGTGATGACCCACAGCAACACCAAACAAAAAGCACAGATACTGGAGAAGATATCCGACCAGCTTCACCTCGGCTTGAAGGTGGAAATAATATAGAAAACAATAAAAACTATAACTATGGCTACAATTGAATATAAAGTAGGGGAAGCCTACAAATTCATTCCGCAGGAAATGGGACGCGACTCGCGCGACAATGAGTATCTTGTGCTGCTTGACGAACAAGGGGAACGCGAGTATCGAATCTACCCTCAAATGGTGAAGTTCCAGGAAGATGACCTGCCGCCGAAAGTTATGGCAACGGTGAGAAGCATCGATGTTTTCGGAAGGATTGTGCTCCGGATTGATGAGGGGGCTATGATAAGGGAACATTACCAAGAGGGCAAAGCCTATGCGTTCCATATCACCGACAGCCGCGACGACCCCAATACGGATGCCCACTACTATGTGGTGGAGGACGACTTCGCCCGTCACCGCCTCTATCGGGACGAGAGCGAGAAATACCAGAAAGGCGGCGACTGCATCCTGAGGGTGAAGAAGTTCAATGATAAGGGGTTCCTTGTTTTTGAGGAGCCCGACGAGAAGAAAGATGTGAAAGAGGTTGCGGAACAACCAATCGCGACAGCCACAGAGCAGCAGGTGCCGCAACAATGGCAGAATGCGCCTGTGCTGGAAATTGGCGACGAGGGGACGCAATTGGAGTTCAAGACGAGTATCGTGTTTAACCCCAAAACCAATGCCCCAGATATCGATTCTCAACTCGACACCATCGTCAGGGAGTTGTGTGCTTTTATGAACACTGAAGGCGGTGAACTGTATATCGGGGTGCACGACAAGACTAAGCGTGTGGTTGGGTTTAGGGACGACTACGAACACTTGAACGACGGGGAAGACCGTTTTGCCGGTCAATATGCTCAATCCCACGACGGTTACCAGAATAAGATAAGAAATGTGGTGAACTGGAAATGCACCAGTGTAGCCAACTCGTTGATAGAATTTGAGTTCAAAGAGATTGAAGGTGCCGAATACTGCAAGATCAGCGTAAAGAAAGCCCGTCGCCCTGTATGGTTCAACGAAACCCAGTTGTGGATACGTCAGGGATGCCGCTTGAAACAGCTCAAGGACGACGAAATCAGTTTCTTCATCACCGACACGATGACTGTTACCATCCAAAATCAACTGGAGATAGAAGGTAACAATGTACCAATGTCTTCGTTGACAAGAGAGGACCTGGAGGCTGTGATTCGCAAGATCACCAACGAACGTAAGCAAGTGGACATTCCGCTGCCGCCACCGCCAGCGCTCGACGAAGTCCTGGAGTGGGTCAATTGGCGCGCGGACGGCTGTTGGAAGCGTACTCGCGAGAAAGTTGACGACCCGCAGTATTGCATCCATGTTCCTGTTCCAAAAAGTTACACAAATCCTGTAATTCTGTTCTGCTACGAGTCTGGCAGGGTGAACAGCATGAAGTATGCTGATTTTAGACGTGGAACCAACATGAATCATTTGGAAATAAAGAAGACTTGGAGGCTTGATGCCGGACAGCCGAAAAACATTCTTATTGCGGAGCCGTCGAGCCTGCTGGTAGGATACAGTGTGAACTACAACAGCATTCAATATGTGAAATTCCACGAGGTGACTGACTTCAATACTACTGCTTCTTCTACAAATGCCGGTGCGCCATTTATTCCAGATGGATTCCGCATGATAGGATTCAAAGTCATCAGCGGTGCCTACAGAGATAAGTTGGCACACCTCAAACGCACCAAGAATCAACGTTCGAGTGACCCGGGCGAACCCATCGACAGCCCCACTTTCGAGAATGAGATAAAATTGTTAAACAGTTTAAAGTAATAAACACAGGAAGGACAAAAACAATATTCGTTCCAGACAAAAGAGATCATATATGGATAAAGACACAAAAGATGCATTGGAAATAATTAATTTCCTTACCGATATGGCTCGTAAGTTTGAAGACGAGGAGTATTGTGCGAAGATGGATAAGGAATTGGATGATTTCTATATTGAAAGACTGGGAACACCAACGCCATTATTCTTCCTCTACAACACTGCCGACAAAAATGCAATTTATAAGGAATTCCGTATTCGTCCCCGTAAAACCATATTGATTGATAACGACAAAACGGGTATTTACATTTGTTATAAAAAATGGAGTCATCTGAATGAAGACGGGCGTATAGTACACCCTTCGGATGAAATCAAGCAACTGTTTCCAAAGTGTGACAAAGCGATGCTGTGGGATAAATTGGATGAGGATGGCCAATTACTGTACGCCATCAATGCTCCAAACAACATTCATTTTATTGGGAAGATAAACGGTTATTTTGTTTTTACCCATGAACCAGTGGAAAGGTTAGATGACTCAGTGGAGTATGGCTGGAAGGTGCGAAGGAAAATAGAAGGATGGTATCAGAAGGAGGATTATTACCCCGAGGCCATTAGTCGCATCGTGCATCAGCGGGAGGAAATAGTCAGCTTGCTAAAATCGGTGGAGAAGGTGGACACGAAGAGGCTCATCGCCTACCTAGACAAGAGCGGTTTCTTCTATCGTCCGTCGGCTGCAAACAGGCACCACAACTTCCCGGGAGGGTTGGCTGAACATTCACTCGGAACATATAAGATTGTGAGGGAATGGGACTATCTCTCGCCGGAGGAACGGCGGGAGTCGGAGCTGTACAAAAAGCATCTGAGTAAGCATCCGGTGGATTGCGACATCTTCACCGAGAAGATGGATCGCGACGACATGATATTGTCGGCCATCTGTCACGACCTCTGCAAGGCGGAGCACTACTACTTCAAGGGCAGGAGAATCTTGAGTCACCGCTCCGACTCGGAGCCCAAGCACGCACACGCGACCCTCTCGGTGAAACGACTGAAGGCCGCAGGTATCGACACACCGGAGTGCGAGGAGCTGCTGCTGGCGGTACTGATGCACATGCACCTGTACAGCACGCCAAGATTTGCCAAAGAGGCGCAGGACCAGCAGAAGGCCCGACGGTCGATGCTGGCCATCGCCGTATGGGGCGCCGACAAGCTGGACGCCAGCCGGCACCCTGCCGGAAGGCTCCACCGCGACCGGTGATTTTTGCCCATAGTTGTAATAAAAACACCTTTTTCGGCGTTATAGGTATGTGTTAGTTCCATAATAAGTGTTTTAAGGGTTGGGAGCGGTCCGATGAGGACCGCTCCCTGTTTTCTGTGATTTCGGCAGAAAAGCAACAGAATAGAGTGATTGTGTGTCAGTTGCATTGTGGCACTACTAGAATTCTGTGGTCGGCAGTAGGACAGTTAGTTTTTCACGTTGACACGCCCCATTCCCCTCCAAATGATAAAGGAGGAAAGGCAATTAAATCAAATAGCACTCGTTCATCAGCCACGTTTGGCAGTAAGTGAGTTGACAAAAGAGGAATACGAAATAATAAAACACTTATTAATATGACCAAACTGGAAAAGCTTTACAGCATCATTGAGAACTCCAAGGACGTGGGAGTGAAACTAGGCAAGGGATTGCTCGAAAAGTGGTCAGTGACTAGTGGACAGTGGATAGTGATTGGTTCCAGGTTCAAGGTTCAAGGTTCAAAGTTCCAAGTTTAAGGTTTAACGGCGAATTACTCGAAAAGTGGTCAGTGACTAGTGGACAGTGGCTAGTGATTGGTTCCAGGTTCCAGGTTCAAAGTTCCAAGTTTAAGTTTTAACGGCGAATTGCTCGAAAAGTGGACAGTGGCTAGTGGACAGTGGTTAGTGGGTAGTCAGGATTCTGGATTCAAGATTCAAGATTGACTCACTTCCTTTGATTAATATTCATAGGTGTTCGCAGCCTGCGGCGAAGAAGTAGGTGCCGGGCGCGCGACGTTGGGCGGCGTTGGTCAGCTGCACGAGTTCCACACGTTCGCGTTCGGCCGCGAGGAGGGCCTCGCGTTCGTGACGGATATCGGACGGCCAGCCGCCAATCCAGAAGGAGCAGAGCAGCGTTGCGACGGAGCCCGCCAGCGCCACCAGCCAGAAGAGAGTGGAACCGCTGTGCGACATATTCCAGCCGAGATATTTGAAATCCTTGAATTCCTTACGTTTCCAGAGGTCGAGATGATCGCGCAACCACGAGACGAAGGAGGTGAGGCGGAGCGAGGGGTTGTGGAGGAAGTAGTCTTTTACGGCCACGTCGAGCGTGGGTGCGTCCATCCAGCTCAGGGTGTGGCACCAGGCCACTTTGTCGCCGTCGACACCCAGACAAACCACAAATTCGTTTTTGTTGCATCCTTCCCAGTAGTCGCGTTGTTTGAAGGCGATGCCGACACCAGCTTCGGCCGGGAAGAGGAGGATGAAGGAGTGGATTTCGTGCTGGAGGCCGCAGAAGGCGTTGAGGTGCTGGAGTTGGAAGTTGGCGTCGTCGATGTCGTCGCCACAGGTGAGGCCGGAGTGCACCATTACAACCTGCTGCTCGAGTCCGGCGACTTTGGGGTATTTGAACAATCCCAGTTCGGCGGCCTCTTCCTTGCCGATATGTCGACCGCGGAAGACGGAGTTGGAGTTTTTGACGGGATTGCGGTAGCGGTGGGTATAGGTGACGGTCTGTGTGTTGTACTCGCGCCCGTCCCAGAGGCTTTCTTCCCCATCGCCGCCGCTAACACAGTTGGCGTGGTAGACGGGTATATGGTGGCGTCCGGTGCCCCACAGGTGGCTCATGTGGTAGAACGTGTCGGCGGAGATACCCTGCGATTTTCCGGTGTTCAGGCCCCAGAAATATTCGTCGGGATGGTCGATGTATTCCACCTTCTTGACGGTGTAGGTCTTGCCGTTTGCACCGGTTTTCAATTCGGTGGTTTCCCTGCGTTCCACCCAGGCGAAGTGGTGGATGGCGCTGGTGACATAGCCGCTGAGGTATTCCTTGCTGGTGGTCTTGAGTCGGAACACCCAATAGTCCAAGCCTTCGGCAGCGAAGGCGATGAGTGCGTAGGCCCACCAGTAGGCGGGGTCGACACCCCAGAGGAAGGCAGCGCCGACGGCCAACAGAGGAAGAAGAAAGGCAATAAAGAACATAGAGTGGTGAGTCTTTAAGTCGTTGAGTCAGTAGGTCACGAAGGTTTATAAGGAGAGGGTTTCGTTGTCGATACGGGTCTGCATCACGGAGTTGGTGTTGTCGGAAGAGATGACGACATAGTCAATCGTCTCCTTATTGCGGATAAACCAGCACTGGGGCATAGAGTTGATGAGGGCTTCGCGTTCGCGGAGGATGTCAAGCATACGCTGTTGGGCGTTGCTGAAATGCTCGCGTTGCACTTCGATGCTCTGCATCAGGCTGCCGTAGAGCGAGGTATCAAAATCGGGGTTGGACTCTTGTATCCACCTTATGGTGGTGGAGCCCGACTCGCGGTAGCGGCCGGAGATGAGCTCGGGGTAGATCTCCTCGAAGGTCTTGCGGTACTTTTCGGCCACACCGGCTTTCTCCTTGATGATTTTCCACATGGTGTCGTGGACGGCGGTGATCTTACCCTCCTGGGCATTGGCTTCCTTGCGCAGCGCCACTTCGCGGTTGTTGAAGGCGAAATACATGACCAGCAGTAGGATGGCGACGACTGCAGCGATGATGATAACGATGGTTGTTGTTGTCATAATAAGGTATTTTTAATGGTTGTTTTCACGGTTGCAAAATTACATATTTTTTCCGGAACAACAAAATGATTTTTTTTTGCGATTCTTGTCTTCTTCAGATTTCAGTTTCTCCTCGTAGTCGTAGAGATACTGACCGTATCCTTTCATCGGGAAACGGGTGTACCATTCACCCCAAAACCAGATGGCGACCAAGACTAAACCAAGCCAGGAAAGCATTGCGACACCCAAGTCTTCCATAATATCTTTGATGGTCACTGTGCCGCTTAACCCATTGCCATAATAAAGGTGTTCGATAAGCAATTCCACCAGAAAGGTGACCAAAAATCCGATAATGTAAATCATTGAAATCATCGTATAAACGTTTATTCGATTTGCAATCAACCCAGTAAACCTTTGCCGTCGCTCTGGATGTTGTGCTGGCGGACGATGAGGTCGGCGTCGGCGCGGGCCTCGTCGAGGGTGATGAGGTAGGGGTTGGAGACGAAGAGGCAGTCGCCGTCGATGTCGGTGTGGTAGAGGTCGGCCCCGTCGAGGACGGTGTCGTAGAGTTTGCGGTCGCGGTAGCGGAGGGTGTTGATGACGAGGTGTTCGTCGTAGAGGTGCCAGGCGAGGAGGCGGGCGTAGTCGTCGTCGCTGAAGGCCACGCTGGTGTGGATGGTGTGGACGGTGCCGTCGGGTTGCAGCTCGTGGAGCGAGACGCCGTAGTAGTGGTGGACGTGGTCGAGGTCGATGTCGAGGATCTCGCCGCCGCCGGTGAAGTCGTGGATGATGTCGGGGTCGGAGAAGACCTCGTCGAGGTGGCGGACGAAGGAGTCGCCGTAGTGGTCTTTCAGCGCGCGGAGCCGGGCGACGTCGTCGGCCGAGAGCTCGTTGTAGCAACAGTACTCGCGGTCGAAGTTGTCGTCGAGGGCGGTGAAGCGGTAGAAGCTGTTGCGCTGTTTGGTGGTGAGGAAATCCTGTGCCATCGCGAGGCACTCGTCGAAGGTTGATGTCTGTTTTTTCATGATTTTTATTGTTTAAATGTTTATCTTATAACCGGATTTTTAGTGTTTTATCCTTAACTTTATTGTTAAAAATGTTATACGCCGAAGGTGTTGCGGTAGCCGCGTTCGGAGAGGTATTCCTCGAGGGCGTAGTAGTTTTCCACGCTGCCGTCTTGCGCGGAGGTGTAGATGTCATTCATGCGGTCTTCGAAAAAGTTTCTTTCCATAATTGTAAATTTTTAAAATTCATACCCTTATAACCAAATAAAATTGGTTTTTTTCTACAAAAAAGTAGAATTTATGTGAATTTGCCGCCTTTTTTATTAATTGATGTTAATTTTAAGGAAAAAACTGTTAAAATTTGGTGATATATATATAAGGGCGCCAGAAAGTTAGAAAAACGGGCGTTCCCGAGAACCCACTCTAGTATTAGTATATATAATATACTAATACCGGGAGGGTGAGAGAGGAGAGAAACAAAACATAAAACTATACATATATTATGAGAAAAAGCAACAACACCAGTCCCGTCGCACAGGTCACGGAGAACCCCTTCAAGCGTATCGCCAGCGGCGACGTGCCCACCCCCAAGCAGATCGTGGCCTACCTCGACGAGTGTGTCGTCGGTCAGGACGACGCCAAGAAACGGCTGGCCATCGCTGTCTATAACCACTACAAGCGTGTGGCATCCAACCTTTTCGGTGTCGGCGACGACAGTCCTTATGCCGACGTAGAGATAGACAAGTCGAACGTCATCATGCTTGGCAATACCGGTACGGGCAAGACCTTCCTGCTACAGAATATCGCCAAGATGCTGGGTGTCCCGTGCCACATACACGACTGCACCAAGCTGACCGAAGCCGGCTATGTGGGCGAGGATGTGGAGAACGTGCTCGTAGGGCTGCTTCAGGAGTGCAACTACGATGTAGCGAGTGCGCAGGTGGGCATCGTCTGTCTGGACGAGATAGACAAGCTGGCCCGCAAGGGCGAGAACATGTCCATCGTGCGCGACGTGTCGGGCGAGGGAGTGCAGCAGAGCCTGTTGAAGATAGTGGAGGGCGATGTGGTGGGCGTGATGCCACAGGGCGGGCGCAAGCATCCGGAGCAGCCGCTGATACCGGTGGACACCAGCAACATCCTGTTCATCGGCATGGGAGCCTTCTGTGGCATAGAGGAGATAGTGGAGAGACGTCTGAGCAAGGGCAACGGCGTGTCCATAGGTTTCGGCCGTGCTACGGAGAAAGCCGACGTGCCCGACAAGGAGACCCTGCTGGACAATGTCACTCCCGAGGACCTCAAGACCTTCGGGTTGATACCCGAACTCATAGGCCGTTTCCCGGTCATCACCCACACCAACCCCCTTGGGAAGGAGGCCTTGAAGCGTATCATCGCCTATCCCAAGAATGCCATCCTCAAGCAGTACCAGAAGCTGGCCTACCTCGACGGCAAGAAGCTGACCTTCGACGACGAGGCTATGGATGCCGTAGCGGAAGCGGCGTGGGCCAACGGGACGGGCGCGCGAGGTCTCAGGGGCATCATGGAGACTGTGCTGACGGACTTCATGTTCGACGCCGCCGACAGCAAGAGCAAGCGCCTGACGGTGAACAGGGCCTGTGTGGAGAAAGCCCTCGGGAAGTGGCCCGCGAACAGAGGTGAGAAGAAAGCGAGCTGAGATGGGAAAGAGAAATATATGACACAAAAACAACTAATTATGGAAGATACAAAAGGAAACAAGCATCGGGTAGGCACCCGTATTGAGATTGAGATGGAGGAAGACCCTCGCCTCAAAACCTGCGGCCTCACATTGTTGGGGTCGATGAAGAAGCTGTTGAGCGCCAGTATAGAGAGCTGTCTGGACCGTTCGCAGTACAACTACAACTATGGTGTGGACAACGAACTGGAGTATGTCATGGAACGGTTGGGGCTTGAAGCCGACGAGGCTGTGCTGCTCTCGATACTGTGTGAGAAAGGCTCACGGAATCTGGTGTCGCTTGACGACCTTGGGAAACACCTGGGGCTCGGCACCCTGGAGATGCTCGAGCGCAAGCCCTCTATCGACACGTTGGTGAAGCGAGGGCTCGTCGGCGAGGGCCGCGACGAGAAGTACTTCGTGCCCGGAGAGGTGCTGAAGGCGCTGAGGCGGAACGAGGTCTACGAGGTGGAAATCAAGCGTTGCCACACCGACGAGAGCCTTTGGCTGGAGCTCCTCCGTCAGTTTACGCTCAGGAGCGAGAACCGCATCGCGAAGGGGGTCTTCTATGACACCGTGAACGGTCTGTTGGACAAGAACTCCGAGCTTCGTTTTGCCAAGATGGCGGACCGCTACCGGAGGGAGCTGAAAGAGGAGGAGTTCCTGTTCCTGATGGCTGTAGGGTTGCTGTGGGTAGCCAAAGGTCAACGATGGATGCCTTTCCATCACGCGACAGAGATGCTGCGCGACCGCGAGACGACCAACCGGCTGCTGAGCACCTTGCGTTCCGGCTCGTCGCGCCTGATAAAGGACAAGCTCATAGCCCCCTCGACGGAAGACAACGCCATAGAGCGCAACGGGTTTGCTTTGGCCGAGAATGGCCGGCGGGAGTTCCGTCCGGTAGCCTTGCGGCCCAAGGAGATCCCCACCGAGAATCCATACAATCTGATCGCCCCCGAGACGATAGTGAAGCGGACGCTTTATTACAACGCCGGCACAGCGCGCCAGGTGGAGGAGCTGGCGCTGTTGCTCGGCGAGAAGAAGATGCAGAGCGTGCTCCGCCGGCTGCGTCGCAGCGGCCTTCGATGCGGCTTCACTTGCCTCTTTCACGGCGGTCCGGGGACGGGGAAGACGGAGACGGTGATGCAGCTGGCTCGCCGCAGCGGACGTGCCGTCTGGCAGGTGGACTACAGTCAGCTGCGCAACAAGTGGGTGGGAGACAGCGAGAAGAGCGTCAAGGCCGAATTCGACGGCTACCGCGCGCTGCTATCGAAGGGCGGCCCCGCCCCGATACTGCTCCTCAACGAAGCCGACGCCCTGATAGGGAAACGCCTTGAGAGTCCGGAGCGGGCGGTAGACAAGATGGAGAACGCCATCCAGAACATCGTGCTCCAAGAGATGGAGACCTTCGAGGGCATCCTTATCGCCACCACCAACTTCACCACCGTCCTGGACAAAGCCTTCGAGCGCCGATTCCTCTACAAGGTAGAGTTTGAGGCCCCTGACGCCGACACCCGCAGCAAGATATGGCGCAGCCTGATGCCCACGCTTGACAGCGGAGAGGCTTTCGACCTGGCGGAACAGTTCCCTGCCTTTGCCGGAGGCCAGATAGAGAACATCACCCGCAAGGCCACCGTCAGCCGCGTGCTTCACGGACGGAATGCCGGCTGGGACGAGCTGCTGGAGATGTGTGGGCAGGAGATGCTGGATTCCCGCACCGGACACCAGATAGGCTTCCGCCCGCAGGCACGATGAAGGGCACAAAGAAAGGTATTTATATAAGCAACAACCCTAAAAAAAACAAAGAATATGACATTTAAGGAATTCGAAAAAAGGTACGAATGGCTGGCGTACACCTATTCCGAGTTTGATTTTATTGGAAGCGGGAAGAAGCAGATAGAACTCTGCCGGAGGTTTTTCGTTGAGAACAGAAGCACCATGAATGACTTAGAATTGGCGCAGATGCTCTACCAATACGTGCAATGTCTCAACGGCTATACCGACGACAACGCCGAGCTAGGCAGGATAGTGATCCTGCGGGAAAAGGTGTGCCGGAGACTTGCCAAACAGTCGTTTAAGGACTATGGCGAGGAGTGGGCCTGCGCCATGTATGACAAAGCCTTCCAAGGACAGATGCCCGACTCGCTGGCTGACTATGATGCCTGCATCGCCATTTGGGAAAGGGTGATACAGGAACTTGGACGAAGATGCGAAACGAGCCTGGCCGGCTGCTGTTTCCACGCTGCTGTGGATTGCGAGTACAACAAGCTGTATGAGAAGGCCTTCGAATATATTGAACGGGCTCTGGGAATATATCAAAAAGAAGGTAACCTGTCGCGATATGACATCCTCACCCTCGGGCTATGCCAGAAAATAGCTGCCAACGCCCTGACGAAGTTGGGTCGGTACGACGAGGCGGAAGAACGTCTGGAGAAGGCCGAGGAGATTTTACTTGAATGGAGCAACATGCATGAAAACGTAGGACGCACCGTAACCAGGAATATTATTATGGGTGAATGCGACGACATCCGGGATGAGATACGCAAACGCAGAGAGAACGAAGGAAAGAACACAACACAAAAAAGTACAACATAACACGACAAACAATATGGAAAACACAAGAGTGATTCTGATTCCCGACCTGCACGGCCGGATGTTCTGGAAGGAGGCCGTAGCGAATGCCGATGACGCCACCCGCATCATCTTCCTCGGCGACTATACCGACCCTTATGGGTTTGAAGAGATTACCCCCAAGGAGGCGTTTGACAACTTCGTGGCTGTGCTGGAGTATGCGCGCAGCCATCCCAATGTGGAGCTGCTGCTGGGCAACCACGACTGCGGCTACCTCTTCGGGGAGGAGGTCTGCCGATGTCGTACCGACGAGGAGCGGTATGGGGAGATACGGCAGCTTTTAATATACAATCGCGGACTCTTCAAATTCTGCACCGAGGTGAAGGTTGGCGGCAAAGGCTACCTCGTCTCGCATGCCGGCATCAACCGCCAATGGCTGGAAGCCCACGCCGGCGAATTCTTCCCCGACGGAGAGATTGATTATGCGTCGCTCTGTGAGAGAGTCAACGGATACTTCCACAGAGAGCCTATTGACTATAGCCAGGTGGCCTTGTTGTCGGAGGCCGGCCCCCACAGGGGTGGTATTGATGCGTGTGGCTCTATAGTATGGGCCGACATCAACGAGTTTGACGACGAAGGAGCCCATATCCCAGTGGATCAGATTGTGGGCCACACGCTGCAGGTGTCGGAGGAGTTTGACGATGGTGACTATGTCATCTATTACGGTGGTGCCTGCATAAAGCGAGGGCCACGGAGTGCGGTCTATTGCATAGATACTGCCGAGGCCTACTGTCTCGATGCGGATGGATCGTTGCACCGCATGCGTGGCGACAAAATGTGACTTGTCTTGGGTCTGATGTTCGAGGAGCCTGCGTTCCCCTTTGAGTTGACTGGATGGATTCGTCTTGTTAACGGCGAATTTTGCGAATTTAGCGAATGGGCGGGAGCCGGTCAATTGCTGGCGAATTACTCGAACTATGGTCAGCGACCTTGTGGAGCTAAGGCTTATTCACTTGAATTGACTTGTTTAAGCGGTGTTCATCACCCTTACGGGGTCGCAGGTCAATTAACGGCGAATGCATCACCGAGGTGAGCGCCACAGTGCTAATTCTTGGAGGCGCAGTATTCGGCGAAGGCGACGAAGGGGTTGTCGAAGAGGCCGGCGGCGGGGATGTTGTCGCGTCCGCCGAGGGGCTTGAGGATGGCGTCGACGTCGTCGTTGAACTCGGTGAGGAAGATGGCAGAGGTCTCGAATGGTGAGGTGACGTGGTTCATAATCTTGACGGCGACCTCGGGCAGGGCGCGGCGGAGTCCGTCGAAGGAGAGTGGTTTGGGGGAGTAGAGCAACTCGGTGAGGACCTGGATGTACTCGTCGTCGGTGAGGCTGGCGATAAGGTTGTCGTCGGAGACTTCGTTGCCCTCGTGGTCGAAGCGTTTGACGCGGAAGCGGTAGCAGTAGATGAAGTCGTCGAAGTCGATGTCGGTGAGCACCCCTTCGGGTCCATCGTTTTCATTGACGGTAATTGCCATATCAAGAAGGATGTCATGCAGATCGGGGTCGAAGCCGTCGGCTATCTGTTGGTTCATGGCGGCGCGCAGCTGCTCCTCCTGTTCTGCGGGGAGGGCGATGTATTTCTGCATCTCGACTTCGGGTACGAAATAGGTGCAGCGGTAGTATTTGCGACGTTCCTTCTTGGCGAGGTGCTCGCGGGCTTGCTGTTCGCACCATTGGCGGCGTTCCTGATACTTGGCCTTGATGGCATCGGCCACCTCCTTGTCGGAGAATTCCTGGTTGTTGTAATATAACGGCATAATGCTATTGTTTTTTGTTGTTTTTCTGGATGAAATGGTCGGGGATGCGGCAGACGAAGGCGTCGCTGACGTCGATGGCGTCGCCGTAGGTGGCGAGCATATAGTCGATGTCGCGTTCGAAGTCCCACTGGCGCCCCCAGTCGCCTGGTTTGGGGTCGACATGGTCGATGTCGAAGAGCTCGAAGAACACACGGGGATAGATGGCGTCGAAAAAGCGTTTGTGGAGTTCGGGGGCGCCGGCTTTGAGGATGGGCATGAGGTCGTGAGAATTGAGAATTGAAAATTGAGAATTGAAAATTGCTAAGTTTTGATTGTTAGGCTTTTGGTGGCGGCTGACGAGGTTTTGAATGGTGGCTAATTCGTCGTCGGAGAGCGGGATGTCAACGGTGAATTCAACATCGTCCTTATAATAACCGCCGAAAACGAATACCGAGAAGGTGTGATTTGAGGGCTCCATGTTGCTGCAAATTATGGTATTAATAACGGGCGTTTACGGTTTTTATTGCAAGAGGGGGCAGGCTTACAGGCTCAACAGGCAGACGAGGAGGAGGAAAAGGGCGATGGGGATGATTGTCCAAAGGGCGACGATGAGGACGCGGTTGACGAAGTTCTCCCAAAATAATTGCCAGTTGCTTTTGTGGTTGGGATTGTTTGGTTTCATGTTTGTGGCATTATTCTTTTTCCCTATAACGGGTCAATTGAGAATTGAAAATTGAAAATTGAAAATTGAAAATTGAGAAAGGTTTATGGTCGTCTTGTCAGGCGCTGACGCGGAATCCGAGGTTGTTTTTGTGAGGTGCGAGTGTCTCGTGGATGCAGAAATCGCGTAGGCGCTGGAGCGTGATGTCGGTGCCGTGCAGGGCGGTGTCGATGATGGCCTTGCGGCCTACGTTGACGATCTGTCCACCTGCGAAGGCTGGGTATTCGTCGGCGAGGGTGCGGCAGTCGTCGGCCGAGAGGGAGGGTATGACGGACTGCCAGAGGCGTGAGCGCACGTCGGCGTCGGGGAGCGTGAAGTGCATCTTGAAGAGGAAGCGACGTTCGAAGGCCGGGTCGAAGAGATTTTCGAGGTTGGTGGTGGCAATGAGTATGCCCTGGAAGTCCTCGAGGGCCTGGAGGATGATGTTCTGCACGCGGTTGTACATCTGGCCTGTGGAGGTCTCGGTGTATTCGAGGCGGCGGTTGATTATGGCGTCGGCCTCGTTGAGGAGGAGTATGGGTGTGGTTTTGCATTTGAGGATCTGGGCGAAGTACTGTGTGAAGATCTGGCGTGCGTTCTTCTCGCTTTCGCCGACCCACTTGCCGTGGATCTGGCTCATGTCGGCCTGGAAGAGTGGGCGGCCTGTAGCGTTGGCCAGCTGGTAGACGGCCTCGGTCTTGCCGGTTCCCGGAGGGCCGTAGAAGAGGCATGTGAAGCCTGCCTTGAGGCCAGCCTCCCTGAGGCGTCGGTTGATCTGGCTGAGGTTGTCGTTCTGGAGGAGTGAGGCGAGCTCGTCGTACTGTGCCTGCACGTCGGGCGAGAAGAAGAGCTGCTTGTCTGGGTGTTTCATGGCAGGCAGGAGGAGGTCCTGGTGGCCGTCGTCGGCCTCGGTGACGCCCGCGAGTGGGCGGTCGTCGCTTGTGGGTGTGCGACGGGGCTTGTCGACGGAGGCGGCAGGCGCTTTGTTTTCGCAGAAGGCCTCGAGGACGCCGGAGAGGACGAAGAACTTGGGCTCGGAGTTGCGGACGACGCGGCGGGCGAAGCCCTTGTCGACCAAGGTGTTGAAGTCGGGCATCATGCTGTAGAGGTCCATCACGCTGCATCCGAAGCCGTTGGAGAGGTTTACCATCCCGGCGCCGTCGTAGGGTGAGAGGGCTACGATGGCCGCCAGCAACACGCATTGGCGGTCGGAGAGGTTGAGGTGCGCCGAGAGGCTGTCGATCTCGCGTCCGCATACCTTGCGGATTTCCACCATGTTGAGGCGTGTGTCGGCGCTGGCGTTGAAGATTTTTTTTAGGGAAAGGAATATGTTCATTGAGAATTGAAAATTGAGAATTGAAAATTGAGAATTGAAAATTGAAAAGTGGGTGGTGGTTAGTATTCGATGATGGTGTTGCTGCCTTGTGGGGCGAGTCGGTGGAACTGTCCGGCTGTACCTTTTGGCACACGGAATGTTGTCAAGGGGATGATGCCTATCGAGCTGGGAACGCCTGCGAAGGTGACCTCGACATTTTGTGAGAAGGCGTGGCTTTCCAGGGTCTCGACGCTCTGCGGGATGACGACATCGTTGAGGGCGTTGCAGTCGTAGAAGGCGAGTCGGCCGATGTGTGTGAGGCCCTCGTTTAGGTCGACATGTGTCAGCGCCCTGCAGTTGGAGAATGCCGACGAGCCTATGGAGGAGAGGGCTGAGGGGAGGTGGAGTTCCACGAGGTTGTTGCATTGGATGAAGGTCCTTTCGCCTATGCAGCGCAGCGATGCCGGCAGGACGATGCGGCGCAGGTCGTTGTTACACATGAAGGCGTTGGTGCCTATCTGCAGGATGCCGTCGGGAGCGGTGACTTCGTCGGCGTGGCCGAAGTAGGCCAGCAGTGTGTCGGAGCAGCAGTCGACGAGCATCTCGTTTTCGACCTTGAAATTGGGACTGAGGCTCACGACGGTAGCCACAGCGCTGCAGGCTATGGGGTTGTCGGCTATGTGCTCGAGGTAGGGTGGCAGGGTGAGTGTCTTAAGGCTCGTGCAATTATGGAAGGCGCCGGAATGGATGCTCTTGATGCTGTCGGGCAGCGTCAGCTCCTCGAGCGCCGTGCAGCCGCCGAAGAGGTTGTCTTCAAGGTCCACGACGGGGCCGGAGATGGAGACGGCCTTGAGGGCTGTGCAGTCAGCGAAGGCGGAGTTGCCGATGATGGCCACATGCGGGGGTATGGTGATCGAGACGAGGCGCGTGCATCTGCGGAACGCCGATGAGCCTATGATGATGAGATTCAGAGGCGGGACGACCTGACGGACTGTGTCGTTTTCGGCGAAGGCCCAAGCGCCTATGGTGTTGATGTCGTCGGGTATGACGACCTCGCTGTCGGCGCCATAGTAGCCCACCAGCACGTTGAAGGTCACGTCCTTGTCGTTGCTAAGGAAGCCGTTGTTGAAATGGTAGCTGGAGTGTGGGTCGGTGTGGATGTCGAGGAGATGGCAGCCTACGAAGGGGTCCTCGCAGAGTGTGGTGCCCGCCGGCAGCGAGAGGCTTCGGAGCGATGTGCAACCGCCGAAGGCGTTGCGTCCGATGCGTATCTCGTCGCCATCGGTCGTGGGGGCTGAGAAGTTGAGCGAAGAGAGCCACTGATGACCGTAGAAGGCGAAATTGTAGATGAAGATGTCCGTCGAGAGGATGTCGACCCTTTCGAGTTGGCTGACAGGCTCCGGCTGACTCCCCGCCAAGGGGATCACAGTGAGGCCATCGTCGGAGATATCGAGGCTGGCGTCGCCGAAAGGATCGGCCTCGAAGGCTCCCCAGCCGATGAAGCGCACGGAGGAGGGAATGACGAGGTGTTTCACGCGGCGGAGTCCCCGGAAAGCGTCGTCGGCGATTACCTCAAGGCCTTCGGGGAAGATGAGTTCCTCGAGGTCGTTGAAGCAACCCAGAGCCGAAAGGGTGAAGTAGGAGTCATCGCTGCAGCATATCACGCGGCAGCCATCCTTCACGGCGTAGCGGCGGGGGAGGCGCTGCTCGAAGCCGAGGAGGCGCGTGCCGTCGGAGGAGTAGCGCACGCCAAAGGGGTCGAGGACAGAATCTTCCACATCTTCGGCAGAGGCCTGATAGGCGACGGGGATGGGGCATCCCTCGGAGATCTCGACCGGTCCGAAGCAGCGGTCGTCAGGTTGTGTGAAATCTTTTTTCATAGTGTATATTGTTTTGTTTATATAAGTCGTTCGCGTTTGCTCACTCCTATAACGTGAGAAAAGCAATTTTATTACAACCGGTCAAAAGTTTTTTTGGCTCCCAACCATAGAAACATAGTAATTATCTTCAAGAAAAAAAATATATAGTAGTCGACAAAATACACAAACTAATGGCTGACAATCCGGGTGCCAGCGTCTATTGGCTTGCCAAGATGGCGGAGGTGGACTATAAGACCGCCAAGCGCTATGCTGAGATGGAGGAGCGTCCGGAGGTGAGGAAAGGGAAACAGTCGGCACTCAAGCCGGGGTTCAATATTGTGAAGAGTGTGTATTACAGGGAGAAAGAAATCCTGGAAGGCATTATGGCGCTGTACTTGAAGAAAGGCAGGTTTTGACCTATTCCAGGGGAGGATTCTACCGCCACATACCGCAACCGCGCCTAAAATACGACATTGAACCGAAGGGAGATGATGTGCGGCAGCTGGAAGAGTTTGACGAGCTGGCCGACGGCAGCCTGGAGAGCGTGGTTATCGACCTGCCGTTCTTCGTTGCCCCCGAGCCGGGAGAGTTTTACTATGCAGAGCGGTATGGCACATTCCATTCTGTCGACGAGTTATTAAAGACACATGCCGACATGATGCGACGTGCAACAAGAAAACTGATGCCACATGGCCTGCTGGTCATGAAGACGCAGTCGTTCGTCTATGGCAACCGACAGATATGGACAAACTATCATCTCTACGAATATGCCCGCGAGCTGAACCTTGAGATGGTAGACGAGTTTGTGTCGGTAAACCACAGGCGTATGCTGCGCATAAGCGGCAAACAGCTGCATGCACGGCGATTCCACGCCTACTTTCTCTGTTTCATGAAAGAGAAATAGAGTCTTTAATTGCGGCGCAATTGGCAGAAGCCGTCTTATAGTATTTCCAGTGGATGGTTATCTGGGTACGATTTCGATGTGGCTGCTGCCGGTGTTGCCTTGAGGTATGAGGCGTATCTGCGTGGTGATGCGTTCGGACATGGTGTTGGTGTGGCTGATGACGCCGACTTTCTTGCCCTGCGAGGACTGGAGCATAGCGAGGGAGTCGATGACGGTGGCGAGGGTGTCGGGGTCGAGGGTGCCGAAGCCTTCGTCGATGAAGAGGTTCTCGAAGGAAATGTTCCTGGAGGAGAGCGAGGAGAGGCCGAGGGCGAGGCCCAGGGAGACTATGAAGGTCTCGCCGCCGGAGAGCGACGTGGTGTCGCGCACGTCGTCGGCGCGGTCGTGGTCGATGACGCGTATGCCCAGCGAGTTCTTCACTTGCTGCAGCTCGTAGCGGCTGTTGAACTTGCGTATCTCGGCGTTGGCGTGCTCGATGAGGAAGCGCAGGGTGTAGCACTGGGCAATCTTGCGCAGCTGCTTTCCGTCGCCTCCGATAGCCTCGTTGATCTCCTTCCAGTCGTTTTTCAGGCGCTCGGCAGCCTGTTTCTTCCCGAGGAGCTCGCCTATCTTCGCTTTGGCTTCCTCGTGCTTTTTCAAGCGCATCTTGGCGTCGTCCAGTTCTGTGTTTTTTTTCTGCTCGAGCTCGGTCTTCTTTGCCGTCAGCTCTTCCTGTGTCTTTGCTGGTTTCTTGGCCTGGTGTTCGTTATGTTCCTTTACTTCGTTGTTGTATGTGGTGGTAGCTTGTGTGAGTGCGGTGTTGAGTTCTTCTTTACGACTGCGGATCTGCTCCCAGTTGTCGGTGGCCGCATAAAGGGTGGCGATATCGTTCTCCGAGAGCGCCGGCTCGTGTTCGCTGTTGTAGGAGGAGAGCCATTGGCTGAGAGATTCGGTGCGCTCTTTGTGTTTTTCCTTTTCGGCATCGAGGGTCTTTTGGATGGCTTCCTGCCGGCCGTTCAGGCCTTGTTGCTCTTCACGCAGTTTGCCGATGGCAGTGTTTTTGGCGTTGACGGCTTCTGCGGCCTTGGTCTTCGCCTCATTCAGTTCCTGTTCGAACGCATCGGGGTCTTTGTCGCCGATTTCTTTCTTCATCTCCTCTTTTTTCGCGTTCACTTTGGCGGCGGCGTCGTTGTATGACGCTGTGGCGTCGCGCAAGGCTGCCCCGCGGTCCTTTATGGCCCTTAGTTTTTCGACGTTGCCGGCAGCGGTGGTGTAGTCGGCCAAGTCCTTGGAGGCCCTCTCGGCTTGTTGTACGATGGCGGGTTGCAGCGCTTTGAGTGCGACGGCATCCTCGGGCCATTCGGGATGCCGGTCATGTATCGGCACCCATTCGTTCTGCAGTTTCGTCAGGTCGTTGTTCAGCGTCTGGTCGCTATTATCCAGTTCACGGAGGGTTCCTTCGATTCCGCCCTGTTCCTTGCCGAGTTTTTCTTGCGTATCGCGCTGTCTGTCGAGGGATTTTTCTTTCTCCTCAATCAGCTTATGCAGGTTGTTGACCACCGGAGCCACTACGGCCTCGCTCTTGTAGGGATGGTCTGTGGCGCCGCAGAGCGGGCAGGGTTTGCCCTCTTCGAGGAGGGATCGTTGTTCGTCCCAATCTTTGCTGGCCATCAGGGTGTAGGTGCGGCGGAGGATTTGGAGTTCGGAATCCAGCTTATCGATATCCAGTTTCTTCAGTTCGTCGGCGATAGCGGTCATGCGAGCGTTTTTATCCGAGCGCCGACCGGCGTTCTCCTGCACTTTTTGGCGTTTTGTGCCCATCTCGCTCTGGATGCGGATGGCGTCGCCGATGTCGGTCTTCTGTCGGTCGGCATCGCTTTTGGCTTGCTGCAACAGCGATGCGTCGACGCCCTCGATCTTTTTGCTTTCTGTTTCGAAACGCTCCAATGCCATATTCAATTCATCGACGAGTGTCGCCCCGGTCAGGTCGACAGTGCCGGAATAGGCCGTTCGGGCCTTGCTGTATTCGCGCTCAAAGCGAACTTTCTCCGCCTCTTTCTCCTTCATGGTCTTGATTAACGCATTCAGCTCGCCCTTTATGGTTCGGGCGCTGTCGATGTGGGGTTTCTGGTCGTTGAAGGCTTGGGCGGCATCCTTTTCCTTTTCTTTGAGTGCATCAAGGTCTTTCCCGGCCTGCTCGATGGCGGATTGCTTTTTCTCGAGCTCTTCGCACAGCTGTTTCAGATCAGACTTGTGCTTTTCAATATTGCCTGCCGCCTCCTTGATTTCCTTGTAGCAGGCGGTGGCCATGAGGGTTGTGTCGTGGAGCGCCAGCCGGTCGAAATCGGGTTTGGATGCTTTGACGGCTGCTTCGGCCTGTGTTTGGGTTTCCAGGTATTTGCCGAGATTCGTCACGAAGGTCTGCTCGTCGTCGAACCACTTTAAATCCACCGATATCCGGCCGAGTTCCTCTTTTGCCTTTTGCTCTTCGCCTTCCCACTCCGCTATCCTGGCTTTGAGCTGTTCCAACTCTTCGTCATTCTCGATGATATCCTTCTCGTAGGCCGAGTAGTCAGCATTGATGCCAACATAAGCTTTGTCCGCAGCAGACGCCTGTGCTTTGATCTTATCGACAATGTCGCTGTAGAGTTGTTCGCTGCCGATCAGTTTTTCGAGCAGTTTGTAGCGTTCTTCGACGTCGGCATTGAGGAAATTGGCGAAGGCGCCCTGCGCGATAAGGACGGTGAGGAGGAACTGGTCGTATTCGAGGCCTATGATCTCCGGTATTTTGTCCCACTCGAGTTCCTCTTCTACAAGTTGGCCGTCTTTTGTTGTTATCTTATAGAGACTCGGGGGGATGTTATCATAATCCTTTCTATTAAATTTCACATGCCACTCGGCCCGATAGACATCCCCTTTGTTGGTACGGAAAGTGAGCTTGCTGTAGCCGTTTTTCTCTCCACGTGAGAGGATGTTGCGGCAATCGGTAGGAGCCAGGCGGTTTTTCTCGCCATCATCTCCTTTGCCTAAAATCTCTATTTTTGCGTTTCTTTCCTTTTTTACCTTGGGATAGCGGGGCGCGCGTCCGTAGAGCGCCAGGCAGATGGCGTCGAGGATGGTCGACTTGCCCGATCCTGTGGGGCCCACGATGCTGAAGATGGTGCTGTCCTTCAAGGCCCCGGCTTCGAAGTCGATCACCTCGCCACCCTCGCGGTCGAGCGAGGCGAGATTCAATATCTCAAGTTTGAGTATTTTCATAATCAGTCTTTTGTTTCGTTTCTGACACTTGCAATGAGTTCTTGGAGCATCGCAACCTGGGCGTCGCTCATCTCGCGTTCATATTTGACGGCAAAGGCTTCCTTGAGTGATTCGAGCGGGTCGCGGTCGAGGATGTCGTCGATGGTCACTATGCTCTGGTTGCCGACGATGGTCGTCAAGTCGATGGAAGGGACAATCTTCTGTATTTTGCACAGGACGGCATCCTTGGTGTTCAGATGGTCCTCGAGTTCTTTGAGGACGTCGTTGTTGACCCGTTCCATCATCACCTTCAGCATCACATAGTCGAAGCTTTCGCTCAGCTTCCCGTCTTCGCCACGCGGGCGGAGCTCGGCATCCATCAGCTTCTTGAGTTTGAGCGGCGTCAGGTCCTCATCGGCTTCAGGCAAGATGCGCAGCCGGTGCTGGGGCTTGTATTCCAGGAACTCCTGCCTAACCTGGTTGCCGGCCAGCGTGAGCAAGTCGACGCCGTGCTTGTAGTCGACTTCGGCGAACGACATTGGGAGCACGCTGCCCGTGTAGCGTGCCCAGTTGGTGTTCCAGATATGCTGTCGTTTGTGTATGTGCCCGCAGGTGAGGTAGTTGGGGTGGTCGCTCCAACCCTTCATGTTCACCTCCTCCTGGCCACCGATGACGATCTTCTCGCTGGCGTCCTTAGAGGCAATCTCGGCACCTTTGGCATACATGTGGGCCATCATCACCAGCGGCAGGCCGGGATGCAGCTCGCGGGCCCTTTGTGTCAGCTCCCGCAGGAAGATGTTCACCCCCTGGGAATAGTCGGCGTTATGAACCACGTCGGAACGCAGGTAGGGCACCGCCAGCACGACCACCTCTTCGCCGGCGGCGTTTCTTATCGGGATGACGAGGTCGTCGTAGTCGTTCACCCAGCTTCCGTCTTCGGAAGTCGTCTCCCAGGTGCGGTGCACGGAGCCGCGTATCTCCACCTTGTAGCGGGCGAGCAGCGGTCGCGGTGCCTCGAGGCGCGAAGCAGAGTCGTGGTTGCCCGCCGTGATGACAATCTGGATGTTGGGGCATTGCTGGGTGACGTCGGCGAGGAACTCGTAGTAGGCCGACTGCGCCGCCGCCGACGGGTTGCCATTGTCGAACACGTCGCCCGCGACAAGCAGCGCGTCGGGTTGCTGTTCCTCGATCTGATGCTGCAGCCATTGGAGAAAATGGCGGTGTTCAGGCAGGCGGTCGTTCCCGTGGAACATGTTGCCCAGATGCCAGTCGCTGGTGGTTATTATCTTCATAGTCTCACTTTTTTATTATCGTTGATTGTCATTTCCCCTTGTAAGCCATCAGATTCTCGAGCTTCCCGTATAGGACCACATCCTCGACATAGGAGGAGTCTCCGCTGAGCACCAACTCCGTGTACCGCTGGAGGCCGTTGACTTGGAAAACCAGCGACTTGTCGAGGGGCAGCCTATACGCCGACAACCGCTGCAGGAAGTTTATTTCCTCAGCAGTCAACAAGTGTCGGGGCGGGTGGTCTGTGTCGAGGGTGAATTTCATAAGGCATCGGGGAAATTACACCCTGATTCGTCGAGAAACATACACATATTAGTGATTTAACAGCCAAACCTCCAAGCGCTCCTTAGAACGTTCATGCCATTCTGAACAAATATAGTAACCATCCACAGGATCAACATAATAACGGGACTTCCCACATGTCTTTATTAGTTTTTTGGACAGCACAGGGAGATTGAGTCCAAACTCTTTTGTGCAATAATCTCTATCCTGAAGCTTAACCAGCAAATCACTTGAAAAGAAAGGTATTCTGGCTGTGAATTCACGTTTTGCCAATTTCCCGATTTTTATATCTTCAGGTGAACTTACAGGTTTTACCACTTTGGTCGAAGGTCTATGTTCTCTTGAAAACAATATCTCTCTCAGGCGTTTGTAAGCAGATTCTTCCAGTCCTAGCGGGTAAACAGGATACACTAAATATTTATATTCCTTTACTTTTATTTCTTCGTCATCAAGCAAACGGGACAGATTTGCATATCTAGGTATCAGACAGGAATAATCCTCTTTGTGGCTGTCGAAGATAAAGGCGCCGAATCCGTACGCGGCTGTCGTCCCTTTGCATTTCTGTTTTGCTTTGATGAATTTGTAAGCGTAGGTCAATGCCTCGCCCGCCTCCTTGGCTTTGGGGAACCTCGATGATTTCACGCTATCCAGCACCACCAGGCTGCCGTATTCCGCCATCGGCTCCTCGATACATCTGATGCGATCCCGAACCGCGACGCCCACATGGTAGTAGAACGAATGGAAATATTCGTGGAGCAGCACCTGCCCCATCAAGAGCATTGTATCATGCGGATTCTTAGCACACTCTTCAATATTGTTCACATAAAGTATCACTTTGGAACCAACGCCATGATTGTGAATATATTCACCCAACAAAGGAACAAAGGATGCCTTTGTCTTGCCGCGAGTTCCCATCAATAACTGAAGTCGCCCATAATATTCCCTTAGTATCTCACGATACTCTTCCGGCAATTCGCCTCGTTTCAACTCATCCTCAAATTCCTCGATCACCTTTTGTAATTCCTCAATCTCCTTTTCCAACTCATCAGGATCGGGAAACTCGTACCGCCCGGCGCGTTTACCACTAAGCACCAGCTTGGTGTGCCGCTGCAGGTCGCCTACCTGGAAAAACAAAGACATGTCAAGAGACATGGTGTATTTTGCCAGCCAAGTCAGGAACACGGCTTCCTCTTTGGTCAAGTTCCTGGCATCATGTTCCTTATCATATTTGATGTAGCATTCCTCTCTCAATGTTTCGCCGAAATATTCCTCAGTCATCGTTTTCATTACTTCCATGACTCTTTACGATTGCCTATACATCGCGAGGTGTTAATAATATTGGTTATCTCAAATCAGCTTATAGAAATCCTGCATCATCAGTTTGAACTCCATCCTGTTGTCGTCGTTCAAATCCTCGATGAACTTCTTCACCTCTTTTTCCCAATCCATATCTTTTAGCACCAGCAGGACAAATCCACCGAAGTCGAGCTTCTCCTGTTTGACGAGCTGTTTCAAAACATAGCAATGCTTGAAGAGGTTGATGTCGCAGATGTTGATGACCAACAGCCCCTGTTTGACCTTCTCGGCTTCGGCGACAAGCTTGCTCCATAAAGCGGGTTTATCGCCGAGCGGCCACGAGTTGTCGATGGTTATTTCGTTGACCTTGCCGGTCTTTTTCAACACATCATATTTCAGATGTTCCTTTGCAAAAGTGGAATCCAGGTGAATGCCGTCATCGGTGACGATGACTCCCTTGCGGGAACCGGCCTGGTTCCAGGGGATGTTACCCATAATGATGTCGTGCATTCTTGCCAGGTCGCTGGCTACATCGGCCTTGTAGGCTTCTTTCTTTTCGGTTGTGCTACTCATAATCAATTTGTATTGGTTAAATGTTATTTGTTATAAAGTGAGTTCTTTCTTCGTGGCCATAGTTGACAATTGTTACTTGCGTACTATTTTGACATCTTCCACACCTGCCCTGAGGGCATAGCTGCGGATGCCGTCGGCTATCATTCTGTCCATATCGTCCACCGTGCAATCCTCGCCAACGTCGACCAATGCCTCGATCCTGTCGCCACCCTGACGGACGCCCACAAAGGCGAAACTCTCGCCATAGGCAAGCTTTATCCAAGCGCGGTAGCCGTCGATGCGGTCGTGGTTGGAATGCAGCATCCGGAAAGTGTCGAAGACCGCAACATCGTCCTTCACCTCTTCAGGCGTGACCTTTGTCACCTCAAGGGCGATGCCGTTGTCGGCAAGGGCATTCTCAATGTCCGATACCAGTTCTTCAATATCCATTGGGTTCATATCTTTAGGGTTTAAGGGGTTAATTGTTTAAGGGGTTAACGGGTTAATAGTCTGAGGGGTCGTACACCACCTCGCCGATGCGGATGCCGAGATATCGTTCATCGCCTTTCTTGAAGCCGAAGAATATGCCTTCATCACCGGCATCCACCGTGTAGTATCTCCCGTTTATCCGCACCATGAATTCGGCACATATGGGGAACGACTCCAGCAGTGACGCCACCGTGATGCTGTCCGTTTGTTCTTCCTTGTTATAACACAGGCACAACTTTCCATAGTGCCATTGCACACAGTTCACGTAATGCGCCGCCTTGGGGCTCTTCGTCACCGGCGCCAGCTTGCGGGCTAAGTCATCCTCGTCGCATCTCTCCTTCAGTTCGGCTTCCAGCTGTTGTGTGGTGACGAGTTGCACATTACGGCCCAGAGTGAACAGGCAATAGTCCTCCTCATCGTCATACCCGATGACGGTGCCGTCGGCGTTCGGCTCAAAATCCAGCAATTCCCATCCATCCTGCAACACCACACCCACCGACGCATCGAGCATCCGCAACATCGCAAGAATCTCCTCTGCTGTGGCTGCGCGGCTCTCCTTGCCCGTCGTTTCCAGTATGGCAAAATTCTTTCGCAGCCTGACGCCTTCCACAAACATATCGTTGCCATCGTCGTTGCTATACTCCAAACTTAGGTCCGGATTCTTTGCGACAATCAGTTCCAGGTCTCTCACAACCTGCCCGACGGTAGCAGTAGGTTTCTGTATTATATTCATCATTGATGCCATCTCTTTCGTATTATTTTATCTGTTTTCCGTATCTGTCAACGGAGCATTCTTTTCCGTCTTTCCTTACGGTATAGGTACCGTTGGGGTTGATGCGGATAGAATCATATACCACAGGCACTTGCGCTTCCCCCTGCAGGTTTATCATACCATATAGCAACCTGCCGTCTTCCTGCCGGATACTCACCCTCATCAGCCCATTTCGGCCGAAAGTGCCCAATCCGTCGTACATGAAAGGTATCACCTGATTGAAGTCTTCGTTAATCACACCCCACTTCCCATTGCGACAAATCTCGTACAACCCCTTTCCGCAGGAGCGGAGCACCGGCTTGTGGTCCTTCTTGTAGACGGGGATATTGTTGACTTCTGTGTAGACGCTGTTCTTAGGAGACACATATACCGGACAGAGACAAATTGGGTAGGCATGACGGATATCATCAGTAAAGAAGTGTTCCCCAAGATACAGGCGGTTTATATCTGAGCTGTACAGTCTTGTTTTGCCTCCAATAACAATGCCGCCCTTGTCGTGTATGAGTACATCGCCCCAATACCCGTCAAGGAAGAGGTTGCCAGTTGTTTCGTCGTAATAATATCTTGGAGGGTATTCGAAGACATTCTCCCAACAAGGTTGGAAACAGGGGCCGTCGATGCTCATCGGGTCAGATGGCGAGATCTCCGTGGGGAGACTCAATATCCCGTTGTCCTCGGCGATCACCGATTTCGGACTCAATAGAATCGGATACCTCTCCAGATACTGTCTCTCTGCCGATTCCGGGCCAGATTTCATATGTTGGTCCATCAGCAAGGCACCATATCTATAGCAGTCCTTTTTGTTTCTCACATGGTCGTATACCCATTGGTAGTAATGGCTGTTCGTTTCGCGCAGAAACAGCAGCATGCCGAATTCCGCCAAAGGCTCCTCCACTTGTAACGCACAGGGACATCCCGCAACTCCATTACGGTTGAAATATGCATGCATCGTTTCGTGAGCGAACGTAGCCACCAGCAGCTCGTCAAAATTATGTCCGGCTGATTTCCGTTGGATCTTATCGGGATAGATGCAGATGACATTCAGTTTTGTGTCATAGTACGCGCTCGCCTTTACTTTATACTTTGGGTCATTTTCCTTGATTGAGGAATCCGTTGATTCAGTGTCGCCCAGTTCCAATATCACATTGACTCCAAGCGAGGTGAGGATCTCGTCCAGCGAGTCGAAACGTCCCAAAGAGAATGGAATAGAAGCGTTGTCTTTCAATAAGTCAAGCTCTCTGTCGGTAATCCAAGGGACTTTATTGATGATATTCATAAAGGCAGGTTGCTATAATTCTGTTATTGGGGCTTAGTAACTGCAAAGTTACGGAAAAATGTTGTTTCTACCAAATTAATTTTATAAACCATTGTTATGTAGCAGCGTATGGATTTCATTCCTACACTCGCTCCAAGTGACGAAGACCTGATACGCCTGGCACACCTCCAAATGATACTCCGCATAGCCTATTCTACATCCCATCAGTGGAAGTGGAGTAAGGGAGGAACGCTGTCATGCTATTGTCAGGCAAAAGGGTACAATAGAGGAAAACACGGTATATTATATCCCGTGTTTCTGGCTTTGCTGGCGGTCGTAGAGTTCGGCGGTGGCGGTGAAGAAGGCGTCGCCGCTGCTGTTGAGGGCGGTCTCGACGCTGTCTTGCACCACGCCGATGATGAAGCCTATGGCTACGGCCTGCATGGCCACGTCGTTGCCGATGCCGAAGAAGGAGCAGGCCATGGGGATGAGCAGCAAGCTGCCGCCAGCCACGCCCGAGGCGCCGCAGGCGCCGAGGGTGGCTATGACGCCCAAGAAGAGTGCCGAGGCAAAGCTCACGTCGATGCCCACCGTATGGGCCACGGCCAGTGAAAAGACGGTGATGGTGACTGCCGCACCGTCCATGTTGATGGTGGCGCCCAGCGGGATGCTGACGGAGTAGAACTTCTCGTCGAGGCCAAGTTTCTTGCATAGCGCCATGTTGATGGGTATGTTGGCCGCCGAGGAGCGGGTGAAGAAAGCCTGCAGGCCGCTCTCCTTGAGGCAGGTGAAGAGGAGCGGGTAGGGGTTGTTGTGCGTCAGGGCAAACGAGATGAGTGGGTTGAAGACAAATGTGTTGACGAGCATGCAGCCAACCAGCAGGAGGAGCAGGTGTCCATAG
>ODAJ014751223.1_pt1 | contig 37835 bp, 31 predicted proteins | sample 1539241 | NCBI WGS metagenome assembly ODAJ01 (sample SAMN02144231, study PRJEB22623) | gut metagenome | biome: sheep rumen | host: Ovis aries | place: New Zealand
TAAATTCGACCTCCTCCCCCATAGATGGGGACCCCTTCGAAAGTACAGTCGCATTGTGCAGACCATATGCAAATCTAAAAAGGATTTTTTCTGCCATGCGCATAAGGCGCACCTAATATAGTCTGCTACCCGGAGCCCATTATGCAAGCATATGTCCCCCGGATAGCAGCCTATATTGATTGAATTCTATTCAATTAGGCAGAAAAAATCCTTTTTTATTTGCGTATGTCAAAAAAAAGCACTAAATTTGTACGCTAATTTGTGCACCGGTTCAGAACCGGAGCAAGAAACAAAAAACATGTTACGACGGGTACGCCGATATATCAGTACGCACATCGCACCCCTTACAGGTGCCATTGCCGGGCAACGGGTGTTGGTCGGCGTATCCGGCGGTGCCGACAGTATCGCCCTTCTGGATGTCTTGCAGCGTTGCGGGGTGCAGTGCATCGTGGGGCATTGTAACTTCTCGCTCAGAGGCGGCGAGTCGGTTCGGGACGAAGATTTCGTACGGGCTTACGCCGCCGCACAGGGGCTTCCCCTGCGCGTGGCGACCTTCGACACCGCCGCATACGCCCGTCAGGAGAAGATCAGCATCGAGCTGGCGGCACGCGAGTTACGGTACCGCTGGTTCGACCGGGTAGCCCAAGAAGAGGGCTGCATAGCCGTCGCCGTGGCGCACCACCAGAACGACCAGGCGGAGACCCTGCTCATGAACCTCCGGCGCGGAACAGGACTGCGGGGCCTGGGCGGCATGCGTCCCGTAAGCCCCAACCCCGTGGCAGCCGGAGGGGTGCCGGTGATCCGCCCCCTGCTATGCACCACCAGAGCCTATATCCGGCACTACCTGCGAGACATACGCCATATCGGATGGGTGGAGGACAGTTCCAACAACGACACCACCTACCGCCGCAATGCCGTCCGCGCCGAGACCGCCTCCTACTCCGAAGCCGAGATCGAGCACATGGCGCAGACCGCAGAGACGATGCAGGGCTATGCCGACTGGCTGGATAAGAAGAACACCCGTCAGGAAGGCATATGCCGGCTATACGAAGAACTGCGCGAATACGGATTTCACGAAATCGACAAGATATACGACGCCATGCAGGCGGACGAAGGCGGCAAGACATGGGAGTCGGACACCCACAGAGCCGTCTGGCGCAAACATAAACTGGTCATCGAAGAGAAATGAGACATTTCGGAATAATAGGATACCCCTTGGTACAGTCCTTCTCGGCGAAATACTTCAACGAGAAATTCAGCCGCGAAGCCATCGGCGCGGAGTACTCGCTCTATCCCCTGAAAGAGCTGACGGCTGAACGGATGAACGAACTGCTGGACCGGCTGGACGGCATGAATGTCACCATGCCCTACAAGCAGGCTGTCATCCCCTATCTGGACAGGCTGGATGCCACCGCCGCAGCCGTCGGGGCGGTGAATGTGGTACACCGCCGCGTGGGATACAACACCGACTGCCTGGGATTTATCCAATCCATCCGGCGGCTGCTCACCCCCGCAGACCGCGGCGCACTGGTGTTAGGCACCGGCGGCGCCTCGAAGGCTGCCAAGTACGGACTGGAGAGCTTGGGGATAGAGGTGCAGATGGTGAGCCGCACGCCGCAAGAGGGCATGGTCCGGTACGAAGACCTGACACAAGAGCTCATCGAAGCCCATACCGTCATCGTCAACGCCACCCCCCTTGGCATGTACCCGGACATAGAGACTTGTCCGCCTCTCCCCTACCAATGGATAGGCGGCAAGCACCTGCTCTTCGACTGCGTCTATAACCCCGAAGAGACCCTTTTCCTCGCCCGCGGCAAAGCCCGTGGCGCAAGGACCGTCAACGGACTGGGCATGCTCTACGGACAAGCTGACGAGGCATGGAAGATCTGGGAGCCGGTTGGAAACTGAAAACGAAGTTATGAGCTGTCAGCCGTCAGACGGGTCAGACCTGCATCAGAAAGCTGAAATCTGAATGCTGAAAACGAAGTTATGAGCTGTCAGCCGTCAGCCATCAGCCATCAGCCATCAGAAAGCTGAAATCTGAATGCTGAAATCTGAAAGCTGAAATCTGAATGCTAAAAACTGAAAGCTAAATGCTGAAAGCTAAAAATGAAAGATATGAAAAAGATATTGGTTTTGATTATCGCTGCAGTAAGCGGCATGAGCGTATGGGCGGACAGTATAGCCGTCCAAGAAATGGGCATCGAATACTGCTTTCCAAAGACGGAAGCCACAGTAGTAGTGCAATACAAGCAAGAGGTCTTCCACCCCGGCAAATACGCCGCTTGGGCGCAACCCCTCTTAGGCATAGACGAGCAGATCAGCCGGGACACCACCGTCACCTCCGTCCGTTCGGCAAAGATACAGACCCGCGCCGTAGCCGACAGATCACGCGTCTATACCGTACATCCCGAGAGCGGCAGAGAGATGCAACTGCTCAACGTGAGCCGCGAAGGCATACTCCTCGGATACAACACAGCCGCCAGCCAGCAGCCGTCAGCCGACAGCCGCAAGAAAGACAAACCGGCGGACAGAGACCGGACAACAAGCCGCTCGCCGAAGGTGTTGCCGCTTCAGGAATCCACCTTCAAGAACGACACCGCGCTCTACCAAGCCAAGGCTGTTGCCAAGCAGATATTCCAGCTGCGCGACAACCGCGCCTACCTGCTCTCCGGCGAAATGGAGAATATGCCCACCGACGGCACTGCCCTCAAAACCCTCCTGGCGGAGATTGACAAGCAGGAGAAAGCGCTGACCGCGCTGTTCACCGGCACCGTAACCACCTCCACCAGACATCTGCGTATCGCTTTCGACCCCGCAAGGGCACAAGACACCCTGATAGCAGTCATCGGCGGGGACAGCCTGCGCCTGAGAGTCGAACCCGAACCCAGAGAGGCAGCCGAAACGGCTGTTAACCCCAAAGCCAAACCCAAGAAGGGGGCTCCCCTGCCCTCGCAGATATACTACAACCTGCCCGGCAGAGCAACGGTGACTGTCCTTGCAGGCGGAAAGCCACTCACCGAAGAGCAGATCCCCGTGGCGCAGTCGGGCGTGGCTGTGCCGCTCAGCACGGATCTCTTCGAAGGCGGAGGACTGCACATCGTCTTTGACCCCGAAACAGGAAATATAACCTCTATCAGCCGAGACAAATGAAACGATTACTGATATTATTATTTGCAGGACTGGCCGCCACCATGCAGGCACAGGAGTTTCACTGCACCGTAACCGTCAACTCCGACCAGATCGAAGGCTCCAACAAACAGGTCTTCCAGACCCTGAAGACCAGTATCGAGGAGTTCGTCAACCAGAACAAATGGACTTCCTTCCAGTTCATGGAGCAGGAGAAGATCGAGTGCCAGATGCTGATTGTCGTCAAGGCGGTGGAGGACAACCTCTTCACCTGCGAGATGACCCTCCAGAGCCGCCGTCCCGTATGGGGAAGCAACTACTCCACCCCGCTGGTCAACTTCCAGGACAAGAACTTCAATTTCACCTATCAGGAGTACGACCAGCTCGTCTATCAGCAGAACCAGTTCTCCACCAACCTCACAGCCATGTTAGCCTACTACTGCTATCTGATGATCGGCTATGACCAGGACTCGTTCCAGCGTCTGGGCGGCACGCCGTTCTTCCTCATCTGCGAGGAGATAGTCAACGCCTGCCAGTCGGCTTCGATGGGCAACACCGAACAGAAAGGATGGCTCGCCTTCGACAGCAACCGCAACCGCTACGCCCTGGTGAACAACCTCATCGACGAGGCATTCAAGCCTCTCAGACAGTACTACTACCAGTACCACCGCCTGGGACTGGACATTATGGCTGACAATGTCAACAACGGCAGAGCCGCCATCGCCGAAGGAATGGATGTGCTCAAAGAAGCCAACCGCGCCCGTCCGGCTACCTATATCGTGAGCACCTTCCTCGACGCCAAAGCCGACGAGATCGTGTCGATCTTCGAGCAAGGCACAGCCGACGAGAAAAAGAAAGTATATGACCTGCTGATGGCTATCGACCCCACAAGGCAGAACACCTACGACCGCATTAACAAGTGAGAGAGCTGAAAGCTGAAAACTGAATGCTGAAAGCTGAAAGCTGAAAAGGGATGTTGAAACATTTACACATACAGAACTACGCGCTGATAAGCCGGCTGGATATTGATTTCGGCGAAGGCTTCTCGGTGATGACCGGCGAGACCGGCGCCGGCAAGAGTATTATCCTCGGCGCGCTGGCACTGGTGCTCGGCGCACGCGCCGACAGCAAAGCGATCACCGACGGAGAAGACAAGTGTATTATCGAAGCCACATTTAATGTACAAAGGGACGACGATGTACGATGTACGAAGGAGGTAATTATCCGCCGCGAGCTATACCGCAACGGAAAGAGCCGTTCGTTCGTGGACGACAGCGTGGTGAGTCTCGCCGAGTTGAAGACACTCTCCACGCAGCTGATCGACATCCACTCGCAGCATGCCAACCTGATGATTGAGAATGCAGCCTTCCAGCTGGAGGTGGTGGACGCCGTCGCCAAGAACAAACAGATCCTCTCGCACTACAGCGAACAATACAACCACTGGCAAGAGACCAGGCAGACATACGAGCATCTGAAAGCCCTCGCCCAAAAGAGCCATGACGATCAGGACTATACCGCCTATCGCTACCAGCTCCTGGACGAAGCGGGGCTGGAGGACAAAGATGAACTGGAGACACTGGAACAGGAACACTACCGTCTGAGCCATGCCGAAGAGATCCTGTCTGCCTTGCGGACAGCTGCCGAAGCCCTCAACGGAGAGCAACACAGCGCCATCGACGCACTGCGGAGCTGCCGGATAGAAACGATCGCCCCGGAGCTGCAGGAGCGGATAGAGAGTGCCCGTATTGAACTGCAGGACATCGCAGAGGAAGCCGGACGGATGGCGAACAGGATAGAGATCAACCCCGAACGGCTGCAATGGGTGGAAGAGCGCATCGTGCAGATCCGGGGACTGCTCCACAAGTTCAATATGGAGCGCATAGAAGACCTGATCACCCTGCGGGACGAACTGGCAGAGCAGTTGCAGAAGACCGGCAGTCTGGACTTCGAGACGGCACAGGCGGAGAAAGCCATGAACGAAGCCCGGACAGAACTATCCCGCCGCGCCGAAGCCCTCACCAAGAGCCGCAAGGGAGCAGTGGAAGAGATATGCCGGAAACTGACAGACGGACTCAACCGCCTGGCCGTACCGCACGCCAAGATAGACATCGACATCCGTCCGTCGGAGGACTTTACCCCTACCGGCAGAGACGAGGTGGAGATACTCTTCGCCGCTAACCTGAACCAGAGTCTGAGAGCGGTGAGCGAAGTAGCCTCCGGCGGCGAGATCAGCAGGCTCATGCTTTGTATCAAAGCACTCATTGCCGGCACCATGGGACTGCCCACGATCATCTTCGACGAGATAGACACCGGCGTGAGCGGCGCTATAGCCACACGGATGGCGGCTATCATGCTCGAGATGGCACGCAACAGGCAGATCATCGCCATTACCCACCTGCCGCAGATTGCCGCCATGGGCGAAAACCACTACAAGGTCTATAAAGCCGACACCGACACACGCACAGAGACCAATATCCGCCGGCTGACGGACGAAGAAAGGGTAACCGAGATAGCCGCCATGCTCAGCGGAAAAGAGATTTCCGAATCCGCACTCAAAACGGCTCAGGAACTCTTGTCAAAGAGAGATAACATATAAAGGACTAACGCACATGAGCTTACCATTAGCAGAGAGACTACGCCCCAAGACACTGAACGAGTATATCGGTCAGCGCCATCTGGTAGGCGAAGGCGCCGTGCTCAGACAGATGATCGAGAGCGGCACCCTGTCGAGTTTCATCCTCTGGGGACCGCCGGGTGTAGGCAAGACCACCCTTGCCAAGATCATCGCACACGATCTGGAACGGCCGTTCTATACCCTGAGCGCGGTGACAAGCGGCGTGAAGGAGGTGAGAGAGGTGATCGACAAAGCCAAACGCTCTGCAGTGATCAACAGCGGTCTCTTTGCCGCACAGACAGACCAGAGAAGCCCTATTCTCTTCATCGACGAGATACACCGGTTCAGCAAATCGCAACAGGACAGCCTCCTGGGCGCAGTGGAAGAAGGCGTGGTAACACTGATCGGCGCCACAACCGAGAACCCCAGTTTTGAGGTGATCACCCCCCTCCTGAGCCGCTGTCAGGTGTACGTACTGAAGTCCCTGGAGAAAGAGGATCTGCTGGAGTTGCTCCACCGCGCGCTGAAGAAAGACGAGATCCTCAGGACACAAGGCGTGGTGGTCAAAGAGACGGAAGCTCTCTTGCGGTTCAGCGGCGGCGATGCACGCAAACTGCTCAATATACTGGAACTGGTGAGCAACAGCGGCGTGAAAGTGATTGACAACGACACCGTCACCAAGCAGTTGCAACAGAACCCCGTCGCCTACGACAAAGACGGCGAGATGCACTACGATATCATCTCCGCTTTCATCAAATCCATCCGTGGCAGCGATCCGCAAGCCGCCGTCTATTGGCTGGCAAGGATGATAGAAGGAGGCGAAGATCCGAAGTTCATCGCCCGCCGGCTCATGATTTCAGCCAGCGAAGATATAGGTCTGGCGAACCCCAATGCCATGCTTCTGGCGAACACCTGTTTCGATATTGTCAATAAGATCGGATGGCCGGAGGCACGTATCCCGCTGGCGGAGACAACCGTCTATCTGGCTACCTCCAAGAAGAACAACTCCGCCTATCTGGCTATCGACAGCGCCTTGCAGACAGTGCGCGAGACGGGCAATCTGCCGGTGCCCCTGCACCTGAGAAACGCCCCTACCAAACTGATGAAAGACCTCGGGTATGCCGACGGCTACAAGTATCCGCACGACTATCCCGGACACTGGGTGGAACAACAATATCTGCCGGACGAACTCCTCGGAACAGAGTTCTGGCACAAAGATTGACAGACCGATGGCAGGTGTGTATATACATATACCGTTTTGCCGCTCACGGTGTTACTACTGCGATTTCTACTCCACTACGGCACACTCCCTGCAAAACGCCTACCTGCAGGCATTGGCACAGGAGATCGCACTGAGACGCAACGAGTGGCAGCCGGGAGCAGAAACAATCTATTTCGGCGGCGGCACACCAAGCCGGATAGAAGCCGGGGCTATAGTACGGCTCATAGATCTCATAGGAGGCGGAAAGGCAGAGGAGATAACGGTGGAGGTCAATCCGGGCGATGCCGACTTGCAGTACCTGCAGACCCTGCGGCAAGGAGGAGTCAACAGACTGTCGATGGGTGTGCAGTCGTTTCACGACGAGCGGCTGAAGATGATCGGCAGACGGCACAACAGTGCACAGGCGATCAGAGCCGTAGAGACTGCCCGGAAAGCAGGTTTTGACAACCTCTCACTGGATCTGATATATGGCCTGCCGGGACAGACGATGACGGAATGGGAAGAGGATATCGACCGGGTTCTGGCACTTGCGCCCGAACATATATCCACCTACTGCCTGCAATGGGAAGAGGGCACAAAACTCTTTGACATGTGGCAGAAAGGAGCGGTTGAACCCTTGGACGAGGAGGTGGAGATGGCGATGTACGACCGGCTCACCGACCAGCTCAAAGAGGCAGGATACGAGCATTACGAAGTCAGCAATTACGCCAAGCAAGGCTTCCGCTCAAAGCACAACAGTTCGTATTGGAAGGACATCCCCTACGTGGGGCTCGGCGCGGCAGCGCACTCCTACGACGGTGAGATCAGACGATGGAACCCAAGCGATCTGGACACCTACATATCGCAGATGGCAGAAGCGAGCCGGACAGGAGTGCTCAAGTATGACTTCGAGCGCCTCGGCGACAACGAACGCTATAACGAATACATAATGCTCTCTCTTCGCACCAAAGAAGGCGCAGAGGCAAACAAAATAAGGAATACGGAAGTGGCGGAGCGGTATATAGCCGAAGGGTTGCTGCAACGCGAAAAAGAACGCGTTCGCGCCACACAGAAAGGATTGCATATATTAAATCGAATAATAGAAGACTTACTGATATGACAGAAAACAAAGTCAATGTTTCCAAGAGAAACACGTTCTTAAAATGGTTTTGGGGGATCTTCTTCGGAGGCATCCTCGCGGTGTTGTTTGTCATCTTTCTCATTAGTATCGGCTGGCTGGGATACATGCCTCCGCTGGAGGAGTTGGAGAATCCGCAGAACAGAAATGCGAGTGAGATCTATTCGGCGGACAACAAGACTATCGGCAGATACTACAAGACTGCCAACCGACTGAGTGTGGACTACGCGGATATTAGCCCGTATATGGTCGATGCACTGGTAGCCACCGAGGACGCACGGTTCTACGAGCACATGGGCGTCGATCCCAAGGCGTTGTTCCGCGCAGTATTCAAGTTAGGCAAAGCCGGAGGCGGCAGTACCCTCACCCAGCAGCTGGCGAAACAACTCTGGTCACAAGGCGGCAAGAGAGGTTTTCACCGAATGTTGCAGAAACCCATCGAATGGGTGATCGCAGTCAAACTGGAGCGGCTCTACTCGAAAGAGCAGATCATTACAATGTACCTCAACCAGTTCGACTTCCTCTACAACGCCGTAGGTATAGAGACCGCCAGTCATGTGTATTTCAACACCACGCCTGCCAAACTCAAGATCGAGGAGGCTGCCATGCTGGTAGGCATGTGCAAAAACCCTTCGCTCTATAACCCCCTCCGCTACCCCGAACGCGCCAAGAACCGCCGTAACGTGGTATTCAGCCAGATGGCAAAATACGGATATATAACCCAGGCTGAGTGCGACTCGCTGCAACAACTGCCCCTGGTATGCGACTACCACGTGATCGACCATACCAACGGCATAGCCCCCTATTTCCGCGAACACATACGCAAGTACCTGATGGCAGAGAAACCCAAAGAGAGCGACTATCCGTCATGGAACAAACAACAGTACCGCGTAGATAAGTTCTTGTGGGACAACGACCCCATGTACGGCTTCTGCAACAAGAACACCAAGCAGAACGGCGAGCACTATAATATCTACACCGACGGTCTGAAGATCTACACGACTCTCGACACCCGCATGCAGCGCTACGCCGAAGAGGCTGTGGAAGAGCACCTGCGCTATCTGCAGAAAGTGTTCTTCTCCTCCAAGAAAGGCCAGCCCAATGCGCCTTTCTCCAACCAGATCAGCAAGGAGGACGCCGAGCGCATTATGGACCGCTCTGTGCGACAGACCGACCGCTACCGTGGTCTCAAAGCCGAGGGCAAGAGCGAAGAGGAGATCCGCAAGATCTTCGATACACCGGTGGAGATGCAGGTATTCGGCTATACTCCCAACCACCGCATCGACACCATTATGTCTCCGCGCGACTCTGTCCGCTGGACCAAATACTTCCTGCGCTGCGGATTTATGGCAATGGATCCGAATACAGGCTACGTGAAAGCATATGTAGGCGGCAATGACTTCGACTTCTTCAAGTACGACATGGCTACCATCGGACGCCGCCAGATAGGCTCTACCGTGAAGCCTTATCTCTTCGCCTACGGAATGACGGAAGGAATGTGGCCGTGCGAGAAAGTGACAGTAAGCCGTTCTGACGTGACGTTTGAGAACCCCGGCGGCGGACACTGGACACCGCGTGACGGACACGGAGGCGGTCCGATGACCCTGTCCCACGCTCTGGCTATCTCATCCAACTGGATGTCTGCCTATTTCATGGCAATGTTCGGTCCCGATCCTATCGTCAAACTAATGCGCTCGTTTGGTCTGAAGGGCGATATCGACCCCAATGTAACGATCTGTATGGGTTCGTGCGAAGTGTCGGTAGAGGAGATGGTCAACGCCTATACGACCTTTGTCAACAAAGGTATCCGTATCGACCCCATGTATATAACCCGTATCGAAGACAACACCGGTAATGTGATCTGCCAGTTCTCGCAACAGGCACACGAAGTAATGGACGAAATCAGTGCAAAGAAGATGGTGTATATGATGAGAGAGGTGGTGACTTCCGGTACCGGCAGGCGAATGAACAGCATTACTTCCGTACCTATGGCAGGCAAGACCGGAACGACCAACAACAACTCCGACGGATGGTTTGTAGGCTACACGCCGCAACTGGTGAGCGGAGCCTGGGTAGGCGGTGAGGACAGATCTATCCACTTCGACTATACAGGAATGGGACAAGGTGCGTCGATGGCATTGCCTATCGTGGGCAAATTCACCAACAAGTGTTACTCCGACCCCAAACTTGGGTATGACAAATCGATGAAATTCGACTTGGGCGACGACTTCATGGATAACATGAAGAACAGTTGCGCCGAGTACTCGGCATTCGACGTTGAGGAGAAGAACTACGAAGTAGCCACAGAAAACGAAAACGAAGAAGAGGAGTAGATATATTATCGCATTGCTGGCAGGGCTGCTGACGGCTTTGAGCGCCTCTGCACAACTGAACACCGACCGCTTGACAGCCATCGGGCGTAATGCCTTGTATTTTGAGGACTACGTGCTCTCCATCCAGTACTTCAACCAGGTCATACGACTCAAACCCTACTTGGCGGAGCCGTATATACTCCGCGCAATAGCCAAGGTACAGTTGGAAGACTGGGAAGGCGCACTGGAGGACTGTAACCAAGCCATCGAGATCAATCCCTTCGTCCCCAACACCTACTATACACGCGGTTTTATCCACCGCCAGTTGGGACAATGGGAAGAGGCGGAGAAGGATTTTGACAACGCGCTCAAGGGAGCGCCGCGCAACAAGACGTACACCGCCCTGCGCGCCGATGCCAGACTGCACAAGGAAGACTACGACGGCGCGATAGAAGACCTGAACCGCCTTATAGACGAAAGCCCGAAGAATGCCGACCTCCTGCACGACAAGGCGTTTGCCCTGCTCCAGAAAAAAGACACCCTGCAAGCCATCGAATACTTCAAGCAAGTAGCGGAGCTAATGCCCAACGAGCCGAACAACTGGTCGGTGGTGGGTACGCTTTCGCTGATGCAAGACAACGAGGAGCAAGCCTTGGAGTACCTCAGCCGAGCCATTGAACACGGCTCCAAATGGGCAGGTGACTACATTAACAGGGGTATCGTATCCTATAAGCGGCACGACTACAAGACGGCTCTCAACGACTACGACAAGGCGGTAAAGATCGCTCCAGACGATGTGCAATGCCATTATAACCGCGCCCTGCTCCTTCAGGAAGTGGGGGACTACAACCGCGCTCTGACGGAGTACGACAAAGCCATCTCACTCTCGCCGCAATCCACGGAGCTGTACTACAACCGCGGACTAATCCGGATGCAACTCATGCAATGGGCGAAAGCGCTCCAAGACCTGGATCTGACAATCAGGCACTACCCCTATTTCATGCCGGCGTACTATCTGGCATCGCAAGCCAAGATGCAACTGGGCGACTACCAGGGTGCACAGCGATACAGGGACAAAGCCTATCAACTGGATAAGAGCAAGACAACAACGCGCATCTACCCCAAGCCCAAGACGGATGTAGAGATCGTCAAGGAGAAACAGAACGAACGGGACCGCCGCAAGGAGTTCTCGGTAACACAGGCACAACAGAGCGAGGAGGTGAAAGAATCCAAATACGAGTCGGCGTCACGCGGCACGGTACAGAAGAACTACAGCGATGTACAGCTGGAGCCTAATATCACCCTCGGCTACTACGCCTCCGGCAAAGAGTTGAGGCAGACCAACTACACCCACGCGCTACTGGACGAGATCAACCGCAGACAGATCCTCTCCGCACCGCTGCGGTTCTCTGTCAAGCAGGTGAGCCTGACGCCCGAAATCCTGCAACAACACCTGGAACGAATCGCCCAACTGGAGGCTCCTTATTTCTTCCAGCGCGCACTGGAGGAGAATATCGTGCGGGATAACGCCTCGGCGATAGAAGACTGCACCCGCGCTATTCAGACCATGGCAGAAGACAGTATTCTGACACCTTTCGTGTATCTGATGCGCGCCGACCTGCGCGCTGCGCAAAACAGCGCTTTGGAGATTACCCTGCGCGACTACGACCAGGCTATCCGCTTGGCGCCGACACTCGCCATCGCCTACTACAACAAAGCCAACCTGCTCTACGCACATCAGGACTACAAAGGGGCTATCCAACTCTATAGCCAAGCCATAGAGATAGACCCAGACTTCGCCGAAGCCTACTTCAACAGAGGCTTGACAAGAATCTATATCGACCAAGTCAAAGAGGGACTGCAAGACTTAAGCCGCGCCGGCGAGCGGGGAATATATCAGGCATACCATTTAATTTCACGATTCAGATGAGAAAGAACCCCTTCCTGCAGATAAGCATCCTTGCCATACTGCTCCTTGCCGCCACGGCGGTTAGGGCACAAGTGCTATACGAAATATCGGGCAACAGTACAAAAGCCAAATCCTATCTCTTTGCCACCAACGGCATGACCGGCATTGATTTTCTGGACTCGGTACCTAATCTCTACAAGTGCTACGGGCGCTCGAACAAGGTGATTACGGAGTTTACGATGCAGGACTACGCCGCTATTGCGGCACTCCGCAATGCAGCGCTCCTACCCGACTCTGTCACCCTCGCCAACTTCTACACCGACGAGGAATACAAGGCTATCGAACAATCGCTGATAGTAAATATCGGAATGGGGTTTGACAAGTTGTCACGGATGAAACCCGCCTATCTGACCGAACTGCTGCGCAACGAGATCGTCAGGCACTGGGTGGGTTTAGACGAAGAGTTCACCTGCGAGAGCGCCTTCGAACTCATCGCTTCCGAAGACGGCAAGCCCGTATATGGCTTGGACGATACAGGGGAGACGATATATATGCTCTTTGACCGTGAGCCGTTCCACTGGCAGTGCGAGGAGTTGAAGAAGATTGTCGAGTATCCGGAACGCGAAGTGGCGCTGGAGCGTAGTATCAAAGCATCCTACAGGATGGGCTATCTGTCCGATATAGCGTTCACCATCGAGTCTCCAGACAACAAATCCACCCTCTCCTACTCCGATTACCAGGTCTTCGCTTCACGCAACGAACAGTGGGTCAAACGGCTCCGCCCCTATCTCAAAGAGGGCAAGGCGTTTATCACGCTCAACTGTATTTATCTCGGCGGCGACAAGGGGCTTATCCAGCAGCTCCGCAAAGCCGGATACAGAGTAAGAGCCGTTAACAGAAGAAAACTCAAAGCCTGAGTTCCGGGCACAAAAAAGCACCGTATAGTTTTTTACTCGAGAAAACTCCTATAGACAGGATTTGAGGTCCACCTCACCTTTGTAATCCGGCCACCTCATCGCTACCGAAATATCGGGTCACGGCGTAGAGTACCGGCACGCCATTAGTGTGGCTTCACACTCGGTTATTGATATTTGTTGAGTTTTCCGGTCTCGTAACTATACGATGCCGATTATTTTTATCAGTTGTGCCATCCGATGGTAAATACAATCCGATGGGTATCGGTATTGATATCATACGGAGAGGCAGCCTGGTGTGCATAAAGCTGCAGTCTCTGCCAGCGGTATTGATATGCCATCTGCGCTACTACAAAGCGCCCTCTATAGCCTATTCCGGCACTGACATACTGGGTTCTGCGCGGGAAGAGCGAATGGGCATCCTGACGTTCCAAAGTAGGGTCAATCAAAACAGGAGCGGGGTCGCCTTTCTTAAACGTAGATGAATAAGCGTACCCGGCATTGATATAGAGTCCTACTACCGGTACGAACTCCAGTCCCGCTTTGAGGGTATGGATATTATCCATATACCGCGCATGTGTAAGGTCGTACTGCAAACTCAGCATACCGTAATCCCCCACCTGCAAGGCAGCGCCGAAAGAGGCGTGCCAAGGCGCCGTGTAAGAGTCCTCATCGCGCTCTGTAACACGCCACGACATATTCGGTGCGTCGCTGTAACGGAGGCTGTCGGTCTGGGCGCTGAGTGTACCTTGGGTGTGGGTATTAAGGGTATTGACCGTAGGGGTCTGGAAAGAAGCGCCCAACCGTACCCAGCCACACGGACGATAGATCACACCGAAAGACCCTCCGAAACCTACACCGTGCATGAGCACACTGTTCTCGTTTTCGAGGTCAAACTGCTTGCCTTGCTCATTATAGGCGTCAAAACGCTCATAATAGTCGGCATCCGACGAGAGACGATAGGAGTAGAGACGCATTCCGGCTCCCAGATAGAACTTATGGGAGATATTCATTCCCCAGTCCAGCGCGTATTGGTTAACATAGCCGGACTCTTTGAGGGAAATCTCATTGGAGATATTAGTACGGTACTGCGGATAGTCCATCTTCAGATCCACTCCTGTAGAAGCGATCACCGAGCCTAAAGATGTTTCTCCCGGCTGCTGACCGGTCTCGATGGTACGGTGAAAAGTCTTGAGGCGCTGATAGGAGATCATAAAATTGTTGGCAATGACGCCTTCGTCCTCGTAAGGGTTGCCGTAAGAGAAGACAAAAGAGGCTTGCGGAACCATGAAAAGCCGGCGTGTCGAACGCGCGTCGTCAGTCCATGCATGGTCACTCTGGAAATCCATGGTGAGCATTGCCTCGCTACGGAGATAGACACCCAATCCTGCGGGGTTGTCCGCCACGGCAGAGGGATCACCTCCGACAGCAGTCATGGCGCCAGACATACCTACGTATCTACTCGTACCCATTATATCGCGTTCGCTAAGACGGCTGTAGTCCTGTGCCCGCCCCGTAAGCGAACATACACCGAGTACCATAACGGCTATGTATCGAAGAGTTTTCATTTCTTAATACGGATTGTGACAGTCGTGTCCTGTACGTTGATATACTCGATTTTCTTTTCTGTCTTGCCGGCAGGTGCGGTTTTGACAGTTGTACCAGCAACTGCCGTAGAACCGGTAGTGGAACTCGTCTTCGCCGAGGTAGCAGTAGAGGTATTGGAAGAATGAGGCCAATAATAGACATCATCCACGGGCAGCAGCGAGGTGGAAGAACAACCGCACAGCAGTCCGGCTCCCAACAAGACTATGTAGGCTTTCGTTTTCACAACAACTATTATCTGAATCCAATAATTTGTCTTACCTCCCGGAGTGTTTTCTCTGCCGACTCGGATGCACGCTCGGCGCCCAGTCTGGCTACTCGTTGGAGGTATTCGTCGTCAGCCGAGTAAGCTTGAATCTTCTCGCGGATAGGAGCACAGAAGGCGTTGATATCGGCAGCCAGTTGTTTCTTGAGGTCGCCGTAACGGATCTGCATAGTATTATATTGCTCGTTGTAATAGTCGTAAGCCTCCTTGCCCGACACAAGTTCGAGGAAGGTGAAGAGATTCTTGATCGGCTCCGGCTTCTCCTGATTAGGCTCCGTCGGTCCGGCATCGGTGACGGCGCGCATCACTTTCTTCCTGATGGTTGCCTCATCGTCGCAGAGGTAGATACAGTTGCCTTCCGATTTACCCATCTTGCCGCTTCCGTCCAACCCCGGCACTTTGACAGCCTCTGCGGTGTAGTGGAAGGATTGCGGCTCCTTGAAATACTCCACTTCGTAGATCCGGTTAAACCGGCGGGCAAAGAGACGTGCCATCTCCATATTCTGCTCCTGATCCTTACCTACAGGCACCTTGTCGGCTTTGTGCATAAGGATATCCGCTGCCATAAGCGTAGGATAAGTCAGCAAACCGGCATTGACATTATCGGGCTGCTTGCGTACCTTCTCCTTGAAGGACGTCACGCGCTCCAACTCGCCCAGGTAGGCGTTCATATTAAAGTAGAGATACAACTCCAACACCTGTTTCACATCGCTCTGGATATAGATAGGAGCTTTCTCCGGGTCGATTCCGCATGCCAGATACTCTGCCAGAATAGTCTTGGCAGAACGGCGGATATTCTCAGGCTTGGGGTGCGTAGTAAGCGAATGCCAGTCGGCAATGAAGAACATACAGTCATACTCGTCCTGCATCTTCACAAAACTCTTGACTGCACCAAAATAGTTGCCCAAATGCAGATTTCCGGTAGGGCGGATGCCACTAATTACTCTTTCCATTATCTTATATTCTTGTATCCGATCACTCAATCGGCAATGCTCTGTAAATACTCTGCTCCAGAGCTGTCAAAGTCTCGGTGTTAGCCACACCGGGAATGCTCTGTATCTGGCTGTTAAGAAGACGCATCAGATGCTGGTCGTCCTTGGCGAAGACCTTGATCAACATCGAATAGGCGCCCAATGTATATTGTGCTTCCACCACCTCCGGAATCTTCTCCAGCTCCGCGCATACGGAGCGATACATGGACCCCTTCTCCAAAGTCAGTCCTACATAAACACAGAGCTGGTAGCCCAACTGCTTAGGCTGGATATTATATGCCGAGCCGATGATCACACCATTCTCGAACATCTTCTGCACTCGTTGGTGAACAGCCGCACGACTCACGCCACAAATCTCTGCCACGTCCTTGAAAGGAGTGCGGGCATTTTGTGTAATGACTCGTAAAATTTTACGATCTAATTCATCAATTTTTTCCATACTTTAAATGATATTTTGTTACTATTTTCTGCAAATTTCGTGCAAATATAGTGCTTTTTTTTGACATATGCAAATTTTGTGCTCAGTTTTATACAAATTAGGATATTTTTTTATCTATATAGACATAACAGAGGGGAAGAATTTGCAGATATGCAAAAATTGTAGTATATTTGCAAAAATTTCGGACAATGACCATTGATGAATATATTGAGCAGATGTCTTCGCCGGAAAGCGAAGCGCTGTCGCAAATCACACGCGACACCCATATTCATGTGCTGAACCCGCACATGCTGTCGGGTCACGTGCAGGGACGCCTTCTGTCGATGCTAAGCCGGATGATTGCACCTCGGCGGATATTGGAGCTGGGTACCTTTACCGGTTATTCGGCTCTTTGCTTGGCAGAGGGGCTGACTACCGAAGGCAGACTCGTCACCGTGGAGCACAACGACGAACTGGAGACCACCATCCGGCGCAACCTTCAGCTATCCCCCCTCGGAGAGAAAATCGAGCTGCGGATAGGAGATGGTCTGGAGCAGATAGAAGCACTCAGACAGGAGGGGGAACTCTTTGATTTGGTCTTCATCGACGCCGACAAGAGACAGTATTGCGAGTATATAGATGCCGTTTACCCCGTTCTCAAAGAGGGCGGCTGGATTTTAGCGGACAATGTGCTCTGGGACGGACATATCATCGACCCCGCCTACGACAAAGACAAACAAACCCAAGGATTGAGGGCTTTTAACGAGAAAGTGAGAAACGACAGCCGCTTCGAACAGGTGATCTTGCCACTACGCGACGGTCTAACGATCATTCATAAAGTCGGGAAGCATAATGGAGCGTTGAATCAGGAGCTCCGTCCAAGATAGCTACTATGTCGGACAAGATCTCCTCCGGGTGCACCACTCCTCTCTCCCAGAAGTTATTGGCTCCGGAAGGAGCGTACTGCTTGCGCCAGTTATAGACACGGCGGTTACGGTAAGCCTTAAACCACCGGTGTTTCTCATCCATATCCACCAGTTGTGTCAAACTGTTGGCAGAAGCCCCTATCCACACATCGGCATCGGCGAACTGCTGCAAGACCTGCTCTACCGTCAGCGGCACCGACTCGCCACGCAAATCCCCTGCATAACGATATTCAGCTCCGGCGTCATGGAGCAGATAACCCATGTAAGTGTTACCTGAAGGCACATACCAAGTGCCCTTGAAATTATTCCCCAGCATGACAGAGACCGGTTGGGCACGATGCGACTGTTGTTCAGACCGGGCAAGGTACCGCTCTTCAATGCACTGAAAGAGCGAGTCTGCCTGCTCCAGTTTGCCTACCAGTGCGCCTACAAACCGCACCCATTCGGCACGCGCCAGAGGCGACTCCTCACGCCATTCGTTGATATAGACAGTAGGCACTCCGAGCCGCTCCATTCGTTCGGCTTCGGGGTTGTTCTGACCATAAGAGACTACCAAGAGGGCGTCGAGTTGCGCCTGCAAAGCACGTTCGGAAGACGGCTTCATCGAGTCTCCGAGGGCAAGCGGTTTCTTAGGCAGGGGGGTATAGATGAGTTCCGGATTGCAGACCGCCACCACTCGGTCCAGCACCCCCAAGGCATCCAAAAATCCTATCTGCGTGGTAGAGGAGGTCGCCAGGCGGTTATAGGGTTTCGAGAGCCGATAGTACAGATGCGGCTCCATGACCTCCAGCACCAGACACGAGTCTTCGTCGATAATATGAAATCCCGTGGCATACTTATTAGGCAGCACTTTCTGCTCCGTTTGCTCCTGCTTTGACTGTGGAGCACAGCCTATAAGAGACAAAAGCAGGAGGAGTACTATCGGTAATTTGTTATTTGTCATTTATCTGATGCGTTCCAGTAGTCCTATCAGTGCTTTCTGGCAAGCGCGATCAGTGATCTGGTCACGCAGTTTGCCGAGTTGGAAGCAGGCTGCATCCGTGCCGTTGGGTGTAGCCCATCCGATCCAGACCGTTCCTACGGGTTTCTCCTTGGTTCCTCCCGTTGGACCGGCTATGCCGGAGGTCGCGATAGCATAATCGGAGTGCGTTATCCGGCGGACGCCCTCAGCCATCCAGCGCACCACAGGCTCGCTGACTGCACCAAACCGCTGGAGGTCATATTCGGGAATGCCTAACACATCGCGTTTGACATCATTGCTATACGCTACCACTGTTCCCCGGAAGAAGGAGGAACTGCCGGAGTGGCGTGTAAGGAGCGATGCCAACTTGCCGCCGGTACACGACTCGGCGGTGGCAAGGGTCGCCTTGTGTGCATTGAGCGCATCCGCCACGTGAAGTTCCAGCGGGCGGTCATCGGTGACGATGAGGTAGTTATGGACGATAAACTGCAGTTGGTCGATCCATTCCTCCAGCGTCTGTGTCGGCACTTCGCCGTACGACGAGAGGCGCAAACGGATGGTGCCGTCCTTGGGCAGATAGGCCAGATGCAGTCCCTTGGGCAGAGACGCCTCGTAGTCCGAGAGGAGAATGGCAAGCGAAGACTCAGGTATTCCGCTGACCATGATGGTACGGTGCTCCACCACTCCAAGCGAGGGGAAACGCTGGCGGAGATAAGGGATGACCTGTTCGGTTATGCCTATCTCCATCTCGTATGGCACACCGGGCAAAGAGACAAGTGTCTTGGTACGCATCGGGAAGACCATCAGCGGTGCCGACCCTACCCTGTTAGGCAGGATAGTCGCCCCCTGCGGCACCTGCCACTGGGTTGCCGTAAGGCGGTTAAGCACCTCCGGACGGGAAGCATACAGTTGCTCTATATGTGCTTTGACCTGAGGAGACTCCACCAGTTTCATGCGGAAATATTCACAAAGCACGTGCTTGGTGATATCATCCTTCGTCGGACCCAAGCCGCCGGTGGTGATGATCAGATCAGCACGGGTAAAAGCTTCGTTGAGTGCCTGAACGATATGGTTCCGGTCGTCATGGACAGAGGTGATCTGGTGCACCTCTATGCCGCATTCGTTCAAGCGTTGGGAGATCCAAGCCGAGTTGGTATCCACCACTTGGCCGATCAATAGTTCGTCACCTATAGTAATTATTTCTGCGCGCATTGCTTTTTCCATTCTTTTGCAGTTAATTCCAATTCATTATACCAATCTTCGCCGAAACGCCGGATAAGCGGCTCACGAAGAAACTTATATAACGGCAGATGCATCTTGCTGCCCAATTGACGGGCACAGTGGCACACATCCCACCGATGATACGAAAGTCCTGTCAACTCCCCTACTCTGTTGAGGCGGATGGGATAAAGATGACAGGAGATCGGTTTTTTGAAACCGGGTGCGGAGGATTGGGGTCTGAGAGAGGCTGCTTTCTCTATCAGGCAGTAACACCAGCCCTGATGGTCGGTGCGGGCGAAGACACAGTCTTTGCCGTTTACGATAGAGAGTACCCGCTCGCCAGTCTGGTCAATATAGGACAGGCCCTGTTGCTCCACCACGGCGCGTGCCTCCGGCGTCATCATCGGCAGGAGTTCGGGCAGGAGTTGCTCTATCTGCCTGAGTTCGTCCTCCTCGACCGGGGCACCGGCATCGCCCTCGATACAGCAACAGCCTTTGCAGTGCTCCAGATCGCAACAGAAATCCTTCTCCAGAATATCCAGCGAAACCAATGTGTCTTGGATTATAAACATAAGCCTTCTGCAAAGATTTTTATTCCCAGAAGAATCAGTACCACACCTCCCAGGATCTCCATGTTATTCATCAGTTTGCCTGTATATACGCCTATCAGGTAGCCTCCGAGAGAGAATACTGCCGTGACCGCACCGATAGTCACCACCGACGGCAACAGCCATTCGGGGTACGGCACGAAAAGCAGTCCTGTTGCCAGCACATCCACACTGGTAGCGACAGCCAGCATCAGCAGATTGGTCACCTGCCAGTTGGCATCATGGTGCTCGTCTTTGTTGTGCAGCGATTCCCATATCATCTTGGCTCCTAAAAATCCCAAGAGCAGCAGAGCTATCCACGGAGCATAACGCTGCATGAATGACACGAAGAGGTTGCCTGCCAGATAACCGATCAGGGGCATTCCCATATGAAACGCCCCGAAGATTGCCGCCATAAGCAGCGCACGCGGGTGCCAGGTACGCTGGTTAGTCCCCTGTACTAACGACACTGCACAGCAGTCCATCGCCAGACCGACAGCCATCAATATGACATTCAACCAGTTCATTGACGCTTATACTTATACCGGGCACCTGTTTTGCCTTTGGCAATATTGGTCAGTTTGGACTTGCAGAACTGTTTGCGGATAGGCGAGATGCGGTCCGTGAAAACATGCCCTTCAAGGTGGTCATACTCGTGCTGCACGATACGTGCCTGGAAATCGGTGAATTTCTCTTCGTGCTCCTCGAAGTTCTCATCCAGATAACGGATTACGATGGTCTTGGGACGCACCACATTCTCGCTGATTCCCGGCAGAGAGAGACACCCTTCGCTGTAGGTGCTTGTCTCTTCGCTCTCCTCGATGATTTCCGGATTGATAAACGCTCTCTTGAAATCCTTGCACTCGGGATAGTCCTCCGCCAACTCAGTGCCGTCCACTACGAACAGACGCCAGCTTCTGCCCACTTGCGGAGCTGCCAAGCCGCAGCCTTCCGCCTGAGTCAGGGTTTCGTACATATCCGCAATGAATTGCTTCAACTCCGGTGTATTTTCAATATCTTCAGCCTGTTTTCTCAGTACCGGCTGTCCGTACAAGTATATTGGTAAAATCATAAACGATTTAACGGTTTAACGATTTAACGGTTTAACGAAGGCTCTCCAAGTAGCCTTCCAGTATGATGCTCGCGGCGATCTTATCCACCACGGCTTTGTCCTGCCGGTCTTTTTTCTTCATGCCTCCGGCTATCATGGCACGGTGCGCCAACACGGATGTGAAGCGCTCGTCGTACATAGTTATGGGTTTTAGGGGGAAAGTCTTCCTGAAGGTTGCGATAAACGGCCGGATATAGTTCATCGACTCCGACTCTTTGCCGTTCATCTGTGTCGGGTAGCCGATAACGACCTCGTCCACCTCTTCTTGCCCGAAATAGGATTGCAGCCACGGAATGAGGTCGCGGCTCTCGATAGTAAGCAACGGATTAGCCGTTATGCGGAGTGGATCCGTAACGGCTAATCCTGTGCGTTTGCGTCCGTAATCTATTGCCAAGATTCGTCCCACAACAGATTTACTTGTTTTGCAGTTCTTTGATACGTTTCATGGCAGCGTCGTATTTGGTCTGCATTCCCTTGCGGGCGATGAAACGGTAGTACAGCTTCTTCAACTCTGTCCATGAACCGAGGTCGTCCGGAGCCAGTTCCACAGCTTTCTCCCAGTACGGGATAGCGGCAGCGTACAACTCGTCTTTGGTCTTCATAGCGGCGTCGTATGCCTTGCCGGTGAGACGATAGTCCACATGATCCTCAAAGAACTTGGCTTTCAGACCTGTAGCCGTTGCCATCAGCTGGTAACCCAGCGGGTTCTCCGGCTCCAGTTCTATGAACTTCTTGTAGTCAGCCAATGCCTTGTCGTACTGCTCCATGTTCTCGTAGAGCACGCCACGGATACGGTAGTACTGTGCGCCGTCCGGCTCTTTCTCGATAGCAAGGTTAAGCGACTCGATAGCCTCTTTGGTCTTGCCGGACTCGAAGTAGTAGTTGATCATGTTCTGCACGAACCACGACTCCTGCGGGAAGCGTTTCATACCGCGCTCCAGCGTGCGGAGCATGTTCGTCGAGTCTTTCAGTTCTTTGTATGCCTCGTACAAGTACTCGGTCACGGTCAGTTCGCGCTCTACATTCTCGATCTCTAACATACGCTCGATCTGGAAAGCGGCAGCCTTGTAGTCTTTGATGCGGAAAGCGTAGTTAGCCGCATAATACATATAAGACTGGAACACCGAGTCTTTCGGCATCTTAGCCTGCATCTTCTCGTCCTGCATGGCTTTCATGTAAGGGATAGCCACGTGCCCGCTGAAACCGTCATAGATGCCTTTGTCATCATCTTTCTGCGCCATGGTGCTTCCATAGACTGCCAACTGCTCCTCCTCAAAGTACTTGAGCAGACGGGACTGGATGGTCTTGTGGGTCTTGGTATCCACTACCTCACGGCCTTTCTTGTCCAGTGTCGGAACAAGTGCCAGACTGTCGGCAACTTCGTAATACTTGCAGCTCTCGAGGATGGCAGGGCCGAGCACCTCGTAGTTGGGTTTGTATCCCGGCTGCTCGTAGATCTTGTCCACCTCTGCCTGAAGCTGCTTGTAACCGATCTCTCCGGCTACGAACCAGGTCTCTGTCAGATTCTTGGTCTCCTCGTTGGTCAGTGCCGGTACGATAGCCGCACGGGCTCCGTCGAAGTCCTTCTTAGATGTCAGTTTCTTTGCCAGTTTGACATTCGCCATCTGTGCAAAAGCGCCTGCGCTCATGAGCGCTACAGCTGCTAAAAATAGTGTTCTTTTCATAGATTTAATTGTATTATTCCTGATTTTCCGTTGTTGTGTCTTCGTCACTTGGTACCTCCTCACTTGGTACTTCCTCTTCATCCTCTTTCGGTACGATACAGCCGCTTACGAGACTGTCGTTACGCTTCTGGAGTTCGATGAGTTTGACACCCTGTGCGGCGCGTCCTGTCAGCCGGATAGTAGATATATCCATGCGGATAGCCGTTCCCGACTTGGTCATCAGCATCAGGTCGTCTTCGTCTGTCACGGCCTCGATGCCTACCAGGTGACCGGTCTTGTCGGTGATCTCAATGGTCTTGACACCCTTACCGCCGCGGTTGGTGACACGATAGATAGGATTGCCCTCCTCGTCGTCCACCGGGGTACGCTTGCCGAAGCCCTTCTCCGAAATCACAAGGATCGTCTTGTCTGTATTCTTCTCTACACAAACCATGCCAATGACGCGATCCATGCCGTCATTTTCCAAAGTTATGGCTTTTACACCGCTTGCCGAACGACCCATCGGGCGGACGCCTGATTCGTTGAACCGTACCACTTTGCCGTTGTAGGAAGCCACCATCATTTCGCTCTCGCCGTCGGTAAGTGCCACACTGATCAGTTCGTCCCCTTCACGCAGACCGAGGGCGATGATACCATTGGCACGCGGACGGCTGTAGTCCTCCAGCGTGGTCTTCTTCATCAGACCGTTCTTGGTAACGAAGATGAGGTAGTGGTTCTGTACATAATCGGTGTCGTTCAGACCCTTGACATTGATACAGGTGCGTACCTTGTCGCCTTTCTGGAGATTGATCATGTTCTGGATAGCACGGCCTTTGGATTGCTTGTTGCCTTCCGGCAGGTCATATACTTTCTGCCAGTAGAGGCGGCCCATCTCCGTGAAGAACATCATGGTGGAGTGCATCGAAGCCTGATATACATTCTCGATGAAGTCCTGATCACGTGCCGTACCGGCTTTGGATCCTATGCCGCCGCGGGTCTGCTGACGGAAGTCTGCCAGCGGTGTACGCTTGATATATCCGAGGTGCGAGATCGTGATCACCATCTCGTCGTCGGCATACATGTCTTCGGGGTTGAACTCGGTAGCCATCTTGACGATGCGTGTACGGCGCTCGTCGGCATACTTGTCTTTGATCTCGCGCAGCTCGTCGTTGATAAGGTCATACCGCAGCGACTCGCTTGCGAGCAGTTCGTTCAAGTGGGCGATCAGTTTCTCGATCTCCTCGTACTCTTTCTTCAACTCATCGATACGCAGACCGGTCAGAGCGCTCAGACGCATGTCCACGATAGCCTTCGACTGCAAATTATCCAGATCAAACCGCTTCTCCAGGTTTGTCTGTGCATCTGCCGGCGTGCGGCTAGCGCGGATGATACGGACAACCTCGTCGATGTTATCCACGGCGATGATCAATCCTTCTAATATATGCGCGCGTTCTTCCGCCTTGCGCAGTTCGTACCGGGTACGGCGGGTAACGACCTCCATGCGGTGGTCGATAAAGTTACCGATCAGGTCTTTGAGGTTCAGCAGCATCGGGCGTCCTTTGACAAGGGCGATATTGTTGACCGAGAAAGAGGACTGCAGTTCGGTGAACTTGTAGAGTTTGTTGAGCACCACCTGTGCGTTGGCGTCACGCTTCACCTCTATCACAATGCGGATGTCACGGGTCGAGAGGTCGGAGATGTCGGATATACCTTCTATCTTCTTGTCGCTCACCAGTTCGCCGATCTTCTTCACCAGCTCCGATTTCACTACGCCGTACGGCAGTTCGGTCACCACGATCTTCTCCCTGCCGTTGTTGTCGGTCTCGATATCGGCGTTGGAACGGATCACAATGCGTCCGCGTCCGGTCTCGAAGGCGTCTTTCACACCCTGATAGCCGTAGATGGTACCGCCGGTCGGGAAATCGGGAGCTTTGACATACTCCATCAGCTGCTCGATGGTGATCTGCTCCGCATCGGGGTTCTCGATGCGTGCCTTGCAGTTGTCCACGTAAGCCACGCAGCCGTCAATCACCTCGCCCAAGTTATGGGTAGCCATGTTGGTAGCCATTCCGACAGCGATACCGGTACCGCCGTTCACGAGCAGGTTCGGGAAACGGCAAGGCAGTACTACCGGCTCACGGAGTGTGTCGTCGAAGTTCAACTGCATATCTACCGTGTCCTTGTCAATATCGCGGAGCATCTCCTCAGCCAACTTCGAGAGACGTGCCTCGGTATAACGCATGGCAGCGGCACCGTCGCCGTCCACGTTACCGAAGTTTCCCTGTCCGTCCACAAGGCAGTAGCGCATGTTCCACGGCTGGGCCATACGAACCAGAGTTCCGTAGATAGAGCTGTCGCCGTGCGGGTGGTACTTACCCATTACCTCACCCACGATACGGGCGGCTTTCTTGGTCGGCTTGTCCGAGGTGTTGCCCAACTCGTTCATTCCGAACAGCACACGGCGCTGTACCGGCTTGAATCCGTCACGCACATCCGGCAGGGCACGGCTCACGATGACGCTCATCGAGTAGTCGATGTACGAGGATTTCATTTCCTCGTCAATCTTCACGGGAATAATACGGTCGTTATCCATCGTATTTTCCACCAATTCGTTGTTTTCTTCCATTATATTCTTGTTTTAACAATTTTAACAGTTTAACAGTTTAGCAGTTCAACATCGCTCTGCCACAAAAAATCGCCTGCAAAGATACACATTTTTTTTCGTTTATGCAAATAATTCTTGTATTTTTTAGCGATTTTAAGCGTTTTGAGCACTTCGGTTGTCATTTTCGACACCCTGCCGATAAAAATCTCCCAACCGCTCAGAATGGAAATAAATGCCCTTAGCGTGTCATTCTGTCCCCTACGCACGCGCAACCGCACGAAAGCTTGTACTTCGTCTCTTGTCCCGGCATTGAATGTCGGTTTCATTTCGTTTCAAGTACCCCCAACCTCTTTCGTCTCCAGCACCGGTTAAGCCGACCTTAAGCCGAGGTTAGGCATCCTCTCGACTTTTCCCGGTCTAAACCGTTCGCATCTCGTTCTCATTACGGACGTCTCCGTACCGTCTCTTTCGTATGTCCATTCCCCGGCATTCTATGCAAGCATAGCCGCTGTCTGTCTGCACAAAACAGATGGAATTGCATTCTATTCATCAAAAAAAATGCCCGAACGCTTGCATATGTCCAAAATATGTAGTAACTTTGCACCCTGAAAGCAAACGATGGGTATCCGGATCCGACATATCACTGCGGCAATCATGGTGGCATTAGCTGTCATGGCTATGCCTCTGCAGGCGCAGAAAAAAACAGACGCCAAAACGCAGAAAGACACCGCACCGACAGCCAAGAAATACGAACGGAACGGCACTATCGACAAATCGCGTCTGCCCGCAAGACCGAACAAGGTGCTCTGCTGGTTCTACCGGACAGCCGAATGGGCGGACAACTACCTCATCAAAGGTATCGACACCAATTACGTCACCCTGCCGGAACACAGCTGGCGGATCGCATATATCAACGGCATCGAAGGTATCAACTCCAACTGGTCTGCTACACAGCCGCCACCCATCGGTACAGTGACACTCCTCTCACGCACCACACCAAGCGTTGATTTGGGATTTCAGGTGGGCTACCGGTCATTGGGCTTCGGCTACAGTTGGGACGCCTCGCACGCCTATTCGCAGAAACTGAATCTGTCCCTTGGCAGCAAGTTTATCGGCATTGATTTCTCGCGGCAAGTGAGCACAAACATCACCGGTAGAATCTACATGGCAGACTTCCCGAAGAGCGAATACAACCCTCTTCCTTTGCCTGACAACCTGCTCTGGATCACCAACACCAACCTCTCGGTCTGGTACGCCCTGAACGCCGCGCACTACTCGCACCAGGCAGCTATCAAGCAGTCGTATATCCAAAAGAAAACGGCGGGTTCGCTATTGTTGTCATTGGGATATATGTCCACGGAGATCTCCGTAGAAGACAGCATTATGCTCAACGGCAAACCCTTGCTTTCCTACATGATTGACGGAATCAAAAGCATGACGACCCACCAGGTGGCAGTAGGCTTGGGGTACGGCATCAACTACACCCCCAACCGCGGCAAGGTGCTGCTCCACCTCTCCGCCAATGCGCAACTGGTATGCTATAGTATTGACCAGGTATCGTTTGCCGTGAGCGACTCCATGAACCTGCCGGGCGAGCCGTTCTATAACATCAAACCGCAGTACCCCGTGCATATAACCGGAAACCTGCGCGCTGCGGTGAGCTGGGAGATCAACCCGTGGGTACACCTCTCGGCAATGGGGCAAGCCAATAACATCCGCTTTGCCTCCAAACAAGGCGAAGTCTCCTCGATGGCTCTCAACAACTGGAACTGGCAAGCCAAACTGGCAGTAGGTGTCCGTCTGGGCGTAGGCAGGAAGAAAGTGCAAGAGACCCTTGACGCCGAGGAGGAATACCTCATCGCCGAAGAGAAGGAGATCTTACGCCAGGCACGACGCCACCGCCGCGACACGACCCTACGAGCCGCTGCCGACGAGATCAAAGCCGAGCACGCCTATGCCGACTCCATCACGCAAGCAGAAGTGGAGGCGGTTCAAGCCGCAGCCGAAGAAGCCAATGCGCACTCCGCCAAACACAAGCACCGCAAACGCGCCACCAAACTGCCACAATGGATTACAGACTATTTTTATTCCCCAAAACAATGAGAAGAATTCTATCAGCAACCATACTCATCCTCACGGCACTCACCGCCTCCGCTACCGCTTATTACGGACACGTAGTGGACGACAACCGCCGTCCCGTGCCTTTCGCTACCGTCTATCCTCTGGATAGCATCGTTCTTGGTACCGCCACCAACAATAACGGATACTTTCAGTTCGACGCCAATCTGCCGGAGAGCGGATTGGTGATGATCAGTTTTGTGGGGTACGACAAGAAGACCGTCCCCTTGCGCCAACTCCGGGGCGACACCATGACCATTGTGCTGCACGAGAAACCCATTGCACTGGACGAGACGACCATCTCCGCCAAGCACAAGAAACTGAAAGGCAAGAAAAAAGAAATGGCGCAGCTGCTCTACAAAGTCTATCAGCAGATGGCAGTCGATTTCCCGGAGCACTGTACGCGTTACCACGTAGTGAGCGATGCACGGATGACGGCTCAGAACAGCCAATGGGGCGCCGAACAGATGATAGCCACCATTGTCACCATCCCCGAAGCGGCAAAGAATGGTTCGGACTCGGTGCAGCTCCATGCCGAACACTGCAAACGCTTCTTCAATCCTGCCATTCGCAGCCGTGCCAACCAAGCCTACCAAGCCAAGGAACTGGACGCCAGAACACGCAAGTACGCCGCCGAGGTGGACTCCGGCGTAGCCACCCACTGGGCACTCTTTGCGTTCGGCAATGTCAAGTATGATCTGGAGAAATCCATGGACGACCTCAAGCACTGGAGTGTCGCCGCCGAGAGTCCCACGGAACTGATTCTCAGTTACAAAGAGGGCAAGAACTATTTAGGTATCTTCAAATGGTCGATGACCCGCAACTATGTCTTGAACCCCAAGACCTATTCGGTAATACGGTTTTCGGAGCACCTGACCATGGACGTCAATATCCCCTTCGGCTACAGGCTCAAAGGACAGGAACTAATGCTGCTGAACCTGCTGAACATGTCGGAAGAGCAGTACGAGAAATTCCGCCTGCGCAAAGGGCACGTTGACTGCACGCTGCAAACAACCTACAAGCGCAAGGACGGCAAACTCTATATCCACGAGAAGAACCTCAAAACCGACGGGCTGATCACCGGCACCAAGAAACGCACCATCCCGGTGCACTTCAAAGCCGGGCAGCGGGTCACTTCGGTAGAGACAAGCGGCGTAAAGCCTCTCAAGAAGTCACAAATAACAAGACGTTTCCCCCGCCAAATAGTAGAAATCTACTAAATCCGGCGCATATAAGGCACAAATGCACACTTTTTTTTGCGTATGTCAGAAAAAAGTTGTATATTTGCGCCGGATTTTATGCGCATAGACGAATTAAAAGATATCATTGTGCGCCACCCGAAAGTGGAAGCACTGGTAGATGAGTTGGGCAAGAACCGGACTCAACACCTGTTGCTGAGCGGTCTGCACGCCTCCGAACGGGCGGTAGTAATGCTTTCGGCAACACAAAGGCTCTGTGCGCAGAAGAAACCGACCCACCTCCTGATCATTCTTGACACGCAGGACGAGGCGCAATACCTGTACGCCGACCTGCTGGCACTCATGGGCGAAGACATTCTCGTCACCCCACTCTATTTCCCCTCCGCCAAAAGGCGCAGGCAAGGTGTGGACGAGTCGCTCATGATCCAACGTACAGAGACCTTGGCTGCCCTCAACCCCGAACACAAAAACGGTGCCCGGATAGTAGTCAGCTATCCTGAGGCATTGGCGGAACCCGTGCCGGCTCCTGAGGCATTGGCTTCCCGCAGTCTGACCCTCAATACGGGAGACACCATCCAACTCTCAGCCCTCAACACCCGGCTTTCGGACTTGGGCTTCCAGCGGGTGGATTTTGTCTATGAACCGGGGCAGTACGCCATTCGAGGCGGTATTGTGGATGTGTATAGTTTTGCGAACGACAATCCCTACCGTCTTGATTTCTGGGGGGACGAGATCGACTCCATCCGCACCTTCGAGATAGAGACACAACTCAGTCAGAAGGAGGTGAAGCAAGTGGAGATCATCGCTTCGCATGAGCAGGAAGACGATGCACAAGCCACCCTCCGGGACTACCTGCAGGATGAGGAGCCGTGGGTGATAGTCAGTGGCGAAAGAGTGTTGGAAGAGGCGAAATCCTTCCGCACCATCGAGTTGGGACGGAAGAGCCGTCACAACAACTTCGCCAAAATCCAATGGGACACCCTCCCGCAGCCTGTCTTTAACAAGAATTTCGACCTGCTCATCGACGATCTGCAGACCAAGATGAAGGAGGGATACCAACTCTATATCCTCTCCGACCAGAAGAAACAGACCGACCGTCTGGCAGCCATCTTCGAAGACCTCTCCGAGGGAACGGATATCCAAATCCGCTTCACACCGGTGGATCACACCCTGCATGAGGGATTCATCGACCGTGATATCAAGATCGCCTGCTATACCGACCATGAGATATTCGAGCGTTTCCACCGTGTCAGTCTCCGCTCGGAGAACGCCAAACGGGGCAAGGCGGTAGTGACACTCAAAGAGATCAACCAGCTCCAGATAGGCGACTACGTGGTACACTCCGATCATGGTATCGGCACCTTCGGCGGTCTGGTGACTACCCAGGTGAACGGCAAGCCGCAAGAGATGATCAAACTCATCTTCCGTGGCGGCGACACGATCTTCGTATCGATCCATAATCTTCACCGCATCTCCAAATACAAGGGCAAGGACGGCACCGAGCCTACCATTTCCAAGTTGGGCAGCGGCGCATGGGAACGCCTCAGAGAGCGTACAAAAGACAAGATCAAGTCCATTGCCCGCGACCTGATCAAACTATACGCCACCCGCAAGCAGCAACCCGGTTTCGCCTACTCGCCCGACGGACACATGCAACACGAGCTGGAAGCAAGCTTCGTATTCGAGGACACACCCGATCAGGCGAAAGCCACACTTGACGTGAAGCACGACCTGGAGAGCGGCACACCGATGGACAGACTCATCTGCGGTGATGTAGGCTTCGGCAAGACCGAAGTAGCCATGCGTGCCGCCTTCAAGGTAGCCTGCGACGGCAAACAGGTTGCCGTCCTGGTGCCCACCACGGTGCTGGCTCTGCAGCACTACCAGTCTTTCTCCGAGCGGATGAAAGACTTCCCCGTGACCATCGAGTACCTCTCCCGCAGCAAGACCGCCAAAGAGCAACGCGAGATCCTCGAACGACTCAAAGACGGCAAGATAGACATTCTGATAGGCACCCACAAGCTGGTGAACAAAAATGTTGTCTGGCATGATTTGGGACTGCTTATCATCGATGAGGAGCAGAAGTTCGGTGTAGCGGTCAAAGAGAAGCTCAAAGGGCTGCGCACCAATATTGACGTGCTGACATTGACGGCAACGCCTATTCCGCGCACGCTTCAGTTCTCGCTTCTGGGTGCACGCGACCTGAGCATCATCAAGACCCCGCCGCCCAACCGCTACCCTATCCAGACCGAACTCATCACTTTGGACGACGAAGATATTATCCAAGAGGCGATAGAGATGGAGATGAACCGCAACGGGCAGGTCTTCATCGTCAACAACCGCATAGAGATGTTAGAGCGCATCGAGCGCCGCATCCATCGTCTGTGCCCGATGGCCCGTACCGTCGTTGCACACGGACAAATGCCTATCGGTGAGATGGAGCAACGGCTGGAGGAGTTTGTCAACTACGACTATGACGTACTGATCTCGACCACCATTGTGGAGTCCGGTATTGATATACCCAATGTCAATACCATCATCGTCTATTCGGCGCAACACTACGGTCTGAGCGACCTGCACCAGTTGCGCGGACGCGTAGGGCGATCCAACCGCAAAGCCTATTGCTACCTCGTGACACCGGAACGCGAACTGCTCACAGCCGATGCACGCCGCCGGCTCGATGCACTGACCACCTTCTCGGATCTCGGCGCGGGATTCAATCTCGCCATGCAGGATCTGGATATACGCGGAGCGGGAAACCTCTTAGGCGCTGAGCAATCGGGATTCATTGCCGACCTCGGATACGAGACCTACCAGCGGATCCTCAACGAAGCGATAGAAGAGCTCAAAGAGGAAGGGGACCTCTCTCCCTCGCAAGGAGAAGGAGACCAAACAGCAAATGGCCAATGGTCAAATGAGAAAACGAACTGGTGCTCCGACTGCCAGTTGGAGAGCGATCTGGCATTGGGCTTCCCCTCCTCCTACATAGAAAACATATCGGAGCGCATCAGCCTCTACAGAGAACTGGACAACATAGCGGACGAAGAGAGCCTGTTAGCCTACAAGAAACGACTCATCGACCGTTTCGGTACAATGCCGGAAGCCGCGGAAGAACTGCTCAACGTGGTGCGGTTGAGATGGCTCTGCTGCCGGATGGGTATAGAGAAGATCTTCCTCAAAGGCGAACGGCTCACCCTCTACTTCACGACCAAGCATCCGTCGTACTGGCAGTCGGATATGTTCCAACGGTTCATCGTCTATGCCACCACGCGTCCTGAGCGATGCCTGCTCAAAGAAGAGCGCGACAAGACAGGACAACCGACCGGCAGAAGACTGATGACCGTCATGCAAGTCAAGACCATCGGCGGAGCAATCAACCTGTTAGGCAAAATCAAAGACAGCAAACAATGAAAGGAATACAGTTCATAGGAATCATTCCGGCGCGGTACGGATCCACCCGTTTCCCCGGCAAGCCGCTGGCGATGATCGGCGGCAAGACGATGATCGAGCGTGTCTGGCGTCAGGCAAGTCAGGCGTTAGAGGAGGTCTATGTGGCTACCGACGACCAGCGCATCTACGACGCCGTCTGCGCCTTTGGCGGCAAGGCCATCATGACCCGTGCCGACCACCGTTGCGGCACCGAGCGGTGTCTGGAAGCGTACGACCATTATACCGCCTCCAAGGGTCACAAAGGAGACGAAGAGAAGACGGTCATCATCAATATCCAAGGCGATGAACCGTTTATCCAGCCGGAGCAGATAGAGGCGTTGAAGCGCTGTTTCGAGGACGGGCAGACCGAGATAGCCACGCTGGTGAAACCCTTCGAGGAAGCCGACGGCTGGGAGGCGCTTGCCAACCCGAACACGCCGAAGGTCGTTTTCAGTCAGGAGAAAGGTACTGCCCTGCTCTTCTCGCGCAGCGTCATCCCTTACCTGAGGGGTGTTCCGCAGGAGGACTGGCTCAAAGCACACCGGCACTACAAGCACATTGGCATGTACGCCTATCGCGCCGATATACTCCGGCAGATAACCGCACTGCCTCCTTCCGCTGCCGAGCAGGCAGAGAGCCTGGAGCAGTTGCGATGGATAGAGAACGGCTACCAAATACGCGTAGCGCAATGTACTACGCAGTCAATAGGTATCGACACACCCGAAGACCTGGCAAAAGCAGAAAAATATATACTAACCAAATAAAAAACACAATTATGGCAAAAGAGAATTGTCCGACTCCTCACATTGGAGCCAAGTACGGCGAAATCGCCAAAACAGTCATCATGGCTGGTGATCCGTTACGTGTCAAACTGATGGCAGAGCGCTATCTGGAGAACCCCGTTCTGGTGAATAATGTACGTAGCATGCTGGCTTACACCGGCATATACAAAGGCAAGGAAGTGACCGTCATGGGACACGGAATGGGTATCCCTTCCATTGGTATCTACACCTATGAGTTGTTCAACTTCTACGATGTGGAACGTATCATCCGTGTCGGCTCTTGCGGTGCACGTCAGATGTACGTACACCTCGGCGATCTGGTCATCGCCCAAGGCAGCTGCACCGACAGCAACTACGCCGAGCAGTACAACCTCGGCGGACACTACGCACCTATTGCCGACTTCCAGCTCTGCCGCGATGCCGTAGATGCCTGTGAGAAATTCGGCTATACCTACCACGTAGGAAACGTCTTCTCGGCGGACATCTTCTACTCCGAAGACGAGCGTAAAAGCAACTGGACAAAGATGGGTGTCCTGGCAGACGAGATGGAAGCCCCGTCGTTATATATGAACGCAGCGCGCGCAGGCAAGAAAGCGCTCTGTATCTGTACCGTCAGTGACCATATCCTCACCGGAGAAGCCACCACGGCGGAAGAGCGCCAGAACACATTCACCAAAATGATGGATGTCGCTTTCGCCATCATCAGCAAATAAACAATAAAGAATGGATAAAAACACTTGGATCGGCTTTCTATTAATAGCCGCTATCGTGGTGGGATTCAGTTGGTTTTCCCGCCCCAGCAAAGAACAGTTAGCACAACAGCATTACAACGACTCCATTGCTCTCGTTCAGAAGCAAGAGGCGAGACAGAAGCAGAAGACCGACTCTATTGCAGCCGCCTATACTGCACAGGCTGCCCAAGAGCAGGACAGCAGTGCTTTGGCACAGAGTGAGGAGGCATTGAGAAAAGCCAAATACGGCGTTTTCTCCACTGCCGCCACCCCTACTCTTCCACAGACTGCCGTGCTGGAGAACGAGGTATTGCGCCTCTCGCTCTCTACCAAAGGTGGTAGAATAGCGCAGGCTCAACTCAAGGACTACAAAGCCTACGGCGACAGTATCAACCCTCTCAGCCTGTTCGAAGGCGACGAGGCGGAGATGAGACTGCTCCTGCGCTCGGCAGACAACAGCCGGATCTACCTCACCGATGAGCTGAACTTCGCCATCCACGAGCGCACCGACAGTACTGTCACCATGCGTCTCGCTACCGACTCCGCCACCGAATGGCTTGACATCCGTTACACCCTCCGCCCCGACGATTACATGGTTTCTATCGCCATCCAGGGGCACGGGCTGGAGCGCGTTCTGGCACCCAACACCACCTCGGCGGAACTGGTATGGGGACAGTTTGTGCCCCAACACGAGCGCGGAAGGAAGTTCGAAGAGCGTTATGCCCAGTTGCAGTATATGCTGCTGGACGGCGACATGGAGAAACTCTCGGAGTCGAAGAACGACTCGCAAGAGGAGAACGCACGCATCAAATGGATCGGTTACAAAGACCAGTTCTTCTCCTCCGTGCTGATTGCCGACAGCGCCTTCGAGACCACCCAGATGCAATCAACGATGGAGCAGGACAAGTATGTCAAATCATACATGACCAAGACCCACGTTCCCTTTGATCTCACCGGCACTACGCCTACAGGACTGAGAATGTATCTTGGTCCGAACCACTACAACACCCTCAAAGCATACGACGAGGGCAAGAGCGGCAAGGAGAAGCTGCACCTCAAAGAACTGGTACCGCTGGGATGGAAGATCGTCAGCTGGATCAACATGATTCTGGTCATCCCTATGTTTGACCTCTTCAACTCATGGCAACTCAATATCGGTCTGGTGATCCTTCTGATGACCCTTGTGATCAAACTCATCATCCTGCCCTTCGTCTTCGCGTCCTACCGTTCAAGTGCCAAGATGCGTGTGCTCAAGCCGCAGATAGACGCCATCAACGAGAAGTTCCCTCCGGAGAAGATGCAAGAGCGCCAGGCAGCGACCATGCAACTCTACCAGCGTGCAGGTGTCAGCCCCATGTCAGGCTGTCTGCCGATGCTCTTCCAGTTCCCGGTACTGATGGCTATGTTCTGGTTCCTGCCGACCGCTATCGAGTTGCGCGGCAAGTCCTTCCTCTGGGCAGACGACCTCTCTACATATGACGCTATCCTCACCTGGGGATTCCATATCCCCCTCCTCGGCGACCACCTGAGTCTCTTCTGTCTCCTGATGACAGCGGTGAATATCATCTACACCTACATGAACATGCAGCAACAGGCAATGGATCCGAACATGAAGTTCATGAAATGGATGATGTACGCCATGCCGCTGATGTTCCTCTTCATCTTCAACGACTACAATGCCGGCTTGAGCTACTACTATTTCGTCAGCCTCCTTATCACCATCCTCCAGACGATGATCTTCCGCTGGACGACTGATGACAAAAAACTGCTTGCCGAGATGGAGAAGAACGCCAAGAAGAACGAGAAGAAAGCTCAGAAGCGTTCGGGATTCATGGCACGGTTGGAAGAGATGCAACGCCAGCAAGTGAAGATGGCACGCGAGAATGCCAAGGCACAGCAAAAACGAATGCGATGACCTTTATCTTCTCCACCTTAGGGTGCAAACTCAATTTCGCAGAGACTTCTGCTTTAGGCAAAGCCTTAGTGGCACGCGGACACACGCGTGCCACCAAGGCGCAGATGCCTGATCTGTGCGTCATCAACACCTGTTCCGTCACCGACGCTGCAGACCATAAAGACCGGCAGGCCATCCGCCGGCTGAGACGCCAATACCCTTCCGCCATCCTCGTCGTCACCGGCTGTTATGCACAGCTCAAACCCGGCGAGGTAGCCCGGATTCCGGGAGTGGATTATGTGTTGGGAATGAACGAGAAATTCTCCCTTCCGGCATTTGTAGAGCAACTGGAGCAACAGGTGGAAGCCAAGCAGGTACAACTCTCCCCTATCCGCGAGATCGACGAGTTCCACGGCGCATGGTCCAAAGATGACCGCACCCGCTGTTTTCTCAAAGTACAGGACGGCTGCAACTATTTCTGCACCTACTGTACCATCCCTCTCGCACGCGGCAAGAGCCGCAACCCGGAGATAGCCGAACTCGTCGCACAAGCCAGGCAGGCACTCGGCGAAGGAGCCAAAGAGATAGTGCTCACCGGCGTTAACATCGGCGATTTCGGGCGCTCGACAGGCGAACAGTTCATCGACCTTCTCCGGGCGTTGGACCAGCTGGACGGCTACGACTACCGCCTGCGTATCTCCTCCTGCGAGCCGAACCTGCTCTCCGACGAGATTATCGATTTTGTAGCCGGAAGCCGCCATTTTGCACCGCATTTCCATATCCCCCTGCAGTCAGGTTCGAACGAGGTGCTCAAAATCATGCACCGGCGCTACACGCGCGAACTCTTTGCCGAACGCGTGGCGCATATCAGGCGTGTGATGCCCAACGCCTTTATCGGAGTCGATTGCATGGTAGGCGTACGGGGAGAGACACAGGAGTGCTGGGAAGACTACAAAGCCTTCATCACCTCTCTCGATGTAAGCCAACTGCATGTATTCACCTACTCCGAGCGGCAGAACACACGGATGTTGGAGATGGATCTGTACGTGGTGCCTCAGAAAGAGCGCGAACGACGCAGCCAAGAACTGCATCGCATCAGCGAAGCCAAACTGCAGGCTTTCTATGATGCGCACCGGGGCGAAGAAGCGACCGTCTTATGGGAGTCGGGAGATACCCGCACTGAGCACCCACTCGACGGAAGCGGAGCGCTCATGAGCGGATGGACAGAGAATTATATCCGGGTCAGCCGTCCCTATGACAGCAGCCGAATCAACACTTTTGAGCATATACGGCTCTGAGGGGCGCGTAAGCACCTCATACAAGTCGTCTATGATTCCTGTGCCGTGCATCTTCAGCACGGCTTCTTTTTTTGTCCAGAGAGCAGTGAATGCCAATTCCGGCTGTGCTGCCGAGAAGATATAGTCCTGCTCCTCCCTGTTCATCGTCCGCTCCACCAATTCTCTCCGCAGCGCACGCACCGACTCTATATCCACCCCTATCTGTCCGCCTTCATCTGCTACCCCCACAGCCAGAGCACTGCGGCAATGCGAGATCGAGAAATCGCACCCCCCGGACAGAAACGGCTTGCCATACTCATTATAACGCCAAGGGCTATTCGCCTCCTCCCCCACCAACACATAGAGCATCTCCCACGTACGCAGACAGGCATAGCGACCGAAGAGATGCTTGTACCGCATCGCTTCCTCGTACCGGAACGAGGGGGCGATGCCTGCCAGACGAGCCACCTCCGCCTCGCTACAGCGGGACATATTATCATCAATGAGTATGCGCATTTGTATCAGCAGGACTCCGCCTGCAACAATTATTTGGCAAAGGTACACTTTTTTTCCGATATATGCAAGAAAATATGCCTTTTTTCTGTTTTTGTTCCCATTTTTAGTGTAAGACCGCTGCGCTGACAGAGTACAGACCCGAAAGCCATCAGCCATCAGCTGTCAGCCATCAGAAAGCTGAAATCTGAAATATAGCGGCGGCAAGAATGCCACCGAAAGGAACAACCAACGGAAAGAAAAATAGTTGTCCCAAAGATGGGACAAAAGTGGATGATGAGGGGTTGTCGCAAAGATGCGACAAAAATGGATGATGAAGC
>ODAJ014773544.1_pt1 | contig 37799 bp, 26 predicted proteins | sample 1539241 | NCBI WGS metagenome assembly ODAJ01 (sample SAMN02144231, study PRJEB22623) | gut metagenome | biome: sheep rumen | host: Ovis aries | place: New Zealand
CAGCTACCTCCGAGAACATATAGCTCACGTGAGCCGCAGCCTCGTTACCATCACAGGTGATAAATTTCTTTTCTTTAGCCATTTTGTTTTAGATAACTATTAAAATGAATAACTATTGTTTTGTATTTGTTTAATTATAACTTAATAGACACATATTTAATTATTAATAAAGGAATCCAAGTAGCCACAGCGGAATCTGATTCTCTTTGCCAATCTCCGTATTGTACCGTGCATAGATGACATCCGGCTGGAATCGTTGCTTATTGGTTGCCTTGGCATCGATAATCCTGAACTTTAGCTTCTCATCGACGATGTAATTGCAGTCACGCTGGCCTGTGTTTACTTTATGGTCCTTCCACATCGAGTTCACGAAAAAGGTTTCCATCGCCTCCTGCTTATCGACCTGTATCGGATAGATGGCATACATCAGGTTCGAGTTGTGGAGCATGATCTTGGCAGGTTTCTTGGGGAAATCCTGTCCGATCGGATAGATGAGGTTCAGCAGGCGTGCATCGGTGAGGTACTTGATGTAGTTCATCACGGTGGCGCGACTGGTCTCGATATCCTGGGACAGCTTGGTCACGTTAGGTGCTTTTGAGGGACCCTCTTCGGCGATCTGATAGAAGAGCTTCTTTATCTTGGTGAGATATTTCAACTCAATCTGCTTGATGAGCAGGATATCTACCTCGGTCATCATGTTCATCGTCTTCAATAGGTTTTCCGAATAGTTCCGGTGTTCCTGGAAGAACGGATAGAAACCGTGATGGATATAGTCTTGGAAGAATCGGTTCGGCGATACCTTCGGCAAGATCTGCTTGATGATATGCTCGTGGTCTTTAAGTATTTCCTCCAGCGTGTAGGGCTTGAATGAATTGCCAGTGAGAAGATTGATAAACTCGCGGAAGGAGAAACCGCGCAGATTGTAGCTCTTGACAATACCGTTCAATTCAGGGTTCTCATCCTTCAGGCGCATCACGCTACTGCCTGTGAACACGATCTTCAGGTTGGGGTAGAGATCATGGCATTTACGGAGTTCCTTGCTCCAGTCTGGCTGCTTAAAGACTTGGTCGATGAGCAGCACGCGACCGCCGTGGTTATAGAAATTGCCAGCGAAGTCTGCGATGCCGTGCCCCTGAAAATAGAAGTTGTTCATGTTGATATACAGGCACTGTTTGTCGAGTATATCAAAGTGTTCTTTAGCATACTGAAGCAGGAATGTGGTTTTTCCGATGCCGCGCGTGCCTTTGATGCCGATCATACGGTCACTCCAGTCGATCTCGTCCATAAGTGTACGGCGGACAGGGGCATTCGTATGCTCGACAAGGTATCTATGCGTCCTGAAAAATGCTTCCATTTCTGCTTGATTTGTTTTTTTACCTTATAAAGTGGTGCAAAGGTAACACTTTTCCCGCAAATTGCAAAGTCTAAATAGCAAAATCTTGCAAAAACGGCTTATTTTTCTATTGTCTAAATAAGGAAGGGAGCCTTTTTGAAGCTCCCTCGCCTTAGAATTTGTAGCTGACAGTGCCCAGGCACCAGAGTCCTTTTTGCGGGATGAGACCGGTCGTCATACCACTTTGCCTGTATTTGTGGTTGAACAAGTTGTGGATGTTGAAGCTTAATTCTACCGGGCCGATGGTATAGTTGGCTCCTACATTGACGATGAATCGCGAACTGTAGTCTTTCTCTACGGTAGATCGTGGCTCGTAATATTCCACTTTTGCATATATCTCTTCCATCCATTCTGGTTCAACAGAGCCAGGGTTTGCTTCTTCCATCTCTAATAGCTCCAGATAGTATGCCAATGATTCCATGTAGGTTGAATAGTTGATAGGGTCCAGATGGAATGACTTCTGGCTGCTGTAGTATTGAAGATGCGTGTGCAGGCTGAGACGCTTCGAGGCTTTCCAGTTCAGGATGGTGTTGATCGTCAGGCTGGGAGTATTCGTCAGTCGGTCGATATTGAATGAGAAGATATCGTTCTTCTTCGAGTCTTGCCATGTGGCATTCACGTCGGCAGAGAAACGGGAGGTGTGATAGTTTCCGCTCAACTCTATGCCATAGGCGTCCATATTGCCGGCATTGACATGATCGGCCGAAAGGAGATAGATCAAGTCATGGGCACGGTTATAGAAGCCGTTGATTTCAAAACTGAGTCCCCTGACCCATTCCTGTCCGCTGAAGCTGAGTTGCCAGGAGTGCAGTGTCTCTGGATCAATAGCAGAGGGCGTGTCTTTCTCTCCTAAATAGGAGATGAGTACCTCGTTAGTCTTCCGATACAGATAAGGAGCGTCGATATAGGATTTTGAATAGCTCAGTTTGGCGTTCCATTTAGGCCGGGTGTAGATAAGTGCCACACGAGGCGAGAGCTCATTGAAACGAGAGTTGTCATAGCGGGTCTTGTTGTCGAGACGGATACCTGCGTTTATGATGAAGTCTTTCCATTGGTGCTTCAGCTGCAGGAATGTGTTAAAGTTGGTCTCGTGCCCCTTTCCGATGTTGGAAATCGTATCGGTTTCGGGTATTGTGGTTCCAAAGTTATAGCCGAACGTATAGCGTACGTCGTTAAGATTGAAATAGCAGTATTCGGCACCAAATGTGAGCAGGCCCTTGTGGCTACCCTTGTTCACGTAGCTCCAGTCGCCTTGCAGCTTGGCACCGATGGTGTGTTCCTGGCCGTTGATGTACCGGTATAGGCCGGATTTGTCTGCCAGCAGAGCTGCAAGCGTTTCAGGCAACGGCAACAAGCTGATGATAGCCTCTGCAGGCTCGTCCGTAATCACCTGATAATGGGTTAGGTCGCTGTTGTCATAAGTGACGTTTCCTTTGAGCCAAACGTTTCCAAACGTGTGCTGATAACTCAGGGTGGCATGGTGCGATTGGGTGGCGAAGCTGGGGTGTATGCCGTTGAACGTCCGGTATTTCTCAATATTGTATGGCGTGTAGAAATAGAACATCGTCATGGGTGCCTGGATCTGTGAGGATGCACTATTGTAGAAGAATTGGAGATCTTTGTACTTTAGTGACAGGCCGACATCATACGACGGTTTCTTGCCGATGCCGCCGATGGTCACGTCGCCGCCGTCGAAGCCCAGTCCCGTTTCGCTTTTATCGACGTATCGTTTCTCGCCGCTCGCCTTATAGATGCTTCCCCAAAGCAGGAAGTCCACATCAAAGTAGCGCTTGCCAATCATGGCCTCACCGCAAAGCTGTCCATAGTTTCCTACACCAGCCTTTACTTTCACACCGTCTATATCGGCTCCTTGCCAGGTGATGATGTTGACCACAGCCGTGAGCGCAACTCCGCCGTAGAGCGAGGAGGCAGGTCCTCGCAGCACCTCGATCTGCTTGATCTTCTCCAGGCTGATGCTGTAGTCGGGAGCTGCGATATTCGTGGCATAGCTGTTCAGACGGTGTCCATTGAGCATGATCAGGATTTTCTCTTGACCATTACTGTAAATGCCGCGCATGCCAATGTTGATGTCATCATTACAGTCCACGACATGCATGCCTGGTACATAGGCCGCCAGCACCTCCTGCAGGTTCGACCCGCCGCAGTTCTTAATCATCTCTGCGGTAATCAGCGTGGTGGGCACAGGAACCTCGTTCAGACTCTCCGACTGACTGGATGCTGTCGTGATGGTTGCGGTACGACCTTTCTTGATCTGTTCCACCATCTCTGCGAATCTCATCGGGTCTTGGGGCGAGACGGTGTAATAGGGTGATTCATTCAACAACATTTTGGCATAGTGTTCAGCTTCGGCATGATGGTCGTCAGCCAGATAGCATAGTGAGAGCAGCCTGAAGGCACTCTCGCGGATGCTGCCCTTGAAATCCTGGAGGTGGACTTTCAACATGTCTCTTGCCTCTTCGAAACGACCAATACTGTATTCGTTCTCAGCCTCGTCGTAGATCATGCGTATGTCTTTCTCCTGGGCTGTCATCGACAGCGCAAGGAGAAAGGCAAAAGCTGATATCAGAATGCGTCTTTGTAAGTTCATTTCTTGATGGGGATTGTGAATGTGAATGTGGTGCCCAAACCCTCAGTGCTCTCAAATGTTATCTTTCCGCCGTGTTTGTTCTCGATGATGTCGCGGGTGATACTCATTCCCAGGCCAGTACCTTGTCCTGCAGGTTGGGGTAGAGATCATAGCATTTACGGAGTTCCTTGCTCCAGTCTGGCTGTTTAAAGACTTGGTCGATGAGCAGCACGCGACCGCCGTGGTTATAGAAATTGCCAGCGAAGTCTGCGATGCCGCGCGTGCCTTTGATGCCGATCATACGGTCACTCCAGTCGATCTCGTCCATAAGTGTACGGCGGACAGGGGCATTGGTATGCTCGATAAGATATCTATGTGTCCTGAAGAAAGCTTCCATCCTGCAGATTTGTTTTAAAACAGCTGCAAAGGTACAACATTATTCTTAAATTGCAAAGTCTAAATAGCAAAAACTTACAAATTAGTCTTGTTTTTAACTTTTATCAAAACTTATAGTTTAAATGATAATGTTCCCATTATTATACGTCCTGGATATTTATAAGGGAAATATGAGGTACCACCAATCTCGTATGAGGTATTGAATACGTTATCGCAGTCGAGCGAGAAGTCAATGTGGTTATTATAGTTGTATTTTATTCGCAGGCCTAACAATGTATAACCACTGAGATAAAAGTCTTCACTGCCTTTTATTCGTGAATTAGCCTTATTAAGGGTGCGAGAAGTGAAACGCAGGTTGCCAGACAACCAAATGGAATGCTTGAGCTTGTTCAGCAGGCGCTTTTCACCTGAGAGGTTTAGAACCCATGAAGGTATACTATAGACGTTGTGGTTGTTGTAATAATATTGCTCGGCTTCAAAAGCTCGATGCAATGTGGTATTGAGTTGTGAATGGAATGAGGGCGTATTATAGCCCAGTTCTGCCTCAATGCCTGCAATTTTAAGACTACCTGCATTTACATATTTTGGTGCATTCAAATCAGTACTTTGGTTGTTGCAGATTAAATCAGTCAGACGATTATAGAATAAGTTGATATCATAGCTGAAATGGCTGGAGAAAGTTCCTAAGAAATCAAGTTGAATGGCATCTATGTATTCTGGCATCAAGTCCTGACTTCCTCTATAGGGGTTAGAAGTGTTCTGACGATAGAAATAAGGTGCATCGACAAAAGCTCGAGAATAAGATACTTTTGTACTGAGCAATTTAGAAGGCATGTAAATGAGTGCTACACGTGGTGAAAACGCCGTGACGTTAACCTCATTTTTGCGGTGTTTGTTATCGAAGCGTAAACCTGCATTCAAAATGAAATTGTCTCGAAAATAGTGCTTGCATTGAACGAATGCTGAGAAGCTCGTCTCATGTCCATTATTAATGATGTTCTTAGACTCCTTAACGACGGTTGTAAAGCGCTCGTAGTCTTCACCAATAAGAGACTCATTGTCGTAAAGTGTAAAATTCTCCCAATGAATACCCGCCAATATATTTCCCTTCATGGTGCCCAGTGAGTAGGGGACATCGATTTTTGCTAAACCACCAATGGTGTACTCTTCCCAGTTGATGTCCTGATAAAGGTGCTTAAATGACTTGTAAATGAGATTTCCTTGGTCGTCACGTTTAGGAGTGTAGTCATCGTCAATGATAACATTCACTATTGAATCGGAGACAACAGCATAGTCGTAAAATCTATACTTGTCGCCATAGACCGATACATTTAAGTTGATGGCGCCAAACTTTTTGGAATAGCCTATGTCAAGGTGTGTCTCATCAATAGCGTAACCAATAGTGTTGCCTTGGAAGTGGCGATAATTGTTATAGTCATAAACTTGACCGAACCAGGAGTATTGTGGAACCTGCTTGCCATATTTGTGAGAGAGCATGAAGGTGAAATCCTTAACGCAAAAATTCAGACCTATGTCATATGACGGCTTACCTTCATAGCGTCCGACATAGGCATGGCCATCGCGAGGTATCTGAGAATACCCAGTACCTTTTGGTATATTGATTTTCTCGCCTGCTGAAGTATATAAAGAGGCCCATGCAAGAATGTCTGCACCCATGAATGAAGTGCCTGCAGTAAAATCTGCCCGGTGGGTGCCAAACGAGCCGTAACCGTATTTTAATTTTATGCCATCGACTTCACGACCTTTCTTCGTGATGATATTGACCACAGCTGTTAATGCCACATTACCATAAAGAGAAGAAGCTGGACCACGCAGGATCTCAATATGATCTATTTTCTCTGTACTGATGGCATAATCAAGTTTACCATTATTTGTAGAACGCGCATTCAGACGATGCCCATTTTCCATCACAAGGATTTTCTCCTGACCAGAGGTGTAAACACCATGCATGGAATAGTTGGATATAGCATAGGCACATACCTCACTTATACCAGGGACATAGGTTGCGAGAATCTGTCCGATACTTTTGTTGTTACTTAGCATGTCTATCATCTCACGGGTAATGACGGTGACGGGCACTGGTGCCTCGTTGATACTCTCTGCTTGACTTGAAGCCGTGGTAATGGTAGCGCTGCGACCAGACTTTAGGAGATTGACCATATCCTCAAAACGCATAGGATCCATGGTAGATGTATAGTAAGGATTAATATCGAGTAACATTGAGGCATAACGTTCACATTCCTCGTAATTATCCAGCGCAAGATAGCAGAGTGAGAGAAGACGCAGGGCATTCTGCTTGGTGTTACCTTGAAAGGAGTATAAATTCTTTTCTAAGATGTTGATGGCTTGTTCAAGTTGTCCTATTTGGTAAGCACTTTCAGCTTCAGCGTAAACCTGTCGCATGTCATTGTTAGACTGAGACCACACTGCAGCAGATGATAGCAGCATGGTTGCGATAAGGATGATATGCAAATATTTTCTCATAATTCTTTCATATATAGTCTTGAATACTCTGGTTCGAGCATTTTGAAATGATCACTCGGAATAGGTATTATCTTCATTTGCGGTTGTAATTCTTTCCAGCGTTGCAAATAGATTTCAACTTGACGATTAAAAGCATCGATATCAAGTGTCAGTTTATTGACAGCCAAGAAGGGATGCATGGCTCTGAAGAAAACAACATCACTTTTAAATGAAGGCATGGGTCGGCCATCAAGAAAGGAGATTACCCGTTTATGCTGCTTCTCCCATTCAAAAAGTTTCTGTTGCCGTTCTGGCGGCATCTGTTCGATGATGCTCTGTGAAGGCATCATCTGACGTACTTCTTCGTCAGTACGAAGAGGCGTGTTTAAAACAAAGACCTTAGGTGACTGCCCCGTCTCTACCTGCCATTGCGCAGCGCAACGATAAGCCAACTCACCACCATAACAGTGGCCAGTAAATGCATAAGGAGCAGCATCGTTCGGAAGCATGTCATGCAGCATTTGTACATATTTGGTTATCACGTCAGACCTTGTTAGATTGCGATACTCTTGGTCATAGTAATCGTCAATAGAAGCGAACATGAATACCGAGTATTTCTCCCTTAACGCTTCAAAATAGTTGTGGACCTGATAAGGGGAGAATCCGTGAATAGCTATCACAATGGGTTTATCAGGATCATATTTGTTAAGCCACCGTCCAAAAGATAATTCCTGACCAGAAATATTGCGTATAGTCTTATTGTTCAGGATGTCGTTAACCATCAGCTTCATACCTTTTCTCTCTGCCAAAGAAGACAACTTGATGGCATCAAGGGACGAAAGACCAAGAAGCGTCAGATCGTTGGTTACACCAATATTATCGATTCCCAAGAGTGTTTTTACCAGGTCGAGAAGAATTTGTTCTTTCTGGTTTGACGGCTCTACGAGCGTGTCAGTAGTATTAAGTAGCTTACTAACAGATTCATTCAGGCGATGACGGTCAATTTTCCCATTGGGGGTCTTAGGCATTTGATCTATTCTAAACAATTGGCTGGGTACCATATAACTGGGCAGCTCTTCCGCCAGTGCTTTCTGAATATCTGGTAATTCTTTATTATTTTCAGATGTATAAAAGGCAACAAGAAATTCTACATTTCCTTGTTTATGTACAGCAACAGCTGTGGAAATCACACCAGGACAATGACTGATCTTATTTTCTATCTCTTCCAGTTCTATCCGATAGCCATGTAATTTGACTTGATTGTCAATGCGTCCAATGTATTCCAGTAAACCATCCTCGTTCCAACGGACCAAATCGCCAGTGCGATACATTTTCTGGTCACTTAGGAAAGAACAGTTAACGAAGCGTTCCTTTGTCAGTTCTTCCTGTTTCCAATATCCACGAGCCATCTGTCGACCTATGAGACAAAGTTCACCGACAGTTCCTTGAGGAACTAAACGCCCTTCGTGATCAACAACAACAGAGATACTGTTGGGTACAGGCCTTCCGATAGGAATGTTATTACTCTTTTCATCCTGATTCAATATATAATAGGAGGAACAAACAGTAAACTCTGTTGGGCCGTAGCCGTTAATCACTTTGGTGGTTCTTGTAGGAATGTTGTGCATTTTTGAACCTCCCAGCATTAGATATCTGAGAGTAAGACTATAATTACTTAGTATCTCGATGCCGAGTTGCGTACTCAAAGTAAGTCCTGTGATTTTGTTCCTGATGAAATAGTCTTTCATTCCTTCTATATTGTGACGCAATTCAGAAGAAAGAATATGAACCTGCGCACCCTTGACAAGCGGTGACAATAGATCGTCGAGCGATGCGTCAAAACTAAAACTTGCATGCTGTGCACAACGCTCTTCTTGCGTCAGATGCAGAAGGTTCGTGCGGTATTCCAAGAATGCACGCAAGTTTTTATGATCAATCATCACTCCCTTAGGCTTTCCTGTCGTTCCCGATGTATATATCATATAGGCAAGTCCTGAAGGCTGTGCAAAATTGACGGGATAATCCGACTGCTCATTGAAACAAAAATCATCCATGAGCAAATGCTTTTCTCTTGGAAAATATTGCTCAGTCTGTCTGTTCTTTAACAAGGTGGCAGTAGTGATTAATATGTGCGCATTGGAATCTTTCAGCATCATGGAAAGGCGCTCCTTGGGATAATCGTTGTCAAGAGGAATATAAGCACCACCAGCCTTGAACACAGCGAACACAGCGATAAGGAACTCTTTGCGCCTGGGAAGCATAATGGCAACGAAGGTGTCGGTATTGACTCCCTTTTTCCTTAGCGCTGTGGCCAATAGGTCTGATTTGCGATCTAGTTCAGCATAGGTGATTTCTGATACCTCATCAACTACAGCAATGTTTTTGGGGGTAAGTTGAGCTTGGCGATGGAACAGATCTACAATTGTCTCTGTTTGGTCGTAATCTAAATGTTCGCCAGTTCCTAATGACAAAATGGCCTGTTGTTCCTCATCCGTTAAGATAGGAAGTTCACAGAGACGTTTGTTCTCGGATTCAGAATTGAGGAAACCTTTAAGAATTGTATCATAGCAATGCATCAGTCTTTGGATATATGACTGAGTGTATTCGTTGCTATGGTATTCGGTGCGCAAAACTAATTTGTTATTGTTGTGTATGATTTCAAAAGCCAAATTTTCTCCGGTGGCATTCTCCATCAAGGGCAGATTGGTAAACAATGCGCTATCACTTGGCTTCAAGTCGTCTTGGTAAGCGAACAAGATATGGCTGTTGATTGCATTGTTCATGGCTTTGGTTTCAGCAAAAGAGAAAAGACTATTGCTCATACTGCCCATCAGCTGTTGCTTTGTGGTCTGAAGCAAATCCTTGACAGTCATTTCCCGATTCCATTTTGTATAGAATGGCAAGGTTTTGACGAGCATAGTTATCGTCCGTTGCGTCTTTAAATCTTGTCGCCCCGAATAGATTGTTGCAAAAAGTGATTTCTGAGCATGCGTGTTAACACCTAACAGATAACCGAATACGGTATTCGTTAGCACGTTAGGTGTGACATTAAGACGATTGCAAGCCTCCTCCAACTGATTGTTGTCAACAGTCAGTTCAAGATGTTCTTGTCCATAAGTGATTTGCGAATCCTGCTTCTCTGATATGGGAAGAGATGAAACTTTTATATCTCCAAACTGTTCCTTGTACCACTTTTGAGCAGCAATGTATGCATCTGTCTTACGTAATGAGTCCTCTTCCAAAGCAACTTCATATCCTGAAAAATCTTCTTTTTTGACAGGTAATTGCTCATAAGCATCGTTTAAGTCTTGAAGAAGAATATTAAAAGACGTTCCATCAAAGATGAGATGATGGAAGTCCATAAACAAATACTGTGCATTCGGCGTCTTTAGAAGACGGATGCGATAGAGCCGATCATTAAGTAAGTCGAAAGGACGAATCAGTTCAGACTTCAGGTCGTCAAACTCTTTCTGTGTTAATGTTTCCACACTTTGGTGGTAGCTCTCTGTGGCATTTCTCAATTGTCTTGGATTTCCTTGACTGTCTATCAATAACTTGGTATTAATATATGGATGGGCTTCTACTACAACTTCACATGCCTTGGAAAGTCGGTAAATGTCAACTGTCGGCTTTAGTTGAAAAAGCATTCCGTTATTATATGCCACTTCTCCTTGACGTGACATACACTCCGCATAAATACCTAATTGGGTCTGGCTAAGTGGATAGTCTTTCTGTATCTCGTAACTGACTTGTTCTGTGTGCGTGCATGCTTCAGCAATTTTCCTTGGTGTGCGATTCTCATATATCACACGGGATGAAAGCGTGAGATTTGGACATCGTGTCTGAATCTCCATTACTCTGATACTGTCGCCGCCGAGTTCAAAGAAGTCATCATCGATACCGACACGGTCAATAGACAACGTCTCTTCAAATGCATTGCAAAGTTGATGCTCAATAGCATCTGTGGGTTCTGCGTATGGTGGTCGGATGATACCCTCTGTTTTAATGGTAGGAGCAAGCAGTGCCTTGCGGTCTGTCTTTCCGCTGGGAAGAATGGGGAAACGCTCCATCCTCACAAAATATGCAGGCACCATATAGGTGGGCAGTTTGGCGAGCAAATACTCACGGATGGTTTCTTCCGATACGTTGCTGTTGGCTATATAGTAGGCACACAAAAATTGCCTGCCTTTAGTGGTAAACCCCTTCACAACGGCATTCTTTACCCCATCAACCTCCTTGATGGCAGTTTCCACCTCACCAGGTTCTACACGTTGGCCGTTAATCTTGACCATCCAATCCTGGCGATTGACAAACGTGAGATTGCCGTCAGGTAATTGGTAAACAATATCGCCCGTGTGGAGCCATCCGCCCCGATAGAGGACTTCTGTTAGTTCTGGTTCCTTGTAATAGCCAGAGGCAAATGGGCCACGAACGCATAATTCGCCTTCTTCACCTTGTGCGACAGGTTTCCCCTCCGTATCCAATATGCAGTATTCTACATCAGCATCTGGCTTACCGATGGGTGTGTTATCGTATTTCTTATCAACATAATAGGAGAAGATAGCACCTCCTGTCTCTGTCTGTCCGTAGTAGTTATATATCTTGTAATCTGAAGAGCTTATCCCTGATAGTCGTTCTGCAGCAGCAATGACAACTTTCAAATAGGGTGACTTGTTGCTGAAGTGTGCGAGCATAGAGGGGGGCATAAATACATACTCTATCTGGTGTTTTGCCAGATAGTCTTCCAACAGTCGAATATCCTTAATGATTTCAGTCGGAACGATGTTGGCTATACCGCCTTTGGCAATGATGGTAAATAGTTGTTTGCTGACAACGAAAAACATGGGAGACGTAATACCCATCACCGTAATTTTCTCGTCATCAATGATGGCTTCATCTGTTGGTGAAATCCTATAAGATGCGAAAGTACCCATCACCGCTTTAGGAACTCCGGTACTTCCGGAAGTATAGAATAGCACATTGATATCATTCTCCTGAGGAAGTACATAGCTCTCTGTAGGTTCGGTGTTCTTCATTGCCTGAATCATCTCGTCATCAATCAATAGAGGTGACTGGCAATGATGTATGATATAATCGATACGTTCTCGGGGGAATTTTTCACCCATAGGGACGATGGCATGGCCTGCTAACCAAATACCTATTTCAGCTGCCACATATTCCATTGAACTCGACAGACAAATACCGATAAAAGAGTGGGGTGGGTAATTCTTTTGTTGCAAATAACCTGCCACTCTAAGGGCCATGGTAAGGAGTTGTCTGTATGTGGTCTGTCGTTGGCCATTCTGGTCAACGACAGCAATTTTATCTTCGTTTTTCTTGAATGAATCTAAAAGCCTGAGAATGAATTTAGCAGTGTTTTGTTGTGACATTTACTTTTTCATAATAGGTATGTTAAGGACAAAAGTCGTTCCTTCCCCTTCCTTGGAGTTGAAAGTGATCTTTCCTCCATGCTTGTTCTCGATAATATCACGAGTAATGGTCATACCTAATCCAGTGCCTTGTCCAACAGGCTTGGTTGTGAAGAAATTCTCAAAAAGCCGCTGTTTAGTCTCTTCATTCATGCCTTCACCATTGTCACTCAGTGTGATGACAACATTTCCGTCGGCAGTAGTTACGCTGACGCTAATCTCCGGGTGATAATCCTCAGATGCCGTCTGTGATTTGTGCCATACGGCGTATGAGGCATTATTCATCAGATTCAGAATCGCACGGCTTAGATCCTGTGGAATGACCATCATCATGGGGATTCCCTCTTCGTATTGTTCGTGGATGGCAATATTGAAGTTCTTGTGGTTAGCACGCATGGCATGATATGACAGCCAAACATACTCTTTGACTAATTTGCAGATATCGGTTGGCAAAAATTCTCCCTCTTTGCCTCGCGAGACAAGCAGGATGCCACGAATGATACTGATAGCCCGCTCACCGTGTTCCACTATCTTTCCCAGGTTCTCCTTGAGGTCTGCGACAATATCTTCCAAATCCTCACGGTCATCTTCAGAAATGTTCTCTTCGTTGTCCTCTACAATCTCCGTCAGGTCTTTCAACAGCTTGTCTGACATCTTGCTGAAATTGATGACGAAGTTAAGCGGATTCTGAATCTCGTGGGCAATGCCGGCACTCAGGATTCCAAGAGAAGCCAACTTCTCTTGTTTCTGTAATTGTTCCTTGAGGTTTTTGATTTCTTCTTCCATAAGCTTATTGGGTTATTGCGGGCAATGTGATGGTGAAATCTGTGAATTGATCTTTTACAGACTCGACGGTGATGGTACCGCCATAGTTCTGTATGATGTCATGACTCAGATAGAGACCGATACCAGCGGCTTCTCCAGTGGTCTTGGTCGTAAAGAATGGGTCGAATATCTTTCCGATGATAGTCTCTTCAATACCGATGCCATTGTCGTGGACAACCATGATAACCTGTGAGTCGTTGACGGTTGTCTTCATCGACACTTCTGGATTGTAGTCTCCTCTTGAGAATTTCTTTCCGACGGCATAGAAACTGTTGCCTAGCAGGCTCATGATGACCTTGCTTAGCAGTTCCGGGTTGCCCTTGACCATAACTGGCTCGGAAGGATAGTTGAACACGACGTTGATATGCTGTTCGGAAATCTGGGCGTTATAATAGGTGCCCACGATTTTCTGGTCTTGTTGGATCACTTTGATGATGTCCATTGCGACGATGCCGCCACTCCTGTCTTTGAGCATCTCCTCCATAGCTTTCAGGGTTCGTGTGGTGTTCTGGCCGTGTTCGCCGACTTTCTGAAGGTTACCCTTGAGCATACCAAGTACGTCGATCGTGTCTTCGTAGTTGTCTTCACTCATGTTGTCTTTCTCGTCTTCAATGTTGGCCTCTACGTCTTTTACCAGTCCTTCAGAGAGCTTTGAGAAGTTGTTGATATAGTTCAATGGGTTCAGAATGCGGTCAATAAGTCCTTGGGTAAGTTTACCGACAGTGGCCATTTTCTCCTGGCGAATCAACTGGCTTTGGGCGCTATGCAGTTCTGTAAGCGTTTTTTCAAGACTTTCTGACTTTTCTTGAATCTCGTCTTTCTGTTTTACGATCTCGGCAGTACGTTCCTGTACCACTTGCTCCAGTCTTATTTTCTCTTTCTCCAGCATCCGGACGCGCATTCTATATATAAGGTATAGGATGTAACCCGCAATTAACAGGTAGAGAATGATCATATACCATTTCAGGTAATATGGGAAGGCGATGCTGAAACTGATTTCTGTGATATCTGTGATATGTCCAAATCCGTTGCGTCCTTGTACCTTGAGCGTATAATTGCCGTAGGGAAGGTTGTGGAAGGATATGCTTTGTTCTGTCGTCCATGCGCTCCATCGCCCGTCGTTGAGTTGGTAGCGGTAGAGGGCTGTATTGACGACGGGGAGGTAATCGAGCGCGTAAGTGAAATTGAGGCTACGGTCTTTACTATCCAATAGTATCTCTTCAGGAACAGGTCCGAAGCCTCCCCATAATATGCTGTCGTTCCCTAGGCTGACAGAGCGAATGAACACTTTAGGCTTCATCTGGAAAGCCGGGTCGTTGACACTGGTGTCAATGATGGAAAAACCGTTGTTGTTGCCCAACCATAGCTGATGGTTGTCATGTAACATCGTGTTGATCATGATGTTCTTGAACGGATAGAGGTAATCTTGATCCTTAACTTCTTGGCCGTTCCGCCATCCATATAGTTGGGTTCCTTCATTGTTGGTCAACCAGGTAATATCTCCGTCATAATATGAGAAATGCGGGAAGGGTATTGGGGTTGTGGCTTCGGCGTCAATGGCGTGTATCGTGTTACCAAGTTGGACGAGGGCTGCAGTTGCCTCTTCTGCCGACTCATGATAGGGCTTAAACGTTTTGTCAGCATTCTGTTTCCATACCTTGCCATACACGTTTTGTATCCATAAAACACCTTGATTGTCACGGATGATCTTTGACACTTTTTCCAAGTTGCAGACCTTCTTCCGGTTCTTTCCGTCTGGTGTCATCGTGTATAGACCGTCCATCTCTCCGCTGTAAATAACATCTCCTGCATCGAAAACGGAGAGCGATCCCTCTGGCGATATCAACGTGTAAGTGCCTTCGGGCTTAATCTGGTAGATGCCGGTAGCTGTTGCCGCCAGCAGTCTGTTGGCTGTTGTTGAGAACTGCCAACAGGCGAAATTGCCGATACCAATGTTTTCAAAGCGTGTACCCTGTAGCTTGAAGAGTCCATTCAACGTACCGGCATAGATGGTGTTCTTGAATTTGGTAATGGAAATCACCCCCTCGGAAAGTCCGTCGTTGTTTGTAAAGTGTGAGTATGCAGACGGCAGGGCTATGGCGAATATCTCATTGTCCATGACCCCCCAGAGCGTGCCGTGTTGGTCATAGCAAACATAGATGATGTTATTGTTTGGCAGACCAGTGGTCTCGTCAATAGTATATAGGGTCCGGCCTCCTTTGTCTAAAATGGATAAGCCAAGTCCCTTTCGCACGACGGCACTGAGGCCGTTGTGGAGTGGTTCGCATGTCAGCGTATCCTCAAGTACCTTAGCCTTGCCTTCATTTATAAGGACATCTGAATCAATAATGTCTGTCAAGCCTATATTGATAGTATGTTTGCTGACCTTGTCTTTTGGGATAATCTGATTGTCTTTTACCTCGTATAGATAACCATTATTAGAAATAAAGAATAATTCACCGCTCTCTTCTTCCCATATTTCCAGGACCTCACCCGTCAGTTTGATTTTTCTGCTCAGATCCTGAAGTCCTAAAGTTCCGTTGGACTTTACAAAAATCTTTCCAAAATAGTTGTAGCCACCGACCCAGACATTGTTCTTGGAGTCACAAAATACGACGGTAAGACGGCTAATGCCAGATGTGTGGAGTGTCTGCCACTTCACATTATCATAGTATAGCAGACCTTCAAAGTTTGCTACATAGACAATGCCATTCTTGTCGATATCCAGATCAAAGTTCATGGCATGTGCCTTATAGTCATCGGTATTGAAATGACGGATAAACGGCAGCCCTTGTGCTGTAGCAGCTAAGGATAGAAAAAAAATGGTACAAAAGATGAGCAGTCGCTTCATGGGTGCGCCTCCTTTCTTCCTGTTTTCAGGATTGGTTCGTACTTGACATTCTCACCAATATAGTAGCTCCATTCAGTGGGGGTGAAGTTGCGTTTCACTTGTGATTTGACATTTTCTATAATGATCGGAACGGAGATCAGCACTTCGGAAAGATTGCCCCGTTGGTCACCTATCCACATATGTTCTTTCGACGGGTCGAAGGTGAAGCATAGAATCCAGTTCCCCTTGCTCACCAATGTCATAGGTTCGATTTTCTCTCCTTTGATATTCCACAAGTTGACGGTTCCGTCGTAACTTGATGAATAGACGTGATTGCGGTTGATTTTGATGAACGAGATACGTGATCGGTGTCCGACAAGTTTCCATATCTTGCCCACCTTATCTATTACGTATATCATGCCGTCGCTCATGCCATAAGCTTGTAGCCCCGAACCCTTAGAACTGGCAAAGGCGGTAACGCGCCCCTTTACGGGAATTTTCTTTGTGGTAATCTTACTAAGCGACTCAACAGTATGCATCCTGCCCTTGTCGTCGAAGATGATTGGCATATTGTTGAAACGATTCGAGAATGTTACGTTGAAATCCAAATTGCGTGTCTCTTTTAAGGTGTTGGTCTCTGTGTCGAAGATAGCTAGTTGATGTTCACCGACAATCAGTAGGTCGCTGGAATTTGTAAAAGACTGTAGCTTCATCGGATGCTTGATAGTCTCCAAGGGAACGACGCTTATTTTCTTACCGGACTTAATTGCCATATAGCTGTTACGGCTAAGTGCATAGATATGTCCGTTTTTCGGGTTTATATGGACGTCGCGGAAATCATACTTGCTGTCTTTCAGCAACTCGATGGTTCTCAGATTCTTTCCGTTCTTCTGGTGCAGCATGATTTCACCGTAGGAGCTGACGGTGACAAGCATGTCGTCGGTTTGGGGCATGAAATCCAGATCGGTGACAGGTCCCTGGTGCTTTGGCCATACAAAGGAACTCTGGCTTGAGAGGGCGATGGCTTGATAGATGGCAGGGTAGTACATGTCGCCGTGATAGCGGTTGGTGTATTCGTAAGCCAGATAGCTCAGCATGGTTGCAAGCTCATGGTTACCTGCATAGAATTGTGTTGTAGCTTGGGCACCGAGAGACCTGCCGAGAGCCAGATAGCTCAGCGTGTCGGCTATGCTTTTTGAGTGCTCTGCCTGTTGTCGCTGCTGGTCTGCTTGTATGCGCTGATATTGTGCCTGTTGGTATGCATCGATGGCTTTCTGCTCCGATTCCAATGCGTTGTGCTGTGCTATTACGGCGTTTCTACGTTCCAGTTCAGCTCGCTCCCGTTGTTCAATAGCTTCCAGGCGTTGCTCGTCTGATATCTTCATCTGCTGATAGGTGATTTCCTCCATCTGGTTACTGATGCTCTTCAGCACGGCCGAACGTTTCTCCTGCCGTTCCAGTTCGCTCATCTTTTCTTTCATTTCATCGACGAGCTTGTCTGAGGTGATCCACCCCCAGATGCCTGATACAGATGTACAAACCAACAGGCCTCCTATCACGTATTTTATGATGTTCCTTGTCTTCACGCCGTCATTGGGAATTACTTTTACTTCAGCCGCTTCAGTGCAAACAGCGTGATGTCGTCACTCTGCTCCATCTCGCCTACAAAAGCTGCTACGTCTGATCTCACGTTTGTGATGATTTGCTGACAATTCTGGCCTGCACATTTCTGTAACGAAGCTGCGAGACGGTCGTCGCCGAACTCCTGGTAGTCTTTGTTCATGGCCTCATTCACACCGTCGGTGAACATGACGAGTGTCTCACCTGGTTCCAGCATCATCTTGTTGTCGTTGAAGGTCATGTCTTCGATAGCCCCCACAAGCGGGTCCTGCGGTATGGGCAACTCTGTCGTCGTTCCGTCAGTTTTAAGGATTATCGGAGGATTATGGCCTGCATTACAATATATAATTTCACCTGTACTGATGGTATAGATGCCATAGAAGACGGTTACGAACATGCAGTCCACCGACTCTGTTGCCAGAAGCTTGTTGGAGTAGGTAATACACTCGGAAGGGTTGACGCCCTTGATGCCCGTAGCTCTTATAAGTGTACGACTGACGGCCATGAAGATGGCTGCGGGGACACCTTTACCGCTGACGTCTGCAATGGCAAAGCCGATATGGTCGTCGTCGATGCGGAAGAAATCATAGAAGTCGCCGCCAACATCCTTTGCGGCATGCATTGAGGCGGCTATATCCAGCTGTTGGGCGTTTTCTGGAAATGGCGGGAAAATACGCGGCAGAATAGCCTGCTGGATCTCACTGGCTACGGCCAGGTCACCTTTCAGAGACTCCAGCTGGGCGCTGTCCTCCTGCATGCTCTTAATGTAGTTAATCTGCTCAATGGCTTTCTTGATCGTCAAACTCAAGTCGTCCAGGTCGATAGGCTTTGTGGCGAAGTCAAAGGCACCATTGTTCATAGCCTGACGAATGTTCCCCATGTCACCATAGGCCGAGACCATGATGCACTTTAAAGCGGGGTTTTGCATCTCGTTGATTTTCGTAAGAAGGGTCAAACCGTCCATCTCGGGCATGTTGATGTCCGACAAGATGATGTCGAAGTCCTTATGCTTGAGCAGCATGGTCAGGGCCTCTAATCCGTTGTGGGCGAAATGGAACTCATACACCCCTTTTCTGATCTCTCTTCTGAAATATTGTGTGAGCAGCAACTCCAGGTCGCTTTCATCATCTACACTGAGTATCTTTACTGGCATTTTGCAATCATTTATATTAATAATGTGCAAAAGTAACTGAAAAATTTGATATAAGCAAACTTTTTTGCATGAAAGTTCAACTTTTTTTATAACTTTGTCGCCCAGAATGATGAAATTGCATGTTTTTAATCCTGAGCATGACTTAGCTTTGGCTGCAAACCTGGCGAATTTCACGGCACCTCATGCAGGGCGTCAGCTGCGGGCAGATCTTGGTTTTCTCCCCGCTATATGGGCTGACGATGGCGATGTCGTCCTTGTCGGCAATATCGAGGATGCGGAGCGCTGTTACCGTCGTCTTATGCGCTGTCCCTTTGAACGGTTTGTCAGTAAAGAGCAATTGGCGAAACTTCCTCTTACAGGTGTTGATGTGTGGGGATGGGATAAGGCTATCTGCTCAGAGCTTCTACGATATGGCGTCAGCAGGTCGTTGATGCCTAATGAACTTCATATGATCCGTGAGCTATCCCATCGCTCCATAGCCATGCACGTACTATCTGGTTTGCAGGGTGATGACATTGTTGGTGAGGCTGTAATGGCTTATCCTCATAGGATTCCCGAACTGCTGTCAAAGTGGGGGAAGATTGTTGTAAAGGCTCCCTGGAGTAGCAGTGGACGAGGAGTGAGATTCTTTGATAAAGATTTGAATATTCAGAATTGCGGGTGGATAGAGAATGTAGCCAAACGGCAGGGTTGTGTCATGGTGGAACCTTACTATGCTAAGGTTAAGGATTTCGGGATGGAATTCTATTATGATGGCGAAGGACATGCTAGTTATCTTGGCCTATCTCTGTTCCAGACTCTGAATGGCGCTTACTCTGGCAATATCTTGGCAGATGAAGAGTTTAAAAAGGATTTTATAAGTCGTTATATACCAGTAGATTTATTGATGTGTATTAAAGATAAGATTTGTAAACTTGCCTCAGCCGAATTTAGGCACTTCTACAAAGGTCCTTTTGGCATCGATATGATGGTGGTGGCTCGTGATGACCATAGCGGATTTTTGCTTCATCCATGTGTTGAAATTAACCTCCGCCGGACGATGGGCCATGTGGCACTTAGTCTCTCAAATATTGTAAGCGGACTGCCAAAAGTAATGCAAATCGAGTATAATAGTATTTACAAACTTAGACTACAAAGACTATGCGATCTCTAATTCAAATTTGTGTTTTATCATTACTGCCGATGGCGGTTTCTGCCCAGTATCGCTCTGAGGTGTGGTCACCAGATAATGGTGACGGAACCTACACCAATCCTGTTATCAATGCAGATTACTCGGACCCAGATGTCTGTGTGGGCGCAAGTGGGGAGGACTACTATCTTACGGCTTCTTCTTTCCAGTGTATTCCCGGTCTGCCAATACTCCATTCGAAAGACCTTGTGAACTGGGAAATCATCAATTATGCCATCCGTGACTATCTTGAGCCTCGTGAGGTATTCGATAAACCTTCTCATGGTAATGGTGTCTGGGCGCCAAGCATCCGTTATCACGCTGGTGAATATTTTATTTATTGGGGTGATCCCGACTATGGCGTAATGATGGTAAAGACTAAGGATCCTGCAGGTGTTTGGGAACGGCCTGTTTGTGTTATTCCGGGTAAAGGCTATATTGACACTACGCCGTTGTGGGATGAAGATGGACGCTGCTACCTTGTTAATGGATGGGCAAATAGTCGCTCAAAGTTTGCTTCTGTGCTTACCGTCCGTGAGTTGTCTCCTGATGGCACCAAGGCTATCGGACAGCCTGTTATTGTCTTTGATGGCAATGGCACGGAGAACCGCACTTGTGAGGGGCCGAAATTCTATAAACGCGATGGTTGGTATTGGATTATGTGTCCGGCAGGAGGCGTCCCCACAGGCTTTCAGTTGGCTATGCGTTCAAAGTCTCCTTATGGTCCTTATGAGCATAAAGTAGTGTTAGCTCAGGGTAAGACGTCTATCAACGGTCCTCATCAAGGAGCTTGGGTTCACACAAAGTACGGCGAGGACTGGTTCCTGCATTTTCAGGACAAGGAGGCTTATGGGCGTGTAGTTCACCTTCAGCCTGTTGACTGGTCTTCAGGATGGCCGATAATGGGCAAGAGGGGAGAGCCGGTTAGTATCTATAAAAAACCAAAAAGCAGTTCTTCACGTATCGTCAATCCTGTTGAAAATGATGAGTTCAATAGTCCTGTAGTCGGACTTCAGTGGCAGTGGCATGCCAATTACGATGAGAAGTATGGCGTTCCCACCGCTTTTGGCAGTTTCCGCATCTATACCTATAAGCTTTCCGAAGGTTGGAAGAATTTCTGGGAAGTGCCCAACTTGCTGCTCCAGAAAACGCCAGCTGATAGTTTTACCGCAACTACGAAACTTCGTATGACCTCTAAGGCTGACGGTCAGTTTGGTGGACTTATCATGATGGGGCTTGACTATTCTGCATTGGTCGTTCGTAGAGTAGGGCAGCAGTTTGAACTTGTGCAGATGACCTGCAAAGCTGCAGACAAAGGAACGTGCCAGACGGAGAAAGTGATAGCTACGCTCAAACCAACGGCAATAGATATGATCGACTATAAGCCTGGCATTCATGAGGATATTTTCCTTAGGCTTTCTGTGAACGACTCTCGATTGCAGTTTTCGTGGAGTCAGGACGGCAGTAAATTCACGCCCTGTGGCGAAGTGTTCAAAATGAAAGAGGGCAAGTGGATAGGTGCCAAATTCGGCTATGTGGCTGCAGAGACAAATCCAAAGTGCGATCGTGGCTGGATTGATGCAGACTGGATACGTATTACGAAATAGGAATATATAACAAGCGTATAAACTGGTTAATATATGGGAACACTTGATATCATTGCGGTAGTTGTGCTGGTTATTATCGGGGGCTTTATTTACTGGAACAAGACAAGGGGATAAATCCTTATTGTCGCTTGAACTCTAAGGTCTTAGGTAGTTTCTGCCATTTACCATTCTTGGGAACTTTTAGCGAACTTCCCTCAATCTGCTTTAAGCGGTAGAGGGAATCGTTTTCAAAGGTCAGCGTGGCAATAAGGTCCTCACTGCCGAAGTCGTTGATCATGGCTATCCGTGCGGTGTTGTCTTTCATCGTGGCAGAGGTAATAACCCAGCAGAAGGTGTTATGTAGCTTGCCGAGATATCCAGGCAGATTACCGTAAAGTTCCTGTCCTGGCACGGTGATTGATTCGTCGTAGAAGTCAATCCTAAGATAGACATCATATTCTTTATTTATAAGGTACGCGCGAAATGGCTTGTCATTTTTCTGGGCCATTGCTGGAATGGCAAAAAGGATGGCAAATGCAAATGAAAATAACTTGTTCATATCCGTCTTGTTTCTATTTTGCTGACAAAGTTACTAATCTAAATCATTTTTTGTTCACATTTACTAAAAAAATTAGGATTAAGATATTGCTTTTTAGAAAAAATTAAGTATCTTTGCGCCCAATTATAATTAAGACATGGCAAAAAAGCATTTAATGCCAGACTACATCTTCGAGTCAAGTTGGGAAGTCTGCAACAAGGTAGGGGGAATCTATACAGTCCTTTCGACACGTGCCAAGACCCTACAGGAGGCACTTCAGGATAAGATTATTTTTATCGGTCCTGATTTTTGGAAAGAGCAAGAGAGTCCTTATTTCAAAGAGGATAAAGCACTTTTTGCCGATTGGCAAAGAGAGGCCAGTGAACAAGGGCTAAAAGTGAGGGTTGGGCGATGGACCATACCCGGTGCACCAATCGCAATCTTAGTTGATTTCATACCGTTCTTCGAGAAGAAGGACGAAATATATGGTTGGCTGTGGGAACATTATCAGGTGGATTCGCTGCACGCCTATGGCGACTATGACGAGGCTTCGATGTTCTCCTATGCAGCAGCCTTGGTGGTGGAGAGCTATTATAAACATTACCTTGACGACTCTAAGAAGGTGATTTACCATGCCAACGAATGGATGTGCGGCCTTGGCGCACTCTATATCAACAACAAGTTACCTCAGGTTGGTACTGTCTTCACTACACACGCTACCAGTATCGGACGTTCGATAGCAGGCAACATGAAACCACTTTATGACTACCTGTTTGCGTACAATGGCGACCAGATGGCAGGTGAGTTGAATATGCAGTCGAAGCACTCCATAGAGAAGCAGACTGCCCATTTTGTGGACTGTTTCACGACTGTGAGCGATATTACTGCTAAGGAGTGTGTCGAATTGCTCGACAAACCTGTAGATGTGGTGCTGCCCAATGGCTTCGATGATAGTTTTGTGCCTTCGGCTCAGGTATTTTCCCGCAAGCGCAAAATTGCGCGTCGTAAGATGCTTGATGTTGCCAATGCTCTTCTTGGAGAGGATCTTGACGATGATACACTGCTTGTTTCTACCTCAGGGCGCTATGAGTTCCGCAATAAAGGTATTGACGTGTTTGTAGAAGCAATGAACCGTCTGCTTCGTGATCGCGACTTGAAGAAAAAAGTGGTGGCCTTCATCGAAGTGCCTGGATGGGTAGGAGAACCCCGAAAGGATCTTCAGGAGCGTCTGAAGAGTGGTAAAAAGTACGACACCCCACTTGATGTGCCTCAGGTGACGCATTGGCTTCATAACATGAGTCATGACAATGTGCTTGGTATGATGAAATACTACGATATGCACAACCGTAAGGACGACAAGGTGAAGGTTATTTTCCTGCCTTGCTATCTTGACGGTAATGATGGTATCGTGAATATGAGTTACTATGATGTGGTGTTGGGCAACGACCTCTGCATCTATCCTTCATACTATGAGCCGTGGGGCTATACACCGTTGGAAGCAGTGGCCTTCAAGGTGCCTTGCATCACTACTGATCTTGCAGGCTTTGGCCTATGGGCAAATTCCGTATTCGGACATGACGGTAAGATTGAGGATGGCGTGAAGGTAATTCATCGTACAGACTACAATTACTCTGAAGTGGCCGATATTATTAAGGATACAGTGGCTGACTACTCTGGCTTCGCCAAGAAACAAGTTGATGCCTGCAGAAAGAATGCGGGTGCCCTGTCGAAGAAGGCACTTTGGAGCGAGTTCATAAAGTTCTATTATCAGGCTTATGACATCGCGCTCACAAAGGCTGAGATTCGCAAGTCTGAAATTTCGAAACAGTAGTGTCAAATTAACATAAAAAGCGAATTATAAGTTTCAAATAATAAAGTTTGAGGGATTATGAAAATTAAAGCAGATTACGCAAATGCTCCACAGTGGAAGGAATTGACTGTAAAATCTAGTCTTCCGGAGCAATTGAAGTGTTTGGACGAGATTGCCCACAACATGTGGTGGGTATGGAACTATGAGGCTCGTGACCTGTTCCGTGATCTCGATCCCGACCTTTATCATGAGGTGAAGCACAATCCGGTAATGTTGCTGGAACGCCTAAGCTTTGCCCGCAAAGAAGAGATTGTAAAGGATAAAGCGTTGATGAAGCGCGTAAAGACGGTCTATGACCTATTCCGTAAGTACATGGACGTGAAGCCCGACACAAAGCGTCCGTCAGTAGCCTATTTCTGTATGGAGTACGGCATCCATTCTGCTCTGAAGATCTATTCTGGTGGTCTGGGAATGCTGGCAGGTGACTATGTGAAGGAGGCTTCTGACTCCAATGTGGATATGTGTGCTGTTGGCTTCCTCTATCGTTTTGGCTACTTCACACAGAGCTTGTCTATGGACGGACAACAGATTGCCAATTATGAATCTCAGAATTTCAATAGCTTACCTATCGAGCGTCAGCTTGACAAGGATGGCAATCCACTGGTAGTCGACGTGCCATACACCAACTATCAAGTGCATGCCTATGTATGGCGTGTGAACGTTGGTCGTGTGAAACTCTATCTGCTTGATACCGACAACGATATGAACTCCGACTTTGATAAACCTATTACCCACAGCCTCTATGGCGGCGATTGGGAGAACCGCTTGAAGCAGGAGATCCTGCTCGGTATCGGTGGTATGCTGCTGCTGAAGAAGCTGGGTATCAAGAAGGATATCTATCACTGCAACGAAGGTCACGCAGCCCTCTGCAACCTGCAGCGTCTGTGTGATTATATTGAAGAGGGAATGACTTTCAACCAGGCAATGGAGTTAGTGCGGGCTTCTTCACTTTATACCGTTCACACTCCTGTGCCCGCAGGTCATGACTACTTCGATGAGGGACTCTTTGGCAAATATATGGGCGGCTATCCTCAGAAACTGGGTATCACTTGGGACGAATTTATCGGTATGGGCCGCACCAATCCCGATGATCACGGCGAGAAATTCTGTATGTCAACCTTCGCCTGCAACACCTGTCAGGAGGTCAACGGCGTGTCCATGCTTCATGGCTGGGTGTCTCAAAAAATGTTTGCTCCCATCTGGAGCGGCTACTATCCCGAAGAGAACCACGTGGGCTATGTGACTAACGGTGTGCATTTCCCAACATGGTGTGCTACCGAGTGGCGTAAGGTCTATGCCAAGTATTTCGATGAGAAACACATGAGTGACCAGTCTAACGAGGAAATCTGGCATGGTATCTATGACTGTCCTGATGAGGAGATTTGGGAGACCCGTATGGCCTTGAAGAAGAAACTCTTCGACTATATTAAGGAGCAATTCCGTGAAACATGGCTAAAGAATCAGGGTGACCCCTCGCGTGTAGTGAACTTGCTCGAAAAGATGAATCCTAACGCATTGGTAATTGGCTTCTGCCGCCGCTTTGCTACCTACAAGCGTGCTCATCTTCTTTTCACCGATGAGGCTCGCCTGGCAAAGATTGTCAACGATCCTGAACATCCAGTCATCTTCCTCTTCGCAGGTAAGGCTCATCCTGCAGACGGTGCAGGTCAGGGACTCATCAAGCGTATATACGAAATCTCACAGCGTCCAGAATTCCTGGGTAAGGTAATTTTCCTTGAGGACTACGACTTCCTGCTGGCTCGCCGTCTTGTTTCAGGTGTTGATATCTGGATGAACACGCCGACACGTCCTTTGGAGGCATCAGGTACTTCTGGTGAGAAGGCTGAGATGAATGGTGTTGTGAACCTTTCCGTGAAGGACGGCTGGTGGCTCGAGGGCTATCGCGAGGGTGCCGGATGGGCGCTTACCGAGAAACGTACCTATCAGAACCAGGGCTATCAGGATCAGCTCGACGCCGCTACTATCTATGGCCTGTTGGAGAACGAGATCATACCTCTTTATTATAATAAGGACAAAAAGGGTATCTCTAAGGGCTGGATCAAGGTCATCAAGAACTCTATCGCCCAGATTGCGCCTCACTATACGATGAAGCGTCAGCTCGATGACTACTATGAGAAGTTCTACAATAAGGAGGCTAAGCGTTTCAAGGAGATTTCCAAGGACAACTGTAAGCTGGCTAAGGAGATTGCCCAGTGGAAGGAAACCGTAGTAGAGCGCTGGGATGCCATCAACGTGGTATCTGCAGAGTGGGACTTCCCGGCAGCTGGTATCGAAACGTCTCGGAAATACACCCTTCGTTACGTCATCAACGAGCAGGGGCTCGACGATTCCATTGCTCTGGAGAAGGTAAACGTTTATACCGACAAGAACGGTGAGGAGCGCATCTACAGCATTGAACCGTTGAAGATGGTCAAGAAAGAAGGTAATAACTATACCTTTGAGGCCGAGCTTGCTCCTAAGCAGGCCGGACAATATAAGAGTGCCGTTCGTATGTATCCGAAAAACAAGCACCTGCCTCACCGTCAGGACTTCTGCTACCTTAAGTGGCTGGAACTCCCTGTGTCAAACAACTAAGTCTGACTGACGGTGTTGAGATACAAACGAAGCGCCCGGGTTCATCTGAACTCGGGCGCTTTATAGTTTGTCTGGATGTATTGTCCTAACGGATTATCCTTGTTGCGCACTGCTGTGCGCAGGATGAGTTCCGATATTTGGCGGTGAAGACTGTCCGTTGCCAGTGCGCGTTGTTTGATGCTCAACGTGTCGTTGGCTGTCATTTGGAGCAGGCGCTTCATTTCTGCAGCATAGTAGTTGATTGAGTCGCCCAACTGTTGCCACCTGTTGTTCACCGTAGTGCCCGAAACGCGCGATAACTGTGGCTTGCGGTTTAACTCTACTGTCGTGGTAGCTGCTACGTTGAAGAAGGTTACGTACACTTCAGGTGTCCCGTTGGCATAAATTTCATAGAGTGTCACGCTGTCAGCCTCCCCGGCGAAGTAGAATTTCCCGCCAGCGACGGTGGTATATCGCACTTGTGAATCCGTTGCCGAAATCTTCCTCATGCAGATAGTGTCGCCCTCTGCGAAGTCATGTGCATACCCTTCGACTTTATATGAACTAGACTGGCAGGAGCCGACGAAAAGTCCTGCTACTGCCAGTCCAAAGATAAACTTGATCTTCATGTTCTGTCATCAGGCGATATAGAGATCGCTGATGCTCTTGTTGTCGATGACACGACGGATTGCCTCAGCAAACATCTCCGCTACCGATAGTTGTTTTACTTTCGAGCAGCGCTGCGTGTAGGGAATAGAGTCAGTGAAAACAATTTCTTCCAGTGCTGAGGCTTGTACGCGATCGTTGGCAGGACCACTCATCACACAGTGGCTGGCACAGGCTCGTACAGTTTTGGCACCGTGTTCTTTCATGATGTCAGCAGCTTTTGTGATGGTACCAGCTGTGTCCACCATGTCGTCTATGATTACCACGTTCTTACCTTCCACCTCGCCGATGATCTGCATCGTTGCTACCACGTTGGCGCGGGCACGTGTTTTGTTGCACAGCACTAGCGGACAGCCCAAGTACTTGGCATAGGTGTTGGCGCGTTTCGAGCCGCCTACGTCAGGTGAAGCAATCACTAAGTTATCGAGATTCAGACTCTTCAAGTAGGGCAGTATTACGTTTGAAGCATACAGATGGTCAACAGGCACGTTAAAGAACCCCTGTATTTGATCGGCGTGCAGATCCATTGTGATGACGCGGTTCACACCAGCTGCAGACAGCAAGTCTGCCACCAGTTTTGCACCGATACTCACGCGAGGCTTGTCCTTGCGGTCCTGACGAGCCCATCCAAAGTAGGGGATGACAGCGTTAATGGTACGAGCTGATGCACGCTTGGCAGCATCAATCATCAGAAGCAGTTCCATCAGATTGTCTGAATTGGGGAATGTACTTTGCACCAGGAAGATGTCGCGTCCGCGGATACTTTCCTCGTATGATACGGCAAACTCACCGTCGGAGAATTTCGTTATCTGTAACTCTCCGAGTGGGCTGTGCAAACTTTGGCAGATCTTTTCTGCCAGGTATCTCGTGGCAGTACCAGAGAAGACCATGTAAGAGTTTGTTTCACTCATTGCTTAATTATATAAGTTTAAACTATTAATCTAATATTTTTCTCAAGTGTATAAAGTGGTTTAGCAACTCCTTGTAGTCGATTTCGTTGTGAATATTAAAGCGGTTCCAAAGATCTCCGCAAATCACTACACCACCAAATCCCAGCGATTTTATCTCATGAATATTGTCGATGTTTATACCACCTAACGCATATACCTTTTTGTCAATGAGACCGTCTGCAGCAGCCTTTTCCAGCTCCTTGCGTGTGAACGAGGCTTTTTCGTCGGCATTTGTCTGACTGTCGTAGATGGAATGTAGGAACACGTAGTTGCTGTGGCGTTTGGCCTCCTTCAATTCCTCGATGGCATGGCAGGTACGTGATAGGTTGCCTTTGTAACCTACTGGTGGTTCTGTATGGGCATCATCAATATGGATACCACGCAGGCGGAATTCCTCTTTCAGATAGAAATGCCCATGCACAGTAATCCTGTTGTGAAATTCATCCTCCAATAGTGTCAGCAGTCGTTCTGAGAACATCGGCGAGGCACCTGGCTTATAGAGATGAAGATTCTCCAGTCCCTCTGTAAAAAGGCTGGACAAAATCTTGTCTTCTTCCACGAAAAACGTGGGGCGTGTCATTACGATGAGCTTCATTTTCGGTATCAGTTCTCTTTCTAACGTGCAAACTTACACAATTTTTTCGATATTAGCACTACTTTAGCTAAAAAATTGCCAAACGAAGGTGTATTTTTCAGAAAAATGTCGTAATTTTGCAACCTGAAACAACCATTTTAAATTTTTAGAAAGATGAAAGCATTTGTTTTTCCCGGACAGGGAGCACAGTTTGTAGGCATGGGTAAGGATCTTTACGAAGCCAATCCCCTTGCAAAAGAACTTTTTGAGAAAGCTAATGACATTTTGGGATATCGTATCACAGACATTATGTTTAATGGCACGGATGAGGATCTGAAGCAGACGAAAGTAACACAGCCTGCTGTATTCCTTCATAGTGTGATCTCAGCCCTTTGCATGGGTGAGGCTTTTGAGCCGAAAATGGTGGCTGGTCATTCACTGGGAGAGTTCTCGGCTTTGACAGCTGCGGGTGCCCTTAGCTTTGAGGACGGTCTGAAACTTGTATATGCTCGTGCGATGGCGATGCAAAAGGCCTGCGAGGCTCAGCCATCTACAATGGCTGCCATTATTGCCCTGCCCGATGAGAAGATTGAGGAGGTGTGCGCCGAGGTTAGCAAGATGGGGAAAGGTGTCGTCGTACCTGCCAACTATAATTGCCCGGGTCAGCTTGTGATTTCTGGTAATGTTGATGCCATTAATGAGGCTTGTGAGCAGTTGAAGGCCGCTGGTGCTAAGCGTGCCCTGCCTCTTAAAGTAGGTGGCGCTTTCCACTCACCACTCATGCAGCCTGCTAAGGATGAACTCCAGGCTGCTATCGAGCAGACGGAGATCAGAGCCCCGAAGTGCCCAGTCTATCAGAACGTTGATGCCAAGCCTCATACTGATCCTGCTGAGATTAAGGCTAATCTTATCGCCCAGCTTACAAGTAGTGTCCGTTGGACCCAGAGTGTGCAGAATATGATAGCTGATGGTGCTGATGACTTCACGGAGTGTGGACCAGGTAAAGCCCTGCAAGGTATGATAGCCAAGATTAACCGCGAAGTAGCAGCTCATGGAATCGAGTAAGCTCATTATCTACCAGATTTTCACCCGTCTTTACGGCAATCGCAATACCACCCGCAAGGTAAATGGTACGATTGAGGAGAACGGATGTGGTAAACTGAACGACTTCACGCCCAGCGCCCTGAAAAAAATCAGGGAGATGGGCGTGAGCCATATTTGGTACACGGGCATCATACGCCATGCCACGCAGACTGACTATTCGGCCTATGGCATTCCCCGCAACCACCCAGCCATCGTGAAGGGTAGGGCAGGGTCGCCATACGCCATCACCGACTACTACGACGTCGATCCCGACCTCGCCACCGATGTTGAGCACCGCATGCAGGAGTTCGAGCAGCTCGTAGAGCGCACCCACAAGGCCGGTATGAAGGTCATTATCGACTTCGTGCCCAACCACGTGGCCCGGCAGTATCACTCCCTTTGCAAGCCTGAATGGGTGAAAGACCTCGGCGAGGACGACAATCCCCAGAACGGTTTCGACCCGCAGAACAATTTCTACTACTGTCCAGGTCAGCGTTTCTCGCCCTTTTTCGACCTCTATCACGGCGAAGTTGAACCTTATATCGAAGAACCTGCTAAGGCCACCGGTAACGACTGTTTCCATAATGCCCCTGGCATGAATGACTGGTATGAGACCGTGAAGCTTAACTATGGCGTCGATTATTATGCAGGTCGCGTTGGACGATTCGACCCTATCCCCAATACATGGGGTAAGATGACCGACATTCTGCTCTTCTGGGCCTCGAAGGGCATCGACGGCTTCCGCTGCGACATGGCCGAGATGGTGCCTGCTGCCTTCTGGCGCTGGGCCACCGATAAGGTGAAGTTCAGTTATCCGCATATCCTGTTCATCGGCGAGGTCTATAATCCTGCCGAGTATCGCAACTATCTCGGTGCTGGCTTTGACTACCTCTACGACAAAGTGGGCATGTACGATACCGTACGAGATATCATTTGCGGTCACCAGTCAACTCATGCCATTACCGCTGCCTGGCAACAGAACGATGACATCCGCGACCACATGCTCTACTTCCTCGAGAACCACGACGAGCAGCGCCTGGCTAGTGACTTCTTCGCAGCTGATGCCCGCAAGGGGATACCCGGTCTTGTCGTGTCAGCACTCTTGCAACAGAATCCCTTGATGATTTATGCTGGTCAGGAATATGGTGAGCGCGGCATGGATAAGGAAGGCTTCAGCGGCAATGACGGGCGCACCACGATCTTCGACTACTGGAGTGTCGATACCCTTGTGCGCGCTGCCACCCGCAAGCTTACCAATCATGAAAAGGCTCTCAGTGATATATATAGTAAGGTGATACGCATTGCAGCCACAGAGAAGGCTGTCGTCGAAGGCACCTCCTTCGACCTTATGTACGTCAACGGCGACTACAACCGTCAATATGCCTTCTTGCGCAAAGCAGGCAGCGAGGTACTTCTCGTAGTGGCCAATTTTGATGACCAGGCTACCACGATGGATGTCACAATACCCGCTCACGCTTTCGACTACCTGAAGCTCAAAGAACGCAAGAGCGTGAAGGCTGTCGATCTGCTCACGGGCAAGGAGATCAAGCGTACGCTGCAGCGCGACTGCTATGTTTCCGTTGATCTCGAACCCCTCGGCGCTGTCGTTCTGAAATTCAAAGCATAAGTATATGGCGGACTATATCTTAAACGATCACAACAAAGAAGAGTTTCCACCTGCACATACGGCGGAGCATCTTTTGAACCAGACGATGATACGTATCTTCGGTTGTGAGCGCTCCTTCAATGCTCATATCGAACGGAAAAAGAGCAAGATGAGCTTTCACATCGATCATAAGCCTAGCCGTCAGGAAGAAAAAGAGATAGAGTGCCGTATGAACGAGTTGATCGACGAGGATCTGCCCGTAACCTTCGAGTTTGTCACACGCGACGAGTTACCCGCAGAAGTTGATCCAAGCCGTCTGCCCGATGATGTCTCTGAAACCATCCGTCTGGTGCGCATCGGCGATTATGATGTCTGTCCCTGCATTGGCAAGCATGTGCGAAGTACTTCACAGATTGGTCGTTTCGAGATGCTTGGTACCAACTGGGACGAGCATGAGCACTCTTTCCGCGTACGTTTTAAGATCGTATAGTTTGTCAATACCCCTTCTAATGAGAGTAGCATCCAGCATGCTACTCTTTTTTATGGTGGCATTATGAAATCAGTAGGACCTGTCGGTGGATTTCCATTGCTGCTATTACTAACAGTTTTTTGTTATTTAGTAGCAATCTTCATAAAGATAGGATAGTGATCGGAGTAGCTGAGGTCTTTCTTGTAATAGGTGAGGCCTTCAAGCTGCTTGTCATGGAAGATGTAGTCGATGCGTACCATTTTCTTACCACCGCGGAAGGTGTGCATGAAGCCACTGCCACATTCCTTGAACCCATCGATCTTGTCGCCGAGCATGGTGTTATAGACGTAGGAATAGGGCACGTCGTTGAAGTCACCGCAGACGATGACAGGAGCTTCAGACTCGCGCATATCCATCGCAAGCATGTTAGCTTGACCGGAACGGGCAATCATACCGATGGTGTAGTTGCCGTAGATGGCGCGGATAAGAGCGTTTCCCTCTACCTCGATGCCGTTGTTGGTCATCTTGGCGGCTCTATGGAGAGTGCCGTTAAGGCCGGTGGTCTCCAGGTGCACATTGTAGATGCGGTAGATATTCTCGTTGACTTCTATTTCTGCCCACATAGCGCTGTTGTTGGTCATCTCGAAGTTGATGTTCTTGGTCTTCTTGATTGGGTAGCGGCTGTAGATAATCATGTCGCTCTGGCCAACGACCATATATGGGAAGTACTCTTTGTAGGAGTCGGAGTTTTTCTTGTCGCCAGCGAAGTCGTTGTATTCTTGGAAACACACGACATCAACCTTCTGCTTCTTCATCTCTGAAAGAATGTCCTGAGCCATGAATCCAGAGGTTTCACGACCAAACATAGCGACGTTGTAGCTGGCAATCTTAAGGCCTTCATTGTTTTCGGCGGTCTCATCAAGGGAGCCGAATTGATAGAGTGTGCCTACATAGGGAATGCAGCAGAGTAGTGTGACAAGAGGCATGGCCATCCAATGGAAGCGGCGCATTACCAACCAGTAAATTAGAAAAAAGACGTTGCATAAAATTAGAAGGGGAAGGGCATATACGAGCATTGCGCGCGCAGTATTGCCTGCAGGTTGCACATCTCCTCCAAACAGACCCGTAAAAGTAAATATCATCAACAGCACGGTGATGATAAGCATCATAAACGAGAAGTATTTCTGTACTGCGAGTTTTCCCATGTCTTTGCTATTTTCGTTGTATAATGTTTAATTGTCGAGGTATTTCCTGACCATTTCAATGAGGTTCTCTACCTTAAAAGGCTTTGCCATAAACTCATCACAGCCTGCGGCCTTGGCTTCTCGGATATTCTCTTCGAAAGCATAGGCACTGAGGGCAATGACTGGGGTGTTGCGGGATACCTCCTTGATGATGCGAGTGGCGTCAAGACCGTTCATCTGTGGCATGCGGATGTCCATTAGAATCATGTCTGGATGCTCGTCTTCGTTGAGTGTCACCGCTTCGATTCCGTTGTGGGCGCGTATAAGGCGATAGCGTTTTTGGAGCACGATTTTCACAAGCTCATAGTTGCTGTCTTCGTCTTCGGCCACAAGGATCTTCTTTTTGGTGTTGTTGTCACCGTGCTCACTGATACGGATCGTGCGCATGGTGGAGGCCGATGTAGTGGTCTTGTTCTTGTCAACGCCACCGATGGTACCGTGGAACGGCAGCACGATGTGAAAGACGGTGCCTTTTCCGACTTCTGAATTTACGGTAATCTTACCACCTAGTTTCTCTACGATAATCTTACAGAGAGGTAGTCCTAGACCATAGCCGTTCTTTGTGGTCTCTGCATCGCGGGAGACGTAGGTTTCGAAGATGTGGTCGATGTCTTCCTTGGCGATACCAGAGCCGGTATCTTCGACAAAGAACTCTATGTTTGCACCATCGTCTAGCATCTTGTAGCCATAAGCTATCTTACCCACGGAAGTATGCTTTAAGGCATTGCTGATGAGGTTGGAGAATACTTGCGTCAAGCGGTTGGCATCAGTATTCATCACGACTTCCATCAGGGGTTTCTCCCACTCGAGTTTTACAGAATCGGGGCAGCGGAACTTGAAGATATTCTTTATGCTAGCACAGAGTTCGTTGAGGTCGGTGGGCTCTTTCTTCATAACAATCTCACCAGACTCGACTCTGGAAAGGTCGAGTATCTCGTTGACGAGGCTTTGCAGACGGTTGTTGTTGCTTTCGATAATCTCATAGAATTTCATGCGGTCTTCTTGAGAGTCAGTCTCAACGATGACGCGTGAAAAACCTTCGATGGCATTCAGAGGTGTGCGAATCTCATGGCTCATGTTCGCGAGGAAAAGGGACTTCATCTTGCTGGCATTCTCTGCCTTCAGAGCCTTTTCCTCGTATTCCTTTAACTTCTTGTTTGCTATGGCCAACTGCTCATTCGCTAATAATAGTTTTCGGTTGACGTCAGCATACTTTTGAAGCAAAATCTCTCTTTCGTCTTTTTCCATCTCTTTCAATAAGTACAAAGATGTTGCAAAGGTACAAAAAAAAAGTGTACTACAAAAGAATTATTAGAAAAATTTTTAGCTTCTTTTTGCTTTTTCCCATGCGCCACTGGTATGATGGCTTTTTAGATAGGCCATTCCGCGAAATACGTTTAGGTTCATAAATATAAAGTAATAAGCGGTATAGAGCAATTTGTTCTTCCGTCCATTGAGGCTCATAATCCATCCGGCTAGTGCCATCAGGTAGAAGAGTGCCTGAAGCATCAGAATGATGGTGTAAAGGTTGCCAGATTCCATGAGAACGAGGGCGATGTTAGTTAAAATGAGCACCACCATCGCAACAGGTGTCAGACTCCATCGCAGTACGCGGTGGCTGATATATTGAAAGGCTACCAGGGGGTGATGGAAGGGATTTAGCATGTGGCGAAGCCACCAAATACTTTGAAGTCCACCTGCAGCAATGCGGCGTTTGCGCTTCGATTCCTCATGGATATTGGCAGAACCGTATTCTTGGGCGTAGGCATCGGGTGTGTAAGCAATACGCTTACCCTTATCGACAATGAGCATTGACATCATAAAATCGTCGAGCAGGGCTTCATCAGGTACTTCTTGGCACAAGGTAGGGTCGATTGCATAGAGCTCGCCAGCGGCTCCCATAGCAGAGTAGAGTTCGCTGTCCCAACGTTTGAGAGTGCTCTCGTAGCGCCAATAGAGGCCTTCGCCTTCAGCAGCCATCTCGCCAGCCTGTCTGGCAGCTACGCGTTTCTCGCCGGAGACGCAGCCTACTGTAGGATCCAAGAACTGCCGTGCAATCTCGCGTAGGGCAGTCTTGTTGATCATCGTATTGGCATCTGTAAATGCCACATAGCGTGTCTTGAGCTCGCGCAGACCATGTTTTAATGCGGCGGTCTTGCCCTTGCGCTCAGGGCTGAATACGATATCCACCTCGGGATAGGCGGAAAGTAGCTCGTTTGTGTTGTCATTGCTACCGTCCGTGACCCACATGATGCGGAGTTTGTCTTTCGGATAGTCGAGAGCCAAGGTGTTGGCCATCTTTTCAGCCACCACGTCTTCCTCGTTGTAGGCACAGATCATGAGGGTCATCGTTGGCAAGGCTTCGTCATCAGGCATGGCTGCCTCGCGGGGCTTACCCGCAAGGAACCGTTTTAGCCGGATGATGATATACAGTAGTATTCCATAACCAAGGTAGGTATAAAATACTATCAGCAGACATGCCCAGAAAAGGATTTTAAGCGTGAGCATAGTTTTCGGCTTTTTTTTTGCAGGTTGATTACGTATTCTCCATTTCCTCCTGCATGTCAATGAAATTCTTGTTTTCGTCATAGAATTCATATTGCAGGAAGGCTAGTTTCTGAGAGGGGACTATACGTACGCCAAAGCCATATTTCATCTGCCATTGGCGCTTCAGGCTGTAGAAACCTCTGTTGATATAGGCTTCGACATAGGGGTGTACGTGTAGGTAGAACTTCTTGTAGCCAATCTTGTTGACTAGGGTGTCAATTTTGTTCTCCAGAGTTTCGGTAAAAAGGAAACTCGACTTGATGGTGCCCTTACCGAGACAGGTGGGGCACACTTCTTCAACGTTGACGCTCATGGCAGGACGTACACGTTGGCGCGTGATTTGCATCAGGCCGAATTTCGAGAGCGGCAGGATGTTGTGCTTGGCGCGGTCCTTCTGCATGTTCTTGCACATGCGCTCGTAGAGCATCTGACGATCCTCGGGCAGTTTCATATCGATAAAATCGACGATAATGATACCGCCCATATCGCGCAGTCTGAGCTGGCGGGCCAATTCATCGGCGGCACCGAGGTTGGTCTCCAGGGCATTGGCCTCCTGACCATTCTCTTTCTTGATGCGCGTTCCGCTGTTCACATCCACCACATGCATGGCTTCTGTCGTCTCAATGATAAGGTAAGCGCCGTGCTTGTAGTTGACCGTCTTTCCGAAGCCAGACTTCAGCTGTTTTGTGACGTTGTAGTTGTCGAAAATGGGCACGGTGCCATTGTACAACTTCACAATCTCTTTTTTTTCTGGGGCGATAAGTCCCAGATAGTCCTTTATTTCACCGAATATGGCGCTGTCGTTGATGTAGATACCGTCGTAGGTGGGGTTGAAGAGGTCACGGAGCAGTGCGACGGCCCTGCTTTCCTCCTCAAAGCATAGTTGTGGGCGTGCTGTCGTCTTCTGTACTTTCGTGATAGTGTCTTCCCAACGTTTCACCAGAATCTTCAATTCTGCATCGAGTTCCGCAGCTCGTTTGCCTTCGGCCACCGTACGCACAATGACACCGAAGTTCTTCGGCTTAATACTTTGAATGAGCTGCTTGAGACGGGTGCGCTCTTCGCCGCGCTTAATCTTAGTAGATACAGATACGCTGTCCTCAAAGGGAATCAGTACGAGGTACCGTCCTGCGAAGCTGAGTTCGCACGTCAGTCGGGGCCCCTTTGTGTTGATGGGCTCCTTGACAATCTGTACGAGCAGCTCTTGTCCGACTTTCAGCGTGTTGGCGATGCTACCGTCCTTCTTGAGCTCCGGCTGGATGTTAGCCTTCTGGATGGGGTAGAGTTTCTTACGGTCGCTTACTACCTGTTTAAGGTATTTCTCATAGGAGAAAAACTGACTTCCCAAGTCAAGATAGTGCAGGAAGGCTACGCGCTCAGCACCTACATCGACGAAGCAGGCGTTGAGGCCGGGCATCAGTTTTTTTACTTTTGCCACATAGATGTTACCCACCGAGAACGACTGCGTGCGCTCCTCCTGCTGGTATTCGACCAGTTGCTTGTCTTCGAGGAGGGCAATAGAGATGTCCTTCGGCTGCACATCAATGATTACTTCACTTGTCATTGCTTCTTGCTTTTCTTGCGGGGTGTCTTTAAAACTCAAAAGGGTGCGCCGCTATCCCTATGGGGATTAGCAGGCACACTCCTTTCATTTCTGTACTGGGTCACTGCAAGTGATTACTTGCTCTTGTGACGATTCTTGCGCAGTCTCTTCTTGCGCTTGTGGGTTGCCATCTTGTGGCCCTTCTTTTTCTTTCCGTTTGGCATAGTTGTTAATTATTTAAAATGTTAATTACTTCATTTTCTCGATAAAGCTCTTTGAAGGCTTGAAAGCAGGGAAGTCGTGTGCATCGATGACGATGGTCGTGTTTTTAGAGATGTTACGGGCCGTCTTCTTAGCACGGCGCTTTACAACGAAGGTTCCGAAGCCACGAAGGTAAACATTCTCCTTGTTGTCGGCCAGACTGACACGAATCTCTTCCATGAAGGCTTCTACCGTCGTAGCCACATCTCTTTTGGCAACACCTGTCTCCTCAGCAATTTTGTTGATGATTTCTGCCTTTGTCATTTCTATCTATTTCTTATATTAATAATGTGAAAAACCGATTTCTATCGATTTCGGACTGCAAAGTTACTAATTTTCAGTAGATTACCGAAATATTTATCGATTTTTTTTCAAAAAATAGCATTTTTCAAGGTTGTTTGGG
>ODAJ012187833.1_pt1 | contig 37795 bp, 24 predicted proteins | sample 1539241 | NCBI WGS metagenome assembly ODAJ01 (sample SAMN02144231, study PRJEB22623) | gut metagenome | biome: sheep rumen | host: Ovis aries | place: New Zealand
TAAGCCTTATATGACTTATGGGAGAGCCTTACGGCACCCCTCCCTTGGGGAGGGGTTGGGGGTGGGTCGGTAATATGGCCCATATTGGTCAGTAATATGGCCCATATTGGTTGGTAATATGGCCCATATTACTTTGCGGAAGCTTGTAGAGCAAGGCTCGTCTCGGCTTCAGCTAAGGACAATTGTCAATATGTTGCTGCAATTAAGGCTTGCAAGGCACTATGCACAATGCCCTGCAAGCAATCCGGAAGGTGCACCCTGTCATGCGAACTCTATGTTTTCGTGCCCGAAGAGCATACGCATAATCTGGTCTTTCTTTTCCTTTGTGAGCTTGATTTGCAGGATAGCCTCGGTCTGGTCCTCTTCTTTTTGCGAGAGCTTCACGTACTTGTCAGGATAGGTGAACAAGTCCACGGGCGAGATGCCAAGTACATTTGAGATTATCTTAAGTTCTTTGACCCTCAAGTTGCGCTTTCCGTTCTCGATGTTGCTCACTACCGCCACGTCAAGATTTAGTGCATCGGCTATAACTTGTTGGTTTATTGACTTCTGAAGGCGGATGATTTTGATTGCTTCGAGTACTTCCATAAGTTAAAGTTAGCAATTTATCAAGTTGTTGTAATTGTTAAAATAACCTAATAAATGATATTTTCTCAATCATAAAATGAAACAAACTCAAATATTTTATATCTTTGCAACGATAAAAGTTATAAATGTATAAAAATTAAATTCATTAGGTTCGGTGAGCTGATGTGAATCATCTCAACCGCAGAAAAGGCATCACATACAGGCGTGAGTCTGTTGGCCGGGGCGTTATCTGCAGCATATCGACTTTGCCTGCTTCATCATTTTGGCTAAAAAGAGTCGGCTCAGGAGCGCCTTTTATTTTGAAAACAATAACAAAACATAAAAACCTGTATTTCAATAACCTAATAATTAAAAACAAACAAAATGAAACAAGTAGAATTCAAGATGCCATTAAGAATGTTGGCGGCATTGTGCTTCCTCCTTCTTTCTGCTTCTGCCATTGCGCAGCAAATAGCTGTCAATGGGCATGTTAAGGATGCTACCGGCGAGCCGATTATCGGTGCCACTGTACTTGTTCAGGGAACGAGCAATGGCGCGGCAACTGACATCGACGGTAACTTTACGCTTAACTGTAATCAAGGCGACAAACTGCAAGTGAGCTACGTAGGCTACACCACGCAGGTTGTTACTGCTTCCTCAAACGTAGTGGTGACTCTTCAGGAAGATTCTAAAGTGCTCACCGACGTTGTCGTAATCGGTTATGGCCGTGCAAAAAAGAACGACCTCACCGGTTCGGTCACGGCTATCAAGCCCGACGACATGAACCACGGTCTGCAGACCAACGCTCAGGACATGATCAGCGGTAAGATAGCCGGTGTTAGCGTTATCTCTAACGACGGTACTCCTGGTGGTGGCGCACAGATTCGTATCCGTGGTGGTTCGTCGCTTAACGCATCCAATGACCCTCTGATTGTTATTGACGGTCTGGCTATGGACAACTATGGTGTGCAGGGACTTGCCAACCCGCTGTCGATGGTTAACCCTAACGATATCGAGAGCTTCACCGTGCTGAAGGATGCTTCGGCTACCGCCATCTACGGTTCGCGTGCATCTAACGGTGTGATTATCATCACAACCAAGAAGGGCCGCTCGGGACAGAAACCGAAGATCACCTATAACGGAAACGTTTCTATCTCTACTAAGAAGAAGACCATTCCATCGATGAACGGTGCCGAGTATCGTGAGTTCGTGAAGAACCTCTATGGCGAGGACAGCGAGGCTTACAAGGCTCTGGGATGGTATCCTATGACACAGTCTACAGATCAGTACTACTACAACAATGGCGACCCCGTTGAGGTTCCTGGTGTTGAGGCAATTTACGACAAGGACGGAAACTTCAAGACCTTTAAGGGACATTATGAAATAGGTGAGCAGCAGTTTGCAGATACCGACTGGCAAAAGCAAATCTACCGCACGGCGGTTTCTACTGACCATAATGTAACGATTTCAGGAGGCTTCAAGAATATGCCTTACCGCGTATCGTTGGGCTACACCAACAATCAGGGTATCGTGAAGACTTCAAAGTTTGAGCGTTATACAGCCAGCCTGAACCTCTCTCCGTCGCTCTTTGCTGACCATTTGAAGCTTAACATCAACGGTAAAGGAATGATTGCCAAGAACCGTTATGCTGATGGAGGAGCTATCGGAGCAGCACGCTATATGGATCCGACCAAGCCTGTGACAGCTACAGACAATGTTATATACAACCAGATGTTTGGCGGATATGCCCAATGGTATGCTGACGCTACATACACCGACCCGACATGGGTGCAGACCAACAACCGTAACGCCACAACAAACCCTGTTTCAATGCTTGAGCTGAAGAATGACAGAGCTACCTCTAAGACATTCGTGGGCAACTTTGAAGCCGACTACTCTATCCACGGACTCGAAGACCTGCACTTGCACGTTAACCTCGGTGCCGACGTTTCTACAGGTAAGCAGACCACCGAAATCAGCAAGTACTCGACTGGCAACAACTACTTCGGATGGAACAACTGGACGAAGCAGAACACCTACAACCTCTCGTTCAACGCATACGCTCAGTACATGAAGGACTTCAGCGAAGCCCATCACTTCGACGTTATGGCAGGTTACGAGTGGCAGCACTTCCACAAGAAGACCGACTGGTACGGCTCTGGCGTGTATCCAATGACGAGCAAGGCCACCCAGGACATCCTCAATCCTGACGGTACGGTAAAGGAAAAAATCAATCTGGCTGGCACAGAGTATAATGCTCCTACCACCGAGACCAAGTATGAGACTGAGAACTACCTCGTTTCGTTCTTCGGACGTCTGAACTACTCGCTCCTCGACCGCTATCTCCTCACCTTTACCATGCGTGCCGACGGTTCTTCACGCTTCTCGAAAGGCCACAAGTGGGGTACATTCCCATCTGTAGCTCTTGCATGGAAGATGAAGGAAGAGAGCTTCCTGAAGGATGTTGAGCCTATCAACGACATGAAACTGCGTCTGGGTTGGGGTATCACTGGTCAGCAGGAAGGTATCGGCGACTTCACCTATATACCTACCTATACTCCTAACACTGACCACGCATACTATGACATAGCACTCGCCAACGGTACAACCTATCGTCCGGATGCCAACAATCCCGAACTTACCTGGGAGAAGACCACTACTTGGAACGCCGGTCTCGACCTGAGCTTCCTGCGCGACCGTCTGATGTTCAATATCGATTGGTACTACCGCAAGACCAAGGACCTGATAAATACAGTATATATACCTGCCGGAAGCAACTTCCGTAATAAGCTGACGAGCAACATCGGCTCACTGCATAACACCGGTTTCGAGTTTGCTGCAACGGTACGACCTGTTCAGACAACTGACTTCCGCTGGGAAGTTACTTACAACTTCACATATAACAAGAATAAAATCGACGAGCTTGTTGGCAGCAACGATGACAACTACTACGTAGAGACAGGAGGTATTTCAGCTGGAACGGGTGGCAACATCCAGGCTCACGCCGTCGGTCATGCCGCCAACTCATTCTACGTATATCAGCAGGCATACGATCAGAGTGGCAATCCCATTCCTAATACATACGTTGACCGCAACGGCAACGGACGCATCGACAGCGGCGACCGCTACTTCTACTACAAGCCGGCAGCTGACGTGACGATGGGACTGGGTTCAAAGTTCTTATATAAGAACTGGGACTTGAGTTTCTCGATGCGTGCCAGTCTGGGCAACTACGTCTACAATGACAATCAGGCAGGTCCGTCCAATGTAGGCCCCGGAGCCATCTATGCACTGAAGTATCTTGGAAACCGTCCCGTTGAGTCTGTTGAACTCGGTTTTACTAATCCTCTTACCGAGCAGTACTATTCAGACTACTTTGTTCAGAACGCTTCATTCCTGAAGATGGACAACATCACACTGGGCTATTCTTTCTCAGGATTGTTCAAAGGTGCAAGCTATGGCGGTATCAGTGGCCGTGTATATGCAACCGTGCAGAATGTGTTTACTATCACGAAGTATAAGGGTATTGACCCGGAAATACCGAGCGGTATAGACAATAACCTCTACCCGCGTCCATTCACAACCGTCCTCGGTCTGAACCTGAACTTCTAAATTGCTCAATCAACGATTAAAAAATAATTCGACTTATGAAATTCAAAAACATAATACCGGCTGCCGTCGCACTTCTGTCACTGGGCTTTGCCTCGTGTGTAGGCGATTTGGATGTTGAGAACATCAACCCGCAGCAGGTTCCAGATTTGAACAGCGACGCATTGTTAAACAAGATATATGCCAACTTGGTTGTCACAGGACAGAGTGGTCCTGCTGGCAATGGCGATATCGACGATATTGATGAGGGTACATCAAACCTCGTGCGTCAGTTGTGGAATGCCAATGAGCTCACCACCGATGAGGCTCATTGTGTATGGGGTGACCCAGGTATTCCTGAGTTCAACCATAACGCATGGAGTGACACCCATCCAATGATGCAGGCACTCTACTACCGTTTCTATTTCGGTATCACTCTGGCCAACGAATATCTTGCTCAGGTGCCTGACGATTCACAGAAGCGTGCCGAGGCTCGTTTCATGCGCGCCCTGTACTACTCTTATCTGATGGACCTCTTCGGAAACGTGCCGTTTATGACAACCGTTTCTATCGAGCAGGCTCCACAGTACACTCGTGCCGAGATTTTCAACTTTGTTGAGAGCGAGCTCAAGGCTATCATCGGAGAGGCTGAGAGTGCCGACGTGCTGCCTGAAACACGCGCCGCCTACGGACGTGCCGACAAGGTTGCTGCCGAGATGCTGCTTGCCCGTATCTATCTGAATGCTCAGGTTTATACAGGTTCTCCTCGCTGGCAGGATGCCAAGGACTATGCCGAAAAGGTTATCAACAGCAGCTACAGCCTCGTAACAGCTGGCAAGGGTGCCTACTCTGCTTATCAGCTGCTCTTCATGGGCGACAACGATGCCAACGGAGCTCAGAACGAAATCATCCTTCCCGCAATCCACGACGGTGTGCGCACGCAGACATGGGGTGGCAGCCTGTTCCTCATCGCTTCTACCAACAATGGTGACTATTCTACGGGTACATCTGAGAACTGGGGCGGCAACCGCGCACGTCCACAGTTCGTTCAGCAGTTCTTCCCTGGCGGTGGAGCCCCATCGTCAAACGACCCAGTTGCTGTAGCAGCCGCTGCGGGTGACGACCGTGCCTTGTTCTATACGGACGGACGTACACTTCACATCACCAAGGAGAGCGACTTCAAAAAAGGCTTCTCTTACATCAAGTTCCTCAACTTCCATGCTGATGGTAGTGCAGCCCACCACACACAGTTCGTAGACACCGACTTCCCGGTAATGCGTGTTGCTGAGGCTTACCTGACATACGCAGAGGCTGATGCCCGACTGAACGGTGGTTCATGCACAAGCGACGGCATAGAGAAAGTGAAGGCTGTGCAGGAGCGTGCCCATAAGTCTACGAGTAGCCTGACGGCTGTAGATCTGGATTATCTCTGTAACGAGTGGAGCCGCGAGTTTGGATTTGAGGGCCGCCGTCGCATGGATCTCATCCGCTTCGGCAAATATGGCGGTCAGTCTACTTACAAATGGGAATGGATGGGTGGCGTTGAGTCTGGCTCTGCCTTCGACTCTCATCTTAACATCTTCCCTATACCAAACAGCGACCTCAATGCCAATGGCAACCTGAAGCAGAATCCAGGTTATTAACTATAATGATAACATTTAATTAAGGTAAAGATATGAAAAAGCTAAATATAATGGCAGCATTGCTGATGGGGCTTGTGGTATTTTCTTCGTGCCAGAGCGACCGTGACGACAACCCCACGCTCATTGTGCCAAATGGTTTCACTTTGCTGGCTCCAGAGATTGGCGAGAATGTCATAGATCTGGAAAACAGCTCATCTATACAGTTCAAGGCTCAGGCTGCGCCCAACTATTCTTTCCCTACAGAAACGTCTTACTGGATGGAAATGACTTTGGCGGATGACTTTGAGAATGTTTCCGAAGATGAAATCTTCACGCTCGAGACAAAGGGCAACAGCATCACATACAACGCTCTGGGCACAGAACTTGACCTTGGCGTGATGAAGCTCAAGGGCTGGAGCACGCCAGAAGACGTTGACAAGACTACTCCCGTGCCTGTTACGGTGCGCATGGTGGCCAACCTGTCACATGCCGAGAGTATGGCAACAGCCGTACGCTCTAACGCTCAGAAGATCTATGTCTATCCTTACTACCTCAAGGAGTGCCTGCCGCAGTTCTGGTATCTCACAGGTGGCAATATTGCTACCAATCACTGGAAGAACTCTCTTGACGACGTTGGTACTGGTATGATACCTATGTATGTTAAGAAGGGTGAGACCTACAACAAGTTCACTGGTGACGGTACAATCGAGTATGTAGGCTATTTCCTCTCTGGCGAATTCAAGATTATCGCTCCTAAGGGTCTTGAGAACTGGAATTATGGTATTTGTGAGGGCAACATTACTGAAGGCAGTGGTTTCCGCTATCGTGACGCCGATGAGCCTTCAGGCAACATTGTCTGCTCTGAGTCTGGCTTCTATCGTCTGACTCTCAACACCGCTGAGCATGAGCTCAAGGCTGAGAAGTACGAACAAGACAATCCTATAGTAGTCTACGCATCAATGAGTATTGGGGAAACAGCTATGGATCCTGTATCTTCTGAGCATGAGAACCATGACTGGTATGCTGCTAACGTTACCGTAAGTGAAAATACAGCTATGAACTTCAAGGCTGGCGATGGCACTACATGGGGCACCGAGGCCTTCCCGTACGGTATTTCTACTGTTGGCGGAGCTGCCATCAAAGTTACTCCTGGCACCTATAAGGTGTTCTTCAACGACATCACTGGTGCTTACCACTTTGTAGAGGTTGAATAAGCCGACTAAGAATTTAAAACAATAATCGCGGGGAAGGGGAGCTTCTCCTTCCCCCACCTTAAAACATTACAACGACAATGAAACTAAAATCATATTTATTGGCTGGTCTTGCAACGCTGGCACTGTCGGCTTGCAACGAGGACTTCGGCGACTGGAAGCAGCAGGCTACCAATACCCAGGGAGCTACCGTTACATTTGGCGAAGGTAGCGTGTCAGCTGTTGACGTCATTGATTTCGCTGAGATTGAAGAGGGAACCCAGCTCGTTCAGGTTTGTACACTGGTTGCTCCTACCACTTCGATTGAGGCAAGCAAACTGAAGTATACAATCAATCTTGATGGCACTGAGTTCCCTCTCAATGACGATGGAACAATGTCTTATCCCGACTTCAAGGCTTTCGTAGAGTCTACCTACGGAAAAGCTCCTAAGGTTAATGACATTATTGCTAAGGTTAATGCGTTCATAGGTAACGAGTCTACCAAGGTGCGCTATACTTCTGAAGGCTTCTTTGTAAAGGCTAAGCCCGATGCACCGTTCATTGATGCCGGTGGCTACTACCTTGTTGGTGATTTCTATAAGACAAGCGAGAGCAATGGATGGGATGTAGTAGGTGCCCACAAGTTCAGCCAGATTGGCGGCGGTGACGTTTACGAGAACCCGACATTCACTATTACTGTAGAGGTTAAGGCAACCGAAGAAAAAACATCTGACTGGTATTGGAAGATTATTCCTGCCAACAACTACGAAGGTGACTTCTGGAAGGAAGGCAAAGACGGTGTCGTAGGTACAATAGAGAATGGCGACCCAAGCTTCGAGGGTGCATTGACTACGTCAAGTCCTCAGGCTGGACGCATCAAGGAGCCCGGACTCTACAAGTTCACTATCGACATGATGAACTACAAGTATACCATCGAGGCTGTAAACTATGCTACCTATATCTGGCAGGCTGGTAATGGCAACGGATGGGGCTCACCAGCAAATCCGCTCGTTCTTACTGATGACAATACTGGTACCTACCAAGGCTTCATGTATCTCGATGGAGAATTCAAGTTCCGTTCACAGGAAACCAACTGGGATGCTCCCGATTGGGGTGACGGAGGTACACCGGGTACACTTATGCCTCAGGCTGGTAACCTTAATGCCGATGTAGGCTTCTATGCAGCAAAGGTTGTTCTGTCAGCACTTACCTACGAGCTTACTCCGATTACCACTGTGGGCATTATTGGCTCTGCCACAGAACAAGGCTGGGATGCCAGCACTCCAATGGAATGGGATACCACTGAGAAATGCTGGGTAATTACCACAACCTTGAAGGGTGGTGCAGGCTATGAGCTGAAGTTCCGTGGCAATGACGACTGGGATGATGCAACAGGAAACTGGGGCGGTAGCTGGGACAACATCATTAACGGTTCAAACACCAACTTACCGGTTGAGAAGGCAGGTACTGCAACTATCAAGTTCTATCCTACTTGCAACGGCAAGAGCTATGCAACAATCACCTACCAAGACTAAACACCGTGTCTAACGGACAGTAAATAATCTCAAGGCGAGGCACAACCACTGTGGTTGTGCCTCGCTTTTATATGCACAAAAGATTGTTAGTGTGCATGATAGGCTGCTTTTTGTGCGATAATTTTGGCAGTCGGATAAAAAAGGTTAACTTTGCAGCGTTTTTGCAAAAACAGATTTTTAACGCCCCACCTTATATTATATAAGTAACAATACAACCAATAAATACATATTTTATGGCATTAAAGATTGTTGTTCTGGCTAAACAGGTGCCAGACACTCGTAATGTGGGCAAGGATGCGATGACTGCCGAGGGCACAGTGAACCGTGCTGCCTTGCCTGCTATCTTCAATCCCGAAGATTTGAATGCCCTGGAGCAGGCTCTCCGATTGAAAGAGCAGCATCCGGGTTCCACAGTAGGAATACTTACAATGGGTCCTCCACGTGCTGGCGAGATTATCCGTCAGGGTCTTTACCGTGGTGCCGACACCGGTTGGCTTCTCACCGACCGTCTGTTTGCCGGTGCCGACACGCTGGCTACATCGTATGCCTTGGCCACAGCCATCAAGAAGATTGGCGACGTGGACATGGTGATTGGTGGTCGTCAGGCCATCGACGGCGACACTGCACAGGTGGGACCGCAGGTAGCCCAGAAGCTGGGACTGAACCAGGTGACATACGCCGAGGAGATACAGAAGGTTGAAGACGGCAAGGCCACTATCCGTCGCGTAATCGACGGTGGCGTGGAGACCGTTGAGGCTCCGCTGCCCGTGGTCGTAACGGTCAACGGCAGTGCTGCTCCGTGTCGTCCGCAGAACGCCCGTCTGGTGATGAAGTACAAGCGTGCCACCTGTCCTATGGAGCGCCCTGCCGAGGGAACTCCCTACGATTATCTCTACGACGAGCGCCCGGAGCTCACCCTGAACCAGTGGTCGGTGGCCGATGTGGACGGTGATGCTTCGCAGTGTGGTCTGAGTGGTTCGCCCACAAAGGTGAAGGCCGTGAAGAACATTGTCTTCCAGGCCAAGGAGTCTAAAACGCTGACGGCTTCGGATGCCGATATTGAGGGAATGATCAAAGAGTTGTTGGACGAAAAAATCATAGGATAGAGATATGGAGAACGTATTTGTATATGTTGAGATAGAAGGTACTACGGTACAGGAGGTATCTCAGGAGCTTCTTACCAAGGGTCGCAAGCTTGCCAATGAGCTCGGTGTGGAGCTCCACGCTGTTGTCATCGGCACCGGCATCAAGGGCAAGGTTGAAGACCAGATACTGCCCTACGGTGTCGACAAGCTGTTTGTCTTCGACGGCGAGGGGCTGTTCCCCTACACCTCGGCACCCCATACCGACATCATCGTCAGCCTGTTCAAGCAGGAGCAGCCGCAGATATGCCTCATGGGAGCCACGGTCATTGGCCGCGACCTCGGTCCGCGCGTCAGCTCGTCGCTCACCAGCGGTCTTACTGCCGACTGCACAGAGCTTGAGATTGGCTCGTATGAGGACAAGAAAAACAAGACAACCTACGACAACCTTCTCTACCAGATACGTCCGGCTTTCGGTGGAAACATCGTGGCAACGATTGTTAACCCCGAGCATCGTCCGCAGATGGCAACGGTGCGCAGCGGCGTTATGCAGAAGGCTCTCTACGAGGGCGACTGCCGCAAGGAGGTGGTCTATCCCGAGGTGGCTAAGTACGTGTCGCCCGAGGCGTTTGTAGTGAAGGTGCTCGACCATCATGTCGAGGCTGCAAAGCACAACCTCAAAGGTGCGCCCATCGTGGTTGCCGGAGGCTACGGCGTTGGTTCCAAGGAGGGCTTCGACCAGCTGTTCAAGCTTGCCAAGGTGCTCCACGGCGAGGTAGGCGGCTCGCGTGCCGCCGTTGATGCAGGCTGGATCGACCACGACCGCCAGATTGGCCAGACGGGAGTCACCGTACACCCGAAGGTCTACATCGCCTGCGGCATCAGCGGACAAATCCAGCACATCGCCGGTATGCAGGATTCGGGCATCATCATCTCTGTGAACAACGACCCCGATGCTCCTATCAACAAGATTGCCGACTATGTCATCGTTGGTACAGTAGAGGAAGTAGTTCCGAAACTGATTAAGTACTACAAGCAGAACAGTAAGTAAAATCTGAAGTTAAAGAAGTTAAGAAGTTAAAGAAGTTAAGCCAATAGTTATGACGAACCAATTTCAGAATATTGTCGCATGGCAGAAAGCACACCAGTTTGTACTTCTTGTATATAGGGCAACTAAGACTTACCCTGATTTAGAGAAGTTTGGCTTATGCTCGCAGTTCCAGCGTGCAGCCGTATCTATACCGGCCAATATTGCTGAAGGGTACAAAAAACTTAGTAGAGCAGACAAACTGCGTTTCTACAACATAGCCCAGGGAAGTCTCGAAGAATGCAGATATTATATTATCCTTTCAAAGGACCTTGGCTATATCAATGAGGACGGCTATGAGCTTTTAGCCACAACCATTGAGGAATGTAGCAAGACACTCAATGCTTATTGCAAAGGCGTAGTTGATAATAATTTCTGCAACGAGCTATAGCATCTCTATTGGCTTAACTTCTTAACTTCTCTAACTTCATAACTTCTCAAAAACATAAGAATATGGCAAACTATTATAGTGACCACCCCGAGATAGGGTTCTATCTCAACCATCCCTTGATGGCTCGCATTGTAGAGCTGAAAGAAAAGGGTTTCGCTGATGCGAAAGAGTATGACTATGCACCTGTTGACCTGGGCGATGCCATCGAGAACTACAAGCAGATACTCGACATCACGGGCGACGTGGCTGCAAACATCATTGCGCCGAACTCTGAGAGCGTTGACCTCGAGGGCCCGCACCTCGAGAACGGACGCATGATCTATGCCTCCAAGACCTACGAGAACCTCGATGCCACCCGCAAGGCTGGTCTCTGGGGCGTGTCGATGCCGCGCCGCTACGGCGGCCTGAACCTGCCCAACGCTGTGTTCTCTATGCTCAGCGAGGTTATCTCGGCTGCCGATGCAGGCTTCCAGAACATCTGGTCGTTGCAGTCGTGTATTGACACTCTCTACGAGTTTGGCAGCGAAGAGCAGCGCCAGAAGTACATTCCCCGTGTCTGCGAAGGCGAAGGAATGTCGATGGACCTGACCGAGCCAGATGCCGGTAGCGACCTTCAGCGCGTTATGCTCAAGGCCACCTACGACGAGAAGGAGCAGTGCTGGCGGCTCAACGGCGTTAAGCGCTTCATTACCAACGGCGACAGCGACATCCACCTCGTGCTGGCACGCTCTGAGGAGGGCACCAAAGACGGTCGCGGACTGTCGATGTTTATCTACGACAAGCGCCAGGGCGGCGTCGACGTGCGCCACATAGAGCACAAGCTCGGCATCCACGGCTCGCCCACTTGCGAGCTTACCTACAAGAACGCCAAGGCCGAACTCTGCGGCAGCACCCGCATGGGACTCATCAAGTACGTCATGGCCTTGATGAACGGAGCACGCCTGGGCATTGCCGCACAGTCGGTGGGCCTCTCGCAGGAAGCCTATAACGAAGGTCTGGCCTACGCAAAGGAGCGTGCCCAGTTCGGCGAGAAGATTATTAACTTCCCCGCTGTCTACGATATGCTGAGCCGCATGAAGGCTAAGCTCGACGCAGGACGTTCGCTCTTGTATCAGACAGCCTGCTATGTTGACGTTTACAAGTGCCTCGAGGACATCCAGCGCGACCGCAAGCTCACTGCCGAGGAGCGCGCCGAGCTGAAGAAGTATCAGCGTCTGGCCGATGCCTTCACGCCGATGGCTAAGGGTATGAACTCGGAGTATGCCAACCAGAACGCCTACGATGCCATCTCTATCCACGGCGGCTCGGGCTTCATCATGGAGTACAAGAGCCAGCGCCTCTACCGCGACGCGCGCATCTTCTCTATCTACGAGGGAACTACGCAGCTGCAGGTAGTGGCTGCCATACGCTATATCACCAACGGCACACTGCTCGGCATCATCAAGGAGATGGCCCAGAGCGAGGTGAGCGAGGTCATGCAGCCGCTCAAGGCACGTGTGGAGAAGCTCATTGCCGTCTACGAGGAGGCACTCGCCCACGTCAAGGAGCTTGGCGATCAGGCAGTCCACGACTTCCTGGCACGCCGTCTCTACGACATGACCTGCGAGCTCGTGATGTCGCTGCTCATCATCGGCGACGCATCGCGCGCACCCGAACTCTTCCAGAAGTCGGCCAACGTGTATGTTCGCATGACCGAGGAAGACGTGCTCGGAAAGGCTGCCTACATCAAGAATTTCACCGCTGACGACCTCGACAGCTTCAAGGCTGCCGAGCCTGAAGCCGAAGAGGCATAGCATCAGCGCAGAGAGAATAGCATGATAGCGAGCTGACGGAAGGATGAAGCATCATTGCCGTCGGCTCGCTTTCTTTTTTAGCGCAACTCTGCACGGCGTATGGAGCCGGGCCACCCGGTGCGAAGTGAATTTTACCGAGGCCGCCGTAAACTTTCTCCAGCAGCCCCGGAACAACGCTCCAAGGGCTTTGGAGCATTGTTACAGAGCCTCTGTAGCAATGCTCCGGGGCTGCCGGAGAAACCTTCCCAAGCCGTGCCGGAAAATGCGCAACCGCAAAGGATAAGGTAAAGAGATGATAACCAGACTTTTAGACCAATGAAGAGAGATACCCACGCACTGTTTTTCGACATCGACGGCACGCTCGTGAGCATGGCCACACACGCCATTCCCCAGTCAACCGTTGATGCCTTGGAGAAGGCCAAGGCCGCCGGACATAAGATATTCATAGCTACGGGGCGCCCGCTCAGCATCATCGACAACGTGGGAGCCGTGGAGCATCTCGTCGACGGATACATAACCACCAACGGTGCCCACTGCATAGTGGACGGAAAGACCGTCAACATGATTCCCATTCCGCCCGACGAGGTCGACATTGTGCTCGACGATGCGCGGCAGTATGGCTATTCATGCGTGGTGGTGAGCGAGCACCACTTCTTCGTTTTCCAGCCCCATGAGGACGTTGACCGCATCTTCCGTCAGCAGCTCAACATCACTCGCTTCGACCTTGTCGAGCCGTTGGAGGTGGTGATGAAGGAGCCTGTGTTGCAGTTCAACCCTTTCATCCCCGTCGAGCACGAGCCGGTGCTCATGGCCAAGCTCAAGGAGTGTCTGTGTCAGGGGCGCTGGCATCCCGAGTTCACCGACATCACCACGCGCCATGCCGACAAGGGGCGCGCCCTCGCCACCATAGCCGACCACGTGGGCATACCGCTGGAGCGCACCGTGGCGTTTGGCGACGGCGGCAACGACATTTCGATGGTTGAGCGGGCAGGCGTCGGTGTGGCTATGGGCAATGGCATAGCCGAGCTGAAGGCCGTGGCCGACATGGTTACGTCGTCTGTCGACGACGACGGCGTGGCACGCGCCTTGCAGGAGCTTGGGCTTATCTGAACAGCGAGAAGTTCACGCTGCCATAGCTGCGGTGTTCCACGAAGCGCGGACACTGCTCGAAGGAGTTGTCTTTGCCGTGTTCCAGCACCAGCAGCCCGCCGGGCAGCAGCAGATCGGCATCTAATATGATGTCGGCCAGCTGCGGCAGTTCCTTGAGTGCGTATGGCGGATCGGCAAAGATGAAGTCGAACTGCTGTCGGCACGACTTCAGGAACCTGAACACGTCGCCTCGCACGAGCACGTTGCGCTCGGTTCCGATTTTCTTCATGCACTGATGGATGAAGGCCGCGTGGTCGCGGTCTTTCTCCACGCTCACCACCTGGCGGCAGCCGCGCGAGAGCAGCTCGAGCGATATGCTGCCTGTGCCGGCGAAGAGGTCGAGGGCCAACGTGTCGTCGAAGTCAGCATAGCCCGTGAGCACGTTGAAGATGTTTTCCTTGGCAAAATCGGTGGTGGGCCGAGCCTTGAACGACCGTGGTATGTCGAAGTGGCGGCCCTTGTACTGGCCGGTGATTATTCTCATTGATTGGTGAGTGGTGAATGGTTATTTCTTGTCATACGCGTGCAGGGGATAGTCGGTCGTGAAGTGCAGCCCGCGGCACTCCTTGCGCTCTATTGCCCAGCGCGTGATAAGGTATCCGGTGTTGATCATGTTGCGCAGCTCGCAGATGTCCTTGCTTGCCTTGACGCGCTTGAACAGGGCTTCGGTCTCCTCGTAGAGCAGGTCCAGACGGTCCCAGGCGCGCTTCAGACGCAGGTCGGAGCGCACGATGCCCACGTAGTTCGACATTATCTCGCCCACTTCCTTCACGCTCTGCGTTATCAGCACCTTCTCTTCGTTGGTCATTGTGCCCTCATCGTTCCACTCGGGCACCTTGTCGTTGAACTCGTAGTTGTCGATGTGGGCCAGACTGTGGCGCGAGGCTGTCTCGGCATACACCACGGCCTCGATGAGCGAGTTGCTTGCCAGTCGGTTGCCGCCGTGCAGGCCCGTGCACGAACATTCGCCGATGGCATAGAGACGGTTGATGCTCGAGCATCCGTTGAGGTCAACCTTTATTCCGCCGCACATATAGTGGGCTGCCGGCCTTACGGGAATGTAGTCGGTTGTGATGTCGATGCCAATCTGCAGGCACTTGTGGTAGATGTTTGGGAAGTGGTGGCGCGTCTCGGCGGCATCCTTGTGGGTCACGTCGAGGCATACGTGGTCTATTCCGTGCTTCTTCATCTCCTTGTCAATGGCGCGTGCCACGATGTCGCGCGGTGCTAATGACAGGCGCTCGTCGTATTTCTCCATGAAGCTCTCGCCGTTGGGCAGGCGCAGTATGCCACCGTAGCCGCGCATGGCCTCGGTTATGAGGAAGGCGGGATGGGTCTCGCCAACGTGGTGGAGCACCGTGGGGTGGAACTGCACGAACTCCATGTCGGCCACGGTGCCCTTGGCGCGGTAGACCATGGCTATGCCGTCGCCGGTGGCAATGATGGGGTTCGACGTGGTCTGATACACTGCGCCCACGCCGCCGGTACACATCACGGTCACTCGCGAGAGGTAGGTGTCCACCTTCTCGGTCTCGGGGTTGAGCACGTAGGCTCCGTAGCACTCAATGTCGGGTGTGCGACGCGTCACTTCAACGCCCAGATGGTGCTGCGTGATGATTTCTACGGCAAAGTGGTTCTCCCTGATGTCGATGTCGGGGCAGGCTCTCACTGCCTCCATGAGTCCGCGCTGAATCTCGGCACCTGTGTCGTCGGCATGGTGCAGTATGCGGAACTCGGAGTGTCCGCCCTCGCGGTGCAGGTCGAACTCGCCGTTGCTGTCGCGGTCGAAGTTCACTCCCCAGCTCACGAGCTCGCGTATCTGCTCGGGAGCCATCTTCACCACCTGCTCCACGGCTGCCGGGTCTGACACGTAGTCGCCCGCAATCATCGTGTCGCGGATGTGTTTCTCAAAGTTGTCTACCGCAAGGTTAGTCACCGATGCCACGCCACCCTGGGCAAACGACGTGTTGGCCTCGTCGAGCGAGGTCTTGCATATCATGCATACACGTCCCTTCTTGGCGCGTGCCACCTTCAAGGCATAGCTCATACCGGCCACTCCGGCACCGATAATGAGGAAGTCGTATTTATATGTCATTGTTTTTGGAATTATGTTTCGGTTCTGTATCATCTCAACGGGAGCGCCTTACCTGCACAGCACGGCGCAGACGCGGTCCTGGAAGTTGCGTCCCACCTTGGCCGAGGTGATGCCTTGGTTCATTATCGAGAAGCACAGGCGATGGCCGTTGGCTGCGGTGAGGTAGCCTGCCAGGGCGCTCACTCCGGTGACGGTGCCCGTCTTGGCCTGCACCTTGCCTTGGGCTGGCGTGCCTTTCATGCGCGACTGCAAGGTGCCGTCTTCTCCGGCAATGGGCAGCGTGGGCAGCAGGCCGTCGTAGATGGTGCCGTCTTTCCACGCGTAGCGCAGCAGCTGAAGCTCGGCAAGTGGGGTGGTGTAGTTGTAGAGCGACAGGCCGCTGCCGTCGGCTGCGTGAACGGGCGTGGTATCTATGCCGGCACGCTGCATCAGCTGGTAGATGTAGTTGCGTGCGTGGCGTGCCGAAGCCTTGTTGCCGCCCTGACGGTGGGCAATGCTGTAGAACACGGCCTCGGCAAAGAGGTTGTCGCTGCGCTTCATCATCGGGCGCAGCACCTCGCTAAGCAGTCGGGTGCGCAGGCACAGCTCGCGTGGATGTTGCTGTGGGGCTATTGCGGCTCCTTCAACGGTGATGCCTTCGCGCTGCAGGCGCTGGCGCAGTGTCTCGGCGAAGTTGTCCTTGCGCTCTACGAGCAGCGGAGAGAGCGACGGGTTGTCGTCGTCCCAGCACCAGCCGTCGCCCCATCGTATGGTGTCTTTGAAGCTGACGTCGGCGACGATGCGTCCGCTGATGGTCTTGATGCCCAGCTGCTTTACGCTGTTGACAAACTCGTTCATGTCGGAGTTGCCGAAGAGCGGATCCATGGTGCCCTTGCAGACGATGTTGCCCTGCAATGTGGCTGTGCTGTCAACCACTTCGCCAATGGCCGAGAGCGATGTTGTGAAGATGTAGTCGGCTCCCAGCAGGTCGAGGGCAGCTATGGCAGTGACTGCTTTCTGCGTTGAGGCCGGTCGCAGGCGTTGCCGTTCGTTGTAGCTGAACAGGCAGCTGTCGGTCGTAAGGTCCCACACTATCATACCCAGCTGGCTGGTCTGGAACATACTTTCGCCCACCATGCCGGTCAGGGTCTGCCTTATGTGCTCTTCCCAGGTAAGCTGCGGCTGCGAGGTTGCGGCGGTGTCGGCGGTCAGCGAGTCGCTGTCGGCTGTGGTGTAGGCAGGCTCTTGTGCCACTGCTTGCATCATGACGAGAAGCAGCAACCAGAGAGAGGCTATTCGGTAACGTTGTTCTTTCATTATATAATAAGGTGTATTGTTGGGGGCATCAGGTGTGCTCATCGTGTGAGCGACAACTTTATGTTCAGCCCGAAGTCGTGTGTCGTGGTGGGATATGTGCTGCTTGTGAGCAGTGGAGTATTGGTTTGCATATCGTAGTAGAAGCTCATTGTGATGAGTTTGCTGAGCGTGTAGTCTGCAGTGAACGACAGCTTGAAGGCCGTGTTGCCGCTGCTGGCGGTACTTTCCATCGATGCTATGTCGCGGATAATGGCAGCCTGCTTGCGATACGACACGTCGAGGCGCAGGTTGAGGTCGTGGTTGATGCCTGTGCGCTTGTTCGATGTGGTGCTGTTTGTAGTGTTCTGCTGTTCTTTGTCGTCGTTATTGCCGTTCTTTCTGCCTTTCGCCTTACGGTGTTTTATTCCGCCGCCGAAGAGGTTGAAGTTGTTTATCTTGTATCCGGCACCGATTACGAGGTCCTTAGACAGTGCTTCGTTGATCTGAACACTCGTCATCGACAGCGTTACCACCCTCGTCTGCCTGTACTCCAGCTTTGTGGTGAGGTTGTTGTGGAGTGTCACTTCCAGTCCGAGCAGCGGCGAGAAAGCCTCGTTGATGCTCACCTGCGAGATGTTATACATCGAGCTGGGCACAAGCAGGCCCGACGAGACATCCTTGATGAAGCCCAGGCCGTTCATGTATTCCTGCCAGGTGCTGTAGGTCTGGTAGGAGCCAACGGCATAGATGCTCTTGTAGCCATGGCTTATGGTGACACTCTTGAAGTTGTCTCTGAACCAGGGCAGCTGCGAAAGGCCGCTGTAGCGCACCGACCAGTTGGGCAGAAGGCTGCGCAGCTTGGGGAACAGGTTCATGCCGTTGCCTCCCATGCTCGTGTAGGCATTGAGGAAGGCCGGTATCATCACGTCGGCACTGTACTGGTTCACTTCTCCGTATGTGCCCTCCGAGCCGCCATGACCTTTGTATGGAGCACCAAACTTCTCGGCGTATGCCGGCAGCGACTTGACAAATTTGTCGAAGGTAGACGAGTGGAAGCCGTTCTTGGCATTGCCCATGCCCTCGAAGGCCGAACCGATGGAGATGGTTGTCATGTCGAAAGTACCTGTTTGGGTGACTGGTGTGCCCTCATACATATACTGCACGCTGCGCGCCCTGGCTTCCTTTCGGCTCGCATTGAGGTCTATCTTGAGGTTCTTCACCGGTTCGAGAGTCATCCTCAGCTGCAGGTCTTCGGTCTTGTTGGTCGTAGCCGGCGACGGAGTGAGCTCATCGCTCACGAGCAGCCATCCTCTCTCTCTTGCCTTGTCGATGTAGTCATCGCCTACAAAGCCGAAGGCAAAGTCGAGTCCCGGCGTGAGCACACCGTTCTCCTTGTGCTGTCCGAAGGCATCGCCGACGGTCGGGAGGAAGCCCGGCAGTGCCATCGAGTAGACGTTGCGGTAGCTGATGCTGACGTTTCGGGCCATCATCAGCACGCGGGCTATGCACTGTGCGGTCTTGTACCAGCCTTTGTCCTCTATGGGTTCTTTCGGCGTAACGGTCAGTTTCACCTTTATTGCCGAGTCTGTCTTGTTGAATATCTTTATCTTGTTGTCGTCCACCTTGCGCCATTTCAGCTTCACCGGCTTGCCGTCGGCGGTCTTTGCCGATACTATTATGCGGCGCGTTTTCTTGCCGTGGCTGACCACTATGGCCGTGTCGGCATCAATCTTCAGCTCCTTCTCAAAGCTGCGCTGGTTCTTTGGCAAGGCTTTCTTGGCTTCGTCGTCCTTCTTCTTGTCCTTCTTCTGCCTGTCTGTTCTGTTCCGCCGCTGCTGTGATGACGACTTGTTGAAGCGCTCGTTGGTCTTCTTGAGGAACGGAATGTGGTTGTAGAGCTTCTCCAAGTTGAGCGTTCCGTTTGCGTTGATGGTGCGGTTCTGGGTTATTGTGTTGCCCAGTGTGGTGCCGTCGTCGAGAATTGTGCCGCGCGTCCACGTGTAAGTAGACTCATAGCTGCCGTCGGCATTGAGCCAGTCGAATATTGGAATGAGGTTCAGCGGCAGCTGGTAGCTTGCCTTGAACGACTGTTGGTAGTCGAGTGGCGTGCCCAGATGCTTGATGCTCTGCCATACTGAGTCTTTCCAGGCCGTGTAGCGGTCGGGATAGAGGTCTTTGTTGATCGGCGTGTAGGGCTCTTCAATCTCGGCACGGGTGGCACTTCGGAAGTTCAAGTGCAGGTTCTTGGTGAGGTCCCAGCGTATCGAGAAGTCGCGATTCCAGTTGAACTGCTCGTTGAAGGTCAGCGGCAGCAGCGATGCCGTTTGCGAATCCATGTCGCGCAGCTGCACTTCGGTGTAGTAGCGAGTCATTTCGGTGTTGAAACTGACGTTTTGCGGCAGCCAGTTCAGGCCGAAACGCTTCAGTATGTCGAAGTATTTCGACTTGCTCTTTATCAGTTTCTTGAACGGTTCCCACGGCTTGTAGACCGGTGTCCACGAGTAGTTGAGCCTGCCTTGCCAGCGGTCTTCGCGGTCGTAGACCGTCATCTCGCCGCTTGAATGGCGGTGCTGGTGGCTGTAAGAGAATGTGAAGTTGGCCGGATCGTATGGCATGGGATGGCGTTTGGTGGCTATTCCCACCTTGACGTTGGTCAGCGAGAAGTTTCTCGTGGTGGTCTTAGTCACTGCGATGGCCTCTATCGAATCGCGTTCGTGCTTCTCCATGGCATCGAGAGCATCCTTCAGCTCCATGTCAGTGTCCAAAGGATTATACTTCGGGCGGTGTTCCTCCTTTGAAATCCTGAAGTAGAGTGGGGCAGAAACCTTCGCCTTGTCGGGGAAGAACTTGCCAAGGTCGAGGTTGGTGGTAACGGTGTAGGTGCCGAAGTTCTCTTTAGAGCGTTGGCTGACACCCTCTTCCAGTCCGCCGAAGCCTTCGGTCATGTACTTTCCCTGCAGATTCAGCGTACCGAAATCGCTCAGCTGAATGTTGAGGTTGCCTTGTGCGGCCCATCCACCCTTGTTGTTGTACTCTAACAGGCGCAGTTCGTTGACCCAGACCTCTCCCGACTTCTCCTCTCCGGCAAGGTTTCTCACACCGATAATCATTGTCTTCACCTCTCCCAGCGTAGGATTACCCATGATGCTGACGCGGTTCTTGGGCTTGTCTTGGTCGTAGGCACTGTATTCTCGGTTGTAGCTGGCGGCTCCCGACGACTTCGCCGTGTTGCGTTCTTTCTTCAGTTTGGTGAACAGTTCGAGCGGAATGTCGAGCATATTCTCCTCTGGCCACACCGTCTGGCTGCCCTGCTGCGAGTAGCGGTCGTAGTGACCGGCAGGAGTAAGGGCCAGAGGAATCTCGTATTCGTAGTAGTTGTTCTTGTAGTCGCTTCCCAGACGCACGAAGAGAGCCAGCTGATTGTCGGTCAGGTTGGTAACGTTGTTCTCCATTGCGTTGGCATGTACGAACATCTGTATGCGCTTGTACTGACGCATATCGACGGTGGTGTTCTTGTAGACAGCCTTCGACTCGCCCGTGCCAAGGTTGTTGACGGTCATAGCCAGAGCCTGTTCGTTAGACTCTACGAGCTGCGGCTGAGTGGGGTCTTGCTCGCGGCGGATGCCCGGCGGCAGCACGTAGTTGACGGGAGTCTTGTCGTTGTTCTCCTCGATATTTACCGCGCTGACCGACATCTTGCCCGCTGAGGAAACCGACGGGGTGAGTATCTGCTGATAGGTGCGCCATTCGCCGCGCACAAGGTCGAGCGTTCCGAAGCGCAACACCACTGGTTTGGTAAAGCGTGTGAGGAACATTCGCATGAAGCGGATGCTCGTGAAGTCGCTGATATTGCCTTGCCGCTCCTCGTATTCGGTGAGTGGTATGCGGAACAGATACCATGTCTCATGGCCCTTTTCGCCGTTGCGCAGGGTGGGCGACACCTCGCGCTTGTCGACGATGAAGTTGCGGCCAACCTCCAAGTCCTCGGGACGCATCGATACGCGGTATTGGTAATACTTCTCGTACTCGTTCAGAGTGTAGTCCTGATTGATGTCTTCCACGTCGGGAGTGGTTTTGTACGACGTGTCGTAGCTTTCCTGACGCGAGTCGGTGTCGGGTGAGTTGCCCTGGGGATTGTTTATCCGCTTGTAACGGTCGAGTATGCTCTTCTGCTGCTGGTCGTAGTCGCTGCCGCGGAAGTAATGGTAGTCGTCGTTGGCCGGATCGGCGAAGATGCTGTCGAATACGGCCTGCGTCACCTTGCCCTGCACCTGCGACAGGAAGTCCTGATAGTCGGCGAAGGTCTGCTCTTCGGCATTGGTGAGGCCGTTGAAACCCACGTCCTGCAAGGCGCGGCTGCCCGTGCCGGTGGCGAAAGCGTAGTTCACTGTAGACTGAGTGGGTATCTTTCCCCACTGTGTGAGGGTGTAGTTCTGCGAACCGTCGACGGGCATACCGCTCTCATAGAACTTCTTTCCGTCGCGGAGCACGTCCTCGCTCACCTCTCCCAGGTTGATATAGAAGTCGCCGCCGAGGTCTGACGTGAGCTGTCCGGCCTGCCGTTCGTAGATAAACGGGTCGAGAAGCCAGAACTCTATGTATTCGATGTTGGCCATCTCGAAGTCGTTGGTATCGAGTTTGCGCATCATGCCGCCCCATGTCTGGGTAGGCGCGGTGAGCCTTCCCTGCGTGTTCAGGTTGGGATTGAAGTTGTACGGTCCTCGTTCCGAGGGATAGAAGGCAAGGTTGAGCACGGGCAGCGTCGATGTGCGACCGTTGTAGCTGCTCTGGTCGCGTGTGGGGAACAGCTCGTTGACGTAGACTTCCCTCACGTAGTAGTTCGACAGCTGGTTGAGGTCGCTCTTGATGTGGCTCGGCGTGAGCGACGACGAAAGGCTCGTGAAGATCTTGTCGATGGAGTACCATGCCAGCAGCGAGCGGTTGAAGCCGCTCTTCAGGGTGGTCTTGTCCTGCGCTTCGGGGAACAGTGAGGGCACGCTCGATATTATCCACGACGTGGGAGTAGACACGTCGATGGTGTTCTTGGTGTTCTCGAAGTCGTCAAGGTATGAAGCATTGTCCTGAGTGCCCTTGCTCTGTCCGGCGATAAGGTGCGCGAACTCAGCCGACAGCGATATGTTGGACGGCTGTGTGACGTGCAGCAAGGGTATTTTGTTGAGCAGATTGGTGAGCCATTGGCTCTCTTGCTTCCAGTTCAGGCTCAGTCCCCAGATGGTGTTGTTAAGCGGTTCGCTGCCCATTGCCACCTTGGTAGTCAGTGCCTGCTCGCTGAGGTGTTGCAGCGTACCGCCCAACTGGAAGTTCTTGGAGAAGTCGTACTGCCAGTTTATGCCGAACATCGTCTTGCGCTGCATACTGAAGTCGGTGTTCGACTCGAGCGAAACGTTGATTGGCGTGCCTGCATCGATGAGGCTCTGGTTGAGTATGCGCACCTCGCCGGCTGAGTAGTCAACGGTGTAGTCGCTTCCCTCGACCAGCGGCACTCCGCCAGCCGTCACTACCACCGAGCCTTGCGGCACGTTGTAGGCACCGAGCGATATGACGTTTGCCGACGAACCGCGGAACTGTCCGGTGAGCATGAACTTGTTTTTCTCTGCTATCTGCTTGGCCGAGGTCTTCGTGCTCGTGTAGAGTTCGGTGAAAGCGTACTGCGCCGCCTTGTCACTGCTCAGCCCTTTCTCCATCAGCTTGTCGTAGAGAAACTGTCCGAAAGGCTCGGCAGCAGGGAAGAACACACGTCCCTGGCTCACGGTGATGCCCTCAACGAAGTCAAAGTAACCGTTGGGATTGGGTCGGTTGTTGTTGTCGAGGCGGTCGGCACCCATCAGCCTGATAAGCGGCAGGTCCTTCACTTGCTGCTCGGGGATGTAGCTCAGATAGACACCAGTGGTGTCGCTCTGGTATTTCACGTCGAGGCGGAACTTCTCTTTCTCCACGTTGGTAGCCAGATAGTAGACGTTTTTCATCATCAGGCCCCAGTTTCCCTGCTGCGGATTGTTGCTCGTGTTCTTCAGCGACTTCACGAGCAGCGCCTGGCTGACGTCGGTTATGTCGGAAGCGAACTCTCCCACCTGGTAGGTCACGCCGCCGTAGGTGTACTCGTAGGCCACGGCCAGCACCTGGTCGGTCTGCAGGGTGGTCTTGAGCGACACATATCCCAGTGCGTTGTTGATGGTGTATTCCGACGAATTGAGCAGTCGTGCGCTCTCAAGCTTCTCGAAGTCGCTGCTGCCCACCAGTCCCTGGCCTTCGAGCACGTCGGCTGTCTGGTCGATGTTGCGCACTCCGGGCAGCATTTTCACGGTGTTGTATTCGCTGTTAGCCTCGTTTGAAGGCACTGCGCCCGTGCCGGCACCCCACAGGTCGGGGCGGCTGACGTTCTGGTTCTCGCCCAGGTCGGTGAGTGCTATGATGTTACGGGTGTTCTGCGTGGTTCCCGTCTTGTTCGTCACCCATATCTCCACGCGGTTGATGGTCACTCCGGTAGACAGGTTTGGCAGTGTGGTAAGGGCCTTGTCGTAGTGGGTGCGGAAGTGTTGCGCCATGAAGAAGTGGCGGTTTTCCTCGTAGTCGGCCACGTTTATCTCGTAGGGAGTCATCTGCGCACCGCCGCTTGTCGACACGCTCTTGCTCGCCGACTTCTTCTGCGAGAGCACTGTCTGCAGCTTCAGCCGTCCGAACTGCAAGTCGGTGCGTAATCCGAACAGCGTGCTTGCGCCGCGCACCAGGGTGTTGTTGCTTGGGAACGACACGTTGCCGCCCTCCACGAGCTTTATTATCTCGTCCTCCTTGCCCTCATACTTCAGCTTCAGGTTCTGCGTATCGAAGTCGAAAGTGGCATCGGTGTTGTAGTTCAGGTTCATGTTCACCTTGTCGCCAACCTTTCCGTTGACGTTCAGGTTGATTTTCTCGTCGAAGTCTATGGTCGTTGTTTTCCTGTTGCGAATGGGCAGCGAGGGGTTGTCGATGTTCTTGTGGGTGGCTCCGAGCTTCAGCTCAGCCGTTCCCTGAGTCTTTATGCGCACGCCGCCCGGACCGAAAATCTTTTCTGCGGGTCCCAGGCTGAAGTGCATGTCGGTGAAGTCGAAGCGGCTTTTGCCCTCCGTCTTCAGTATCTCCTGGTTCTTGGAGCGGTAGAAGTCGGCAAAGGAGCGCTTCTCGCTCCACTGCCGATATTCCTCGGGAGTCATCATTATCGGGGCTGCCACCCACGTGCCGCCCACCTTGTTGCCTATGACGTAGCGGTCGAGCGTGTCGTTATACTCCACCGTCTGCTTCATGTTCTCAGGCCGTTGCAGGTCGTAGGAGCCCTGTCCGAGGTCGCTGTGCTCCACGGGCGTGGTCTTCTGCACGGGCCAGCGCGGGTGGAGCAGCGAGTCGGGTATCTCCTCTTCCTCTATCTCCACGTCCTTCATCACCACCCTGCGGTTCTTGGTGGTGTCGTCGGGAGCCAAAGCAAGGCGCGCCGCGGTCTTGGTCACGACGTCCAGCAGCTGCCCGGGTGCGCCTAAAAGCGTCATGCGCCTCAGCAGAGAGCGGTCGGCCACTGCCAATACACTATAGCATAGCAGCAACAGGGCAAATATCGATATGTATTTCTTCGTGTTCAAAACCCTACTTTATCATTTTCAAAGCCATCTTGACCACCTGTTCCACAGGCAGCAAGGGCTGCTCCTTGAGTATGGCACCCACCACCTTTGCGCTGGGAGCCGGCGAGAAGCCGAGCATGGTGAGTGCTGCCACCGCCTCGTGGTGGGTCTCGCTGACGGGTGCGCCTGCCTGCTGAGCATCCGCATGGCCACCGTCGGGTTGCAGTCCCAGTGCGGCCACCTTGTCCTTGAGGTCTACGATGATGCGCTGGGCAGTCTTCAGACCGATGCCCTTGACGCTCTTCAGCACGCGCTCGTCGCCTTGGGCAATCACGCCAGCCAGCTCCGATGGCGACAGCGAGGAGAGAATCATGCGTGCGGTATTGGCTCCCACGCCGCTGACGGTAATCAGCAGTCGGTAGAGTTCGCGCTCCTCGCGGCCCGCAAAGCCGTAGAGCGTGATGCTGTCGTCGCGTCCGCCGGTCACTATGGCCTCATGCACAAACAGCTTTGCCACAGCCGGACCGCTGCCGCCTTGCTGACGGCTGCGCAGTGCCTCGTAGGTGTTGAGCGAAATGTTAAGGGCGTAGCCCACTCCCGATGCTTCCACAACGCACAGTGCAGGCTGCAGCTCGGCAAGCTCACCCTTGATGTAGTCTATCATTTTTACTAAAAAGCTTGTATATATACTTTTCTTTAAACGCAAGCAGCACCTCTTTTATTGCATACCGAGCCATTTTTAAGCACAGCCAACACGCTTCACCAAAGTAATATGACTCATATTGGTCGGTAATATGACTCATATTGGTAGCCCCCCACAATCCCCCCAAAGGGGGGAAGTAGCTTTAGGGCTTATAGGTCATATAGGACTTATAGGTCTTATAAGCCTTATGGAGAGCCTTTAGGCTCCCCTCCCTTGGGGAGGGGTTGGGGGTGGGCTTGTAATATGGCCCATATTGGTCGGTAATATGGCCCATATTGGTCAGTAATATGGCCCATATTACTTTCTCATAAGGCTTATATGGCCTATAAGTCTTTTAGTAATAAGCAAAAACATTTTGCTTTTTAGTTGCTTAATCGTAACTTTGCACCAAATCAACTAACATTAACGCTATGGAGAAAAAGCTATTATTAGGCGATGAGGCTATCGCTTTGGGGGCTATCCATGCCGGATTGTCGGGCGTTTATGCCTATCCCGGCACCCCTTCGACGGAAATCACCGAGTTCATACAGACCAATCAGATTGCCAAGGAGCGCGGTATTCACAGCCGTTGGTCGACCAACGAGAAGACGGCTATGGAAGCCGCGCTCGGTATGTCGTACATGGGCAAGCGCGCTTTGGTGTGTATGAAGCACGTGGGTATGAATGTTTGTGCCGACCCGTTCGTCAACTCAGCCATGACGGGGGTCAACGGAGGTGTCGTGGTGCTTGCTGCCGATGACCCGTCGATGCACTCTTCGCAGGACGAACAGGACTCGCGCTTCTATGGCCGCTTTGCCATGATACCCGTGCTCGAGCCCAGCTCGCAGCAGGAAGCCTACGACATGATGGCTTTCGCGTTCGATTATTCCGAGCAGCAGAAGCTTCCCGTGCTGATGCGCGTCACTACTCGTATGGCTCACTCGCGTGCTGTGGTAAAGGTTAAAGACGTGGCGCGTGAGCAGAACGCCATGAACTACGATGCCGTGGCTGCCAACTGGGTGCTGCTGCCTGCCAATGCGCGCCGCCGCAACGATGCTGTCACGGCGCAGCAGACCACGCTCGAGGCCGATGCCGCAGGCTCACCTTATAATATATATACCGCTCCTGAGGAGGGCAAGCACTACGAGCGAGGCATCATTGCCACCGGAATAGCCTACAACTACGTGATGGAGAACTATCCCGAAGGCGCGCCGTGCCCGCTGCTGAAGATTTCGCACTATCCGCTGCCTAAGGAGCAGGCGCTCAAGCTCTGCCGTCAGTGCGACTCGGTGCTGGTGATAGAGGAAGGCCAGCCCGTGGTTGAGGAAATGCTGCGCGGCGTCATGCCGGGCTGCGCACGGGTAGAGGGCCGTCTCACGGGCGAGCTGCCGCGCACCGGCGAGCTCAATCCCGACATAGTGCGCAAGGCTCTCGGTCTGCCTGCCAGCGAGAGCCATGCCGCCTGCGACGACGTGGTAGGCCGTCCGCCGGCACTCTGTCAGGGCTGCGGACACCGCGATGTCTACAAGGCTCTGAACGAAGTGCTGGCCGAATACGACCATGCGCGTGTCTTCGGCGACATTGGCTGCTACACGCTGGGCTTCCTTCCGCCGTTCCGCGCGATACATTCGTGCGTAGACATGGGCGCAAGCATCACCATGGCAAAGGGTGCCGCCGATGCAGGACAGTGGCCTGCCGTGGCTGTGATAGGCGACTCCACGTTCACCCACAGCGGTATGACGGGACTGCTCGATGCCATCAACGAGAACGCCGACATCACCGTGATACTGAGCGACAACCTCACCACCGCCATGACGGGCGGTCAGGACTCTGCCGGAACGAGCAAGTTCGAGGCTATCTGCCGCGGACTGGGACTTTCGGAGGAACATCTGCACGTGGTGGTTCCGCTGCCGAAGAATATGCCGGAGATAACTCGCATCATTCGCGATGAGCTCAACTATCACGGCACGTCGGTCATCATTCCGCGCCGCGAGTGTATGCAGACACTGCAAAGACACCTGAAAGCTAAAAAATTAAAGAATTAAAGAGTTAAAAAGTTAAAGAGTTAGGAACTAAGAGAGTTAAAAGTAAAACCGTAGACTGGCATGAAGGACAGCGTTATAGCGATGCTGAGTATGAATTTTGCTATTCGCACTGTTAGATTCTATAAATTTCTGACAGAAGAAAAAAGAGTATTCATAATCTCTAAGCAGCTTCTTCGTTCAGGAACCAGTATCGGTGCTAACGTCAGTGAGGCGGAATTTGCACAGAGCAGGGCAGATTTTATCAATAAAATGAGCATTGCACTGAAGGAAGCCGGTGAAACGCGGTATTGGATAGAACTCTTGTATAAGTCTGAAATCATAGAGCATAAAGTTTATGAGTCGCTGTTGTGCGATATAAAACAAATAATAGGCACACTCGTTAAGATTGTCAGCAACAGTAAGGACGCTAAATCGGACGAGACGGCAGCGCCTAAACAATAGGCTCTAAGCTAATTTTAATATTTTAATCTTTTAATATTTTAATTATAAACAACATGAAAGTTGATATAATTCTCTGCGGAGTGGGAGGCCAAGGCATCCTTTCCATCGCAACGATAATAGGCGAAGCCGCCATGAACGAAGACCTTTACATCAAGCAAGCCGAGGTTCACGGAATGTCGCAGCGAGGCGGCGACGTGCAGTCGAACCTCCGCATCTCGTCGGAACCCATCCACAGCGACCTCATTCCGCGTGGCAAGGCCGACGTGATAATATCAATGGAGCCGATGGAGGCTCTGCGCTACCTGCCTTATCTGAAGCCGCAAGGATGGATAATCACCTCGGGCACGCCGTTCAAGAACATTCCCAACTATCCCGACGAGGCCAAGCTGATGGACGACCTGCGCCAGATTGGCAACGTGAAAGTGCTCGACATCGAGACGATGGCCAAGGAAAACAATGTGCCGCGCTCTGCCAACGTGATCCTTCTGGGTGCTGCGCAGGAGGCTCTCGGCATAGAGTACGACAAGCTTGAGGATGCCGTGCGCCGCGTCTTTGCGCGCAAGGGCGAGAAGATAGTCGAGGCAAACATCAAGGCTCTGGCACTGGGCAAGGAGGTGAAGCAATGATACCTACACCCATTGACCGCCAGACGGTGGACAGCCTGATAGCCAAGGCAGGCATACAGGACTTTGCCCATGCCACCATACGCGAGGTGAAGCAGGTGGCTGCGGCTGCCGAGAAAGCTTCGGGCGTGGAGTTCATAAAGATGGAGATGGGCATCCCCGGCCTTCCGGCAGCCCGTGTGGGTGTGGAGGCTCAGCTCAAGGCACTCAGCAACGGCATAGCCAACCTCTATCCCGACATTCAGGGCTTGCCCGAACTCAAGCAGCAGGCTTCGCGCTTTGTGAAAGCATTTATCAATGTGGACATCAGTCCCGAGGGCTGCGTGCCTGTATGCGGCTCCATGCAGGGCACCTTTGCCAGCTTCCTCACCTGTTCGCAGGCCGACAAGCGCCGCAACACGGTGCTCTTCATCGACCCGGGCTTCCCCGTACAGAAGATGCAGCTGCAAGTGCAGGGCGTTGCCTACGAGACGTTCGACGTGTATGACTATCGCGGCGACAAGCTGCGGCCAAAGCTCGAGAGCTATCTCGAGAAGGGAAACATCTGCGCCATAGTCTACTCTAACCCCAACAACCCCTCGTGGGTGTGCCTCACCGACGACGAGCTGCGCACCATCGGCGAGCTGGCAACGCAGTATGATGCCATCGTGATGGAAGACCTGGCATACTTCGCAATGGACTTCCGTCAGGACATGAGCCGCCCGTTCGAGCCGCCTTACCAGCCTTCCGTGGCACACTATACCGACAACTACATCCTGCTTATCAGCGGGTCGAAGGCTTTCAGCTATGCCGGAGAGAGGATAGGCGTTACCTGCATAGGCGACAAACTGTTCCACCGTCACTACGACGACCTCGCTGCAAGATATGAGGGGCTGCCTTTCGGTCTCGTGTTCTCAACACGTATGCTCTATGCTCTGTCGTCGGGAACGAGCCATTCGGCACAGTATGCCATGGCGGCGATGCTCAAGGCGGCTGCCGACGGCGACTATAACTTCCGCAACGAGATAATCGTCTATGGCGAGCGCGCACACAAGCTGAAGGACATTTTCACGCGTAACAACTTCTACGTAGTCTACGACAAGGACCTCGACAAGCCCATAGCCGACGGCTTCTACTTCACCATAGGCTATCCCGGAATGACCTCCGGCGAGCTTGCACGCGAGCTGATGTACTACGGTGTGTCGGCTATCTGCCTCGTGACGACGGGCAGCAAGCAGGAGGGACTGCGTGTCTGCACTTCCTTCATCGAAGATCACCAGTACCAGCAGCTTGAAGAACGCATGGCTATATTCAGGCAGAACAATCCTGTTTAGGGTGATAGCAATGTTAAAGGGGCTCGCAACGGCGAGCCCCTTTACTGTGTGTGAGTGTTTTCCTAAGCTTTTTCAACCCTTATCCTGGCATCAACCGCGATAACGTTTTCAGCATCGGCAAGGAGCGGATTGATGTCCATCTCCTTTATCTCGGTGGCAAAGCGCAGCAGTGTGGACAGGCGGACGATAATCTCGGCATACTTCCGCTCGTTGATGCCGCTCTGTCCTCGCGTGCCCTTGATTATCTTGTAACCGCGCAGCGAGTGTATCATGCTCTGGGCCTCGGCAAGCGACAGCGGTGCCAGTCCGCTCGAAACGTCTTTCAGCACCTCAACGAAGATGCCGCCCAAGCCGCACAGCACCACGTGGCCAAAGCGCTCCTCGTACTTTGCGCCGATGAAAAGCTCGGTGCCGCGCAGCATCTTCTGCACCATCACACCCGTGGCTTCGGGCAGCTGCATCATGCGGTCGAACTCGGCTTCGAGCACCTGTCGGGAGCGTATGTTGAGCGCAACGCCGCCTACGTCGCTCTTGTGGACCGGTCCCACCACCTTAGCCACCACCGGGTAGCCGCAACGCTCGGCGAAGGCGGCCACTTCCTGCTTCGACGTGCTCACCAGTTCGGGCACGGTGGGTATGCCGGCACTGTCGAGAAGTTCGTGGACCAGGGCCGGAGCGATATATCCGTCCTCCTTGATACCGTCGATAATGCGTCGTATGCGCGGCACGTCGACACCGTGGATTGTCACCTGCTGGTCGGCAGGAGCTGGCGTTCGCATCACTTGGGTGAGGGCTGTTGCGAGCGTCACCTCGTCAGAGAAGTTCACGTGACCTTTGTGGAGGAACTCCTGAACCTCCTCTCCGGCAGTGTTAACGCTGGGCAGTATGGGGAAGATAGGTTTCTTGCACTCGAGCATCTTCTTGTGGAGCACATCGTAGACGGAGTAGAGCTGAACCAGTCCCGGCGTGCCGAAGATTACCATTATGGCATCTATGTTGTCGAGCTTGTTCTCGCAGAAGTCTATGGCAGCAGCCAGATGTTCCGAGCCTCCAGTGGCGAGAATGTCGATGGGGTTGGCTACCGACGAGCCGGGAAGCAGCTGCGCCTTCAGCTCCTCTGCCAGGTCGTGGGGCAGGGGAGGCACGTTCATGCCGCCCTTCGACAGTGCGTCGGTCAGCATGACACCCGGACCGCCGGCATGAGTGACGATGGCGAAGTTGCGTCCGTTGAACCTTGGCAGGGTGAAGATGCAGCCCACGGTGGTCAGTTCCTCGCGTGAGAAGCAGCGCACGATGCCAGCCTTGCGGAAGAGAGCTTCCACAGCAGAGTCGCTCGAGGCTATCGCACCGGTGTGGCTCGATGCTGCGCGGCTGCCGCTCTCGCTCGAACCGGCCTTGATAGCGGCTATGCGGCATCCTTTGCGGATAAGCGATGTGGCATGATAGAGCAGCTTGTCGGGGTCGGCAATGTTCTCAATGTAGAGCAGTTTCACCATTGAGTCGCGCTCGGCATCGAAGTTTTCGTCCATATATTCAAGCACAGTCTCGATGCCTATCTGCCTTCCGTTGCCCACCGACCATACCGAATTGAAGCTGAGACCCTTGCTCACGGCACTCTCCAGGATGAAAACCGCAGTGGCACCAGAGCCGGAGATGAAGTCTACGCCTCGTGGGGTGAGGTGCGGGATGGGCTTGGTGAACACCGAGTGGTGGTGGCGCGTGAGCAGTCCGATGCAGTTGGGGCCTATCAGCGCACAGCCATACTGGTTGCAGATGTCCACGATGCGCTGCTCGAGCTTGGCTCCCTCGGCGGTCTCTTCGCCGAAGCCGGCAGAGATAATGATGAAAGCCCTCACCTGCTTCTCCTTGGCAAGATACTCCACGTAGTCGGGACAGAAGCGGGCAGCCACCACCAGTATGGCCATGTCGGTGGGAGAAAGTTCCTTGACGTCGTGGATGGCGGGTATTCCCTGCACTTCCTCTTCCTTTGGGTTTATCACGCGCAGTTCGCCGGCATACTTTCCTTCAAGCAGATTGCGCACAATAGCGCCGCCTGGCTTGTGGATGTTGTTCGAGCCGCCTACTACGACGATGCTCTCGGGCTGTAATAGCTGTTTGTTTATCATAGCTGTTCAGGTTAGGTCGAATGTTATATATATAAATAAGGTGTGTAGCAGCTTTCCTATAAATCGTGCATAACGTTGCAAAAATACGTGAAAATAACTGTAAGTCAAAAGTTTTTTCGGTATGATTTCATAGAAAAGCATATTTTATTGTACTTTTGTGGCAACCTAAACCGGAAATTAGCACATCTAAATATAGACATAAAATGATTTGGAATCCGAACAAAGAGTGCATGAGCCGCGACGAGATGAGCGCATTGCAAGGCAAGCGGCTGCACAAGATAGTAGAGTATGTATATCACAATGTGCCGTTCTATCGTCACAAGATGCAGGAACTTGACATACGTCCTGACGATATTCAGACCATCGAAGATATACAGAAACTCCCTTTCACCACTAAAAAGGACCTGCGCGACAACTATCCCTTCGGGCTGCAGGCAGCTCCGCAGAGCGAGATAATACGCGTTCACGCATCAACAGGAACCACCGGCAACCCCACCATAGTAGGCTACACTCGCAAGGACATCGGCGTGTGGAGCGAGTGCATGGCGCGCTGTCTGACGGCCTTCGGCGTCACACGCAACGACATTTTCTCAGTAAGCTACGGCTACGGACTGTTCACCGGCGGTCTGGGTGCCCACTACGGAGTGGAGCATATAGGAGCTTCGGTGGTGCCAGCGTCGACTGGCAACACTGAGAAGCACCTCAAGCTGATACGCGACCTGGGAGTGACTGGCATAGCCTGCACACCGTCGTATGCGCTCTATCTGGCCGAAACGATGGAACGCATGGGTATAAGCAAAGACCAGATACGCCTTCGCGTTGGAGCCTTCGGTGCCGAGCCATGGACTGAGCAGATGCGCCATGAGATACAGGAACGGCTCGGACTGAAGGGCTACAACATCTACGGACTGAGCGAGGTGATGGGACCGAGCGTAAGCTATGAGTGCCAACACCAGCACGGAAGCCACATCAACGAAGACCACTTCTATCCAGAGATAATCAATCCCGTAACCCTTGAGAACCTGCCCAACGGCCAGACGGGCGAGCTTGTGTTCACAACGCTCACCAAGGAGGGTATGCCCGTGCTGCGCTATCGCACCCGCGACCTCTGTATGCTCATGGAAGGACAGTGCGACTGTGGCCGTACCAATGTGCGTATGGGCCGCATCGAGGGCCGTTCAGACGATATGCTCATCATCCGAGGCATCAATGTCTTCCCGTCGCAGGTGGAAAGTGTGGTGCTCTCGATGAAGGAATTTGCTCCCCGTTATATGCTTGTTGTCGACCGCGTGAACAACCTCGACACCCTGCAGGTACAGGTAGAGCTGCGTCAGGACTACTTCACCAGCACCCTCGACACCCCTGCCGCCATCGACCAGCTGAGCAAGAAGCTCGCCTCTAAGCTCAAGAGCGTGCTCAGCATCAGTGCAAAGGTGCAGCTCAAGGCACCCAACACCATTGAGCGGAGCCAGGGAAAGAGTGCTCATGTCATTGATAACCGAAAACTTTAAACCCTAAATCAACATACTGTTACGATGGAATATTCTCCATATTTCAATCCAGAGATTGAAACGATGCCGCGCCAGCAGCTTGAGCAGCTACAGCTGGAACGGCTCAAAGCTACCGTGGCCCATGCCATGAACTCGCCTTTCTATCAGGAAAAGTTCAAGGAGCTGGGCATAACCCCTGACGACATACAGACTCTCGACGATGTGAAGCGACTGCCCTTTACCACTAAGGAGGACCTGCGCGAACACTATCCGTTCGGGCTGGCAAGCGTTCCGCTGAAGGACTGCGTGCGTCTGCACTCGTCGAGCGGCACCACCGGCAACCCCACCGTTGTGCTACACACTCAGAAAGACCTCGAAGAGTGGGCCAATGCCGTGGCTCGCTGTCTGTGGATGGTGGGCAGTAGGCCCGAAGATGTGTTCCAGAACTCGGCAGGCTATGGTATGTTCACCGCCGGACTGGGCTTCCAGTATGGAGCCGAAAAGGTGGGTATGCTCACCGTGCCGGCAGCAGCAGGCAATACCAAACGGCAGATAAAGTTCATCCGCGACTTCGGTACCACCGTGCTCCATGCCATCCCCAGCTATGCCTCACGTATCTATGAGGTAATGAAGGAGGAAGGATGCGACCCGCGCCGCGACACCAGTCTGCGAGTGCTTTGCATCGGAGCAGAGCCGCATAGCGAGGAGCAGCGGCAGCGAATAGAGCAGAACCTCGGAGTGAAAGCCTACAACTCCTACGGCATATCTGAGATGATGGGCCCGGGAGTGGCCTTCGAGTGCCCCGAACAGAACGGCTTGCACATCTGGGAAGACTACTTCATAGTTGAGATTATCGACCCCGTGACCTTGCAGCCTGTTGCCGACGGAGAGCTGGGCGAGCTCGTGCTGACAACCATCAACCGCGAGGGTATGCCCTTGTTGCGCTACCGCACTCGCGACCTCACGCGCATACTGCCCGGCAAATGTGCCTGTGGCAGAACCCACAAGCGCCTCGCACGTCTGCAAGGCCGCTCCGACGACATGATTATCCTCAAGGGAGTCAACATCTTCCCGATACAGATTGAGAAGATACTCCTGAAGTTCCGCGAACTCTCTACCGACTATCTCATCACCCTGGATACCACCGACAGCGGCGACGTGATGACCGTAGAGGTTGAGCTTAGCCAGCTCTTCACCGACGACTATACGCGTCTGAACCAGCTGCAGCGCGAGATAACGCGCCAGCTCAAGGACGAAATCCTGATTACGCCTAAGGTGAAGCTTGTGCCCAAGGGCACACTGAAGACCTCTGACGAGGCGAAGGCAGTGAGAGTGAAAGACCTACGCAAACTGTTCTAAAACGTAATACTATGACTATCAACCAGCTTTCCATCTTCATCGAAAACCGTTCGGGAACCCTTGTCAAGGTGCTCGACATCCTGAAGAACGCCAACATCCAGATTGTGGCTTCTACCATTGCCGACACGGCAGAGTATGGTATCTACCGACTGATATGCAGCGAACCCACGCGTGCTTACGAGCAGCTGAAGGCTGCCGGGGTGGCAGTGGCACTGTCCGACGTGTTTGCCATCGAACTCGACGACGTGCCGGGACGTGCCGCTGATGCCGTGCGCATCATCAGCAATGCCAACATCAGCATCACCTATATGTACACCTTCCTGTTCAACGGCAAGGGAATACTCATATTCCGCACTGACAATACAGATGCTGCGCGAGAGACAATCATCCTGAACAGCCTGAAATTCATCGGCGAGAAAGATCTCACGAAGTGGGTGTAGCCCACACCACCCCCAACGCTCGCCATTAGAATTTATAATGAATAAAGTAAGAGGTCGTGTCAGAACTTTTTTGACACGACCTCTTTTCGCACTCAGTGACGAGTAGTCCTATTGTTTTTTTTCTGGTTGTATTATCTTATTTGACAACAGCCTTCACATTGTTGTGAATGTATATGCCCTTTGCAGTAGGCTTGCCGTTGAGGTGTCGACCGTCGAGGGTGTACCAGCTGTTCTCGTCGTTCGTCACGGCATTGGTCCGGGGAGCCATGTCAATGCCTGTTGCGTTGCTTTTTACATTGACAACATAGCTTGTCGTGGTCTTCATGTCGCCACCGATAGCCTGGATGGCGCAGGTGTATCCGCCATCGGTCTGCTCCACTTGCTTGATGATGTGGGCGGCTTTTCCTTCTACGGTGGCTTCAATGTCGTCTGCGGTAATCACCTCGTTCAGCTCCATGGTATATTCCGGCTGGTCGGCTTTGAAGTCGCTGACCTTTTGACCCTTAATCTTCAGGCCAGTAACCTTGGCATTGTATATCAGTTCGATGTCGTCTACCAGTACTTCGTCCTTGTCACTGCCCTGTCCTGCGTCGGCATTGGTTGAAATAGTAACCAGAATGGCCTTCGGGTCAACGGTATTCTGTGTGTATTCAAAGGGAATGGAGATGCGTTTCCATTTTTCGTTGGTAGTGGCTATCTCGTTGTTCTTGGCTTTTGCCACGACGTTGGTGTAGGTCGTGGCTTCCGGATCCTGATAGCGTGTTCCGTCGGTGATGATGGCACTGATGGTGGCGTATGGATGTTGTGCATTAGGCGTTCCTTGCTTGAACTTCACCCATGCCACGATAGAGTCGGGCTTAGAGCAAAGCGGTGTGTAGTAGGGGTCGCCATTGCCGTCCAGATCGTCCATGCTCATGTCAGCATAGGCATAATTCCCCGTTGCATCGTCTGCCAATGCTGATGCGGCATTCATGCGCCCGGTAGTCATCGTGCCATTAGCGATTACTTTAAAAAAAACGAAGTCCATCCCTGTTGCAAAGATACGGGCACTTGTACTGCCAGAGTGGGCATCAGTTGATGCCTCGATGTGATGGCCTGCAGCTTCTGCCAGGTTGCCTGTTGCTGTCTCGAACGAATGCCATGCGTTAGGTTCTTTATAGCTGTCTATCGAGGTATGCCAGTTCTCGAAGCTCTGGTTGGCTATCTGGTAGCCGTTGCCGACGGCCACCTTGATGACCTGGTTCATCAGGGCAATGTCCAAATAGCAGCGCAGGCGGTCGCCCTCAATCTTTCCACGAAGCTCTACAGGTATTTCACCAATCAGGGTTCCCATCCACATGGATACACTTGGGTCATCACCTTTTGTGATTTTAACATTTTGTTTGGCCAACAGCAGTGTGGCATTGCCATCTTGAATGGGCTTGATTCCCTTCAGTTCCACATTGCCTACACCTGTGGGGGTGTCTCCAGCCTGAAGAATAAAGTTCTTGAGGTTGATATCATACAGTCCGCCGTTTTCTGTAACCGAGATGACGGCATTTTGTTCAGACGATATACCGTTTACGGTAATGGTGATGGGTACGTTGTAGTCGGTTGCAAAGGCAGCAACAGCTGTTGCGACAATCAGTAATAAAGTAAATAATTTCTTCATTTCTTTAATGTTTTATTTGTTAAATAGTATAGCACTCTCCAATATCAGACCCGTGCCCCAATGTTGCTAAGACAATAGTTTCCGCCGTACTTGTCCGCGAGGCATACAACAGCGTAGAGTTTCACCGCCGTCCTTTCTTGGCCGTTGCAAAGGTATGCAATAATTCTTAATCAGCATCATCTTGCTGGAAGTTATTATGTGATGCTCCTGCAACTTGAGCCACAAGAAACTTGAAATGTTTACCTTTTCTCTTAATTCAAGCCACTCCGCACTACGACACATCCCCCCCTCGGTAGCCACAGCCTCGTTGTCGGTCGCGTCAACGTCCTCAATATTGAAGAATTCCTTCCACTCGCATCCCTCATCTTCTTTGGGGTATTGTTTAATGGGATATTGTTGTAATATTTTCAAGAATGTTTTTATGACTGTGTTACATTGTCTGTCTTTGATGGAGAAAAGCGGGTGTAGTAAACCTGACTAATGGATTGTTTGATTAGTACATATTGAGATTTTCGGCATATACAGGATTTGGTTCTTTGAGAATTTCGGCATATTTCAACAACAAACTTTTGAGAATTTCGGCATTTTTATTTCTTTTCCTTTGGTAAATGGGATTTTATAGCTACCGTCGTTTTCTTCAT